>ERZ890510.421-NODE-421-length-33663-cov-5.227059_pt1 | contig 33663 bp, 33 predicted proteins | sample MGYA00521265_ERZ890510 | MGnify/ENA primary metagenome ERZ890510 (study PRJEB32303, sample SAMEA104408624) | aquatic metagenome | biome: Brackish water; feature: Chemocline; material: water | place: Baltic Sea | collected 2014-10-26T21:54:00 | depth 110 m ... | reverse complement strand
AAGATCAATGGTTTATGAGGAGTGAATGGCGGAGGGGGTGGGATTCGAACCCACGTTACGGGTTACCGTAAACACGCTTTCCAAGCGTGCGCCTTAAGCCACTCGGCCACCCCTCCGTTACCATCATTGGCGGCGGATATTAGCGGCCAAACGCGTCGGTTTCCAACGCCCTGCCCAACTAAACGCGGGAATCCCGCAGCGCGGACAATTCGGTGGTACCTGCCGCTTGAACACTCCATTATTGACCCAAGTGCCACCCCGTCGCGGAGGGTAACATGGTAGTCGGCCGGTTTGTCGCGTGGCTGTGTCTTTGCATTGCCCTATTTTCACTCGGTTGGGATATCGTCGAGTGGATCGGCGCAGGGACGATCGAGGTCAGCGTACTCGGCGAACAATGGTTTCGCCTTCATAAAAAAAGCCTCGGGCTGGTGCAGGCGGGAATTCAGCGCCACCTCTTCCCGTGGCTGTGGGACCCGATCCTGCAAACGGTCATTCTTTGGCCAGGCTGGATCAGTTTTGGCGTACTGGGAAGCGTGCTGATGTGGCTTTTCAGACGTCGGCGAAAGAGCCGCAGATCGATTGGCTAGCGTTAAGTCTCGCTCAACCTTAGGGCGGCGATGAACGCTTCTTGCGGGATATCGACCCGGCCGATCGTCCGCATCCGCTTCTTCCCCTTCTTCTGCTTATCAAGCAGTTTGCGCTTTCGCGACACATCGCCGCCGTAGCACTTCGCGAGAACATCTTTACGCATGGCGCTAATTGTCTCGCGCGCGACGACCTTCCCGCCAATCGCTGCCTGAATCGGAATCTTAAACATGTGGCGCGGAATGAGGTCCTTTAACCGCTCGCAGATCGACCGACCACGAGATTCCGCGTTCTTTCTGTTCACAATCATTGCCAAAGCATCGACCGGCTCGTCGTTAACCAGGATCGACATCTTCACCAAATCGCCTTCCTCGTAGCCGTCAAGCTGGTAGTCGAAGCTTGCATAGCCCCGACTCACTGACTTCAGTCGGTCATAGAAATCAAAAACGACTTCGTTCAGCGGCAATCGATACGTCGCGACGGCGCGAGCCCCGACGTAGGTCAGATCAATTTGCACACCACGCCGCTCCTCACAAAGCTTCAGAACGGATCCGAGAAACTCGTCAGGCAACATGATCGTTGCTTTGATCCAGGGCTCTTCGACGCGATCGATTTGCGATGGATCAGGCCAATCGACAGGGTTGTGCAACTCGAGCGCCGTGCCATTCCTCATATGCGCCCGGTAAACCACACTTGGCGCGGTGGTAATAAGGTTTAGATCGAATTCACGCTCCAATCGTTCCTGTACGATCTCGAGGTGGAGCAGGCCAAGAAAGCCACACCGGAATCCGAAACCCAAGGCCGGCGACGACTCTTGTTCAAAGTGAAACGACGAGTCATTGAGGCGGAGCCGCGCAAGACTTTCTTTCAGTTCCGGAAATTCATTAGCCTCAACCGGGAAGAGTCCGCAAAAGACGACGGGGACGCTTGGTTTGAATCCTGAAAGAGCCGCCGAAGTCGGGCGTCGTGTTTCGGTCAGAGTGTCCCCGACGTTGGTGTCGGCCACCGCCTTAATGCCCGCGGTGATGAAACCCAATTCGCCGGGTCCGATTTCGTCAACGCTGACTGACTTGGGCGCGAAATATCCCACTCTTTCAATAGTGTGCTCCGACCCGGTCGCCATCATCCGAACACGCATGCCTTTCCTAAGACAGCCGTCGTAGACCCGCATCAAAATAACAACTCCAAGATAAGGGTCGTACCAAGAGTCGACGAGGAGCGCCTTCAGAGGATCTTCCAATTTGCCTTGGGGAGGCGGCAGTCGCGCAACCAAAGCCTCCAGGACACTGTCGATGCCTACGCCGGTCTTCGCGGATACCTCGATTGCCTCGCTCGCATCGAGGCCGATGACATCTTCAATCTGTTGCCTAACCTTCTCGGGTTCGGCCGCGGGCAAATCGATCTTGTTTAGAACAACGATGATTTCGTGATTGACATCGATTGCCTTGTATACGTTTGCCAACGTTTGAGCCTCGACGCCTTGGCTGGCATCAACCAGGAGAAGCGATCCTTCGCAAGCAGACAAGCTGCGGCTCACTTCGTATGCGAAATCCACATGACCTGGCGTGTCCATGAGATTTAGCTCATAGACTTCGCCGTTCGCCGCGGTGTACTGGAGTCGGACGGTTTGCGCCTTGATCGTGATGCCGCGCTCGCGCTCGATGTCCATGGAATCGAGCAACTGCGCTTTCATATCGCGTGCTTCAACACCACCACATCGTTCGATCAAACGATCTGCCAGAGTCGATTTCCCATGATCGATATGCGCGATGATGGCAAAATTTCTGATGTGCGCGAGATCTGTCATCGCGATGCTATACCGGGCAAGTTCGTCATTGACCCCGTAACGTGGCGCCGGTCGATTTCTCGACCGCACCAACGATTTGGGCGGCGACAGCGTCAATCTCGGTTTCGGTCAACGTATGATCGATCGGCTGAAGGGTTATGCGAATGGCGATTGATTTCACGCCCGGACCAAGCGATTCGCCGGAAAATACGTCAAATACCGTTGCCGCCAGGACGAGTTTCTTGTCTGCACCCAAGGCTGCGGCGACGACCTCTCCAGACGGCACCGAGTCGGCCACGACGAACGCAAAATCACGCTCCACCGTCTGCAACGCATGCACGTCAAGCGCGCCTCTATTCGTAGATCCCTCGCGACGGGACTTCGGAACGGCGCCAACATTGATTTCGAATGCGACACAAGGCCCATCGCAATCCAGAAGATCAAGCACACTCGGGTGAACTTCGCCAAATGCCGCGAGGACTGTCTTGGGACCCAATCTCAATGTTCCTGACCGCCCCGGATGGTACCAAGGGGCAGCTTCTGGGAACACCAGGAGCTTGCTGACAGGAACGTTCATTTCCGCCAAGACAGCCAGCACGTCTGCCTTCGCATCAAACGCATCAACTGCCCGCGCCGAATGGTGCCAATTGCGCGGGACGGCATTTCCGCGCCGCACCCCGGCCACGACAACCTGCTGGCCCTCCGGCTTGCTGTCGCCGTACTGCGGACCAACCTCAAAGAGACCGAGATCGGCAAATCCGCGGTTCACGTTCCGGCCAGCCGCGGCGAGCAGATTGGGTAGGATGCTCGGTCGCATAACATCGAGATCGGCACTGATAGGGTTAACAAGGGTCAATTCGGGTTTGCCGCCACCGAACCGCTCGGCGAAACGCCGAGGCATGAAAGACCAAGTCACACATTCGTTCATCCCACGCGCTGCCAGGACGCGGCGTGCGGATTGGCGGTGTCGCTGCTGGATGTTCAGCGCCGGCCGCGTGACGGCCCGCTTCTTCTCCAAAGGTACGATGGGGACTTTGTCGTAGCCCACGACACGCAAAACCTCTTCGACCAGATCGGCTTCGCCGTCGATGTCACGCCGCCAAGATGGTATTGCGACAGCGACGCTCCCACTTTCGGGCGCCGCACCAAACCCAAGTGCTCGGAGAATGCGAAGACTCTCGTCCTCCGATACATCAAGACCGCCGAGTTGGTGAACCCGCGCAGGGCGGAACGCAATGCTGCGGCGCCACTCGGGCACCTCGCCGGCGATCACGAGTTCACTCGCCTCGCCGCCACATAGATCGAGGACCATCTGGGTCGCCAATTCCATGCCCGAGTATACGGCGTCGGGATCGACGCCGCGTTCGAAGCGGTAGCGCGCATCGCTGATAATGCCGTGCTTTCGCCCGCTCATTGCCGTGCGGATCGGATCGAACAGGGCGGCCTCAAGGAAGACGGACTTGGTCTCCAAGGTACACCCCGACGACTCGCCGCCGATGATCCCACCCATTGCGAGGGGACCGTCGTCATCGGCGATGACGGTAACCTGATCGTCAAGTCCGTACGCCCGCCCGTCGAGCGCCAGAAAATTTTCGCCGGTATTGGACAGGCGCACGTGGATGCTGCCTGCAATTGTATCCGCATCGAATGCGTGCAGCGGCCGTCCGCGGTCAAACGTAATGAAGTTGGTTATATCGACGAGCGCCGATATCGGTCGAACGCCTATTGCACGCAACCGAACTTGAAGCCACCGCGGACTCGGGCCGTTCTTCACGTTGCGGATGTGGCGCCCGACGAACAAAGGGCAGGCATCACCGTGCGCTCCCAACCGGCGTTCGACCTTGATCGGACTTGCGTGCGATATCGCCACGGCATCAACTTGAGGCGTGATCGCCGTCCCCAATCCCGCGGCCGAGAGGTCGCGCGCGATTCCCGCGACGCCAAGGCAGTCCTGTCTATTTGGGGTAATACCAATCTCGACAACCGGATCGTCTAGTCCGGCAAATGCCGCGTAGGTCGTGCCCACTTCTGCGTCTGCCGGCAACTCGATGATTCCGTCATGCTCGTCGGAGATGCCGAGTTCGCGTTCGGAACACAGCATACCGTTGCTCTCCACCCCGCGGATTTTTGCCTTCTTAAGGTGGAGTCCAGTGCCCGGCACGACGGTACCTGCGGGCGCGAAAACGCCCTTCATCCCGACCTTCGCGTTGGGCGCGCCACAAACGACCTGAACCGTCTGTGCCCCAATGTTGACCTGGCACACCTTCAACTTGTCCGCATCGGGATGGGGCGAACAGTCAGCGACTTCCCCAATGACGAACGCCGAAAGTTGTTTGGTCGGATCGATGACCGCTTCTACTTCCAGACCGATGCTCGTTAGTTTTTCGACAATCGCCGCGAGGGGTGCATCCGTCTCAAGATGCTCCTTCAGCCAGTTAAGCGTGAACTTCATCGCGCCAAACCACCGGCAAGCGTCGGTACGTCAAGCGCACTGAACCCATAATGCCGCAGCCAACGAAGATCAGATTCGAAGAACGATCGAAGATCGGGAATGCCGTATTTGAGCATCGCGATGCGGTCGATCCCAACGCCAAACGCAAATCCCTGATAGACCGAGGAATCCACGCCGCAATTCTCGAGGACCCGGGGGTTGACCATGCCGCAGCCAAGAATCTCCAGCCAATCGTCGCCGGCGCCAATCCGTAATTCGCCGTCGGCGCGCGAACAACCGATATCCATTTCGGCGCTGGGCTCGGTAAACGGAAAATAGCTCGGTCGAAAACGGTAGGGCAGGTCATCGATATCGAAGAACGCACGGGCAAACTCGATCAAGCAACCCTTGAGATGGCCCATGTGCGTTGCACGGTCGATCACCAACCCCTCGACCTGATGGAACATCGGTGTATGCGTCATGTCAGAGTCTGAGCGATATGTCCGCCCGGGAACGATGATGCGATGCGGCGGCGGACGCGACATCATTGTGCGGATTTGAACGGTCGACGTATGGGTCCGCAAGAGCCGTTGGGCGCCACTCTCATCCGGCGTCAGATAGAACGTATCGTGCATCTGCCGGGCCGGGTGCTCTGGCGGCATGTTAAGCGCGGTGAAGTTGTGAAAATCATCTTCGACATCGGGCCCCTCGGCGAGTTCGAATCCCATGTCGGCGAATATGGCGACCAGCTCTTCGGTTACTTGGCTCACCGGATGAACCGAACCGTTCGTATCCGGTCGCACCGGCAAAGTAACGTCGATGCTCTCCTGCCTGAGCCGAGCTTCAAGACCGCTCGTCTCCATGGCCTCTCGGCGTGCATCGATGGCCGAGGAAATGCGGTCCTTCAGGCCATTCAGTGCGGGCCCAGCCGCGCGACGCTCGTCGGGAGGCATGCCGCCAAGTGACTTCATGAGGTCCGTGATTCGACCTTTTCGGCCAAGCGCACCAATACGCACCTGCTCAAGAGCATCAAGCGTGTCGGCGCCATTCACGGCAGCCAGCAACTCAGTTTCTGTTTCAGTCGGGTCTTGCATCGTCATCACTGGAGGGTTCCCAGTCGGGCCCTTCGAGAATGACTTTTCGAGAGGGCCGGGTTAGGCCGCAGCCTTTTCCGGAGCGGAAGCGAGGGCAGTTTGTGCAGCTTCTGCGAGTTTGCCAAAAGCCCCAGGCTCCTTCACGGCGAGGTCAGCCAATATCTTGCGGTCGACCTCGACGCCTGCGAGCTTGAGACCGTTGATAAATCGACCGTAGGTCAGGCCGTGTTCCCGCGCCGCGGCATTGATTCTCTGGATCCAGAGCGCGCGAAAATTCCGCTTCCGCACCCGCCGATCGCGATACGCATACTGAAGACTCTTTTCGACTCGCTCGATCGCGACACGAAATGCATTCTTGCCCCGGCCGCGAAATCCCTTCGCCGCCTTGATCACCTTGCGGTGACGGGCGTGGGTAGTAACGCCCCGTTTTACGCGTGCCATTGCTTCGCCCTAGCCGTAAGGAAGAAATTTTTTGACGATCTTGGCGTCCGGTGCACTCAAGATCGATGTCCCGCGCTGATCGCGGAGTTGCTTATTGGTACGCTTGATCATGCCGTGCTGTTTGCCAGCCTGATTCATGCGAACCTTACCTGTGCCAGTAAGGCTGAAGCGCTTCTTGGCACTACTCTTGGTCTTTAGCTTGGGCATTTGCTTCCTTTCGTCGGACTGAAGCTTCTCGGCGGATAGGCATGCCCTTATGGCCCGGTCGCCCTGAGGCGGGCGTTATAGCGGCCCGATGGGCGCAAAACAAGGGCGACCCAGTCTCTTCGGTCCGGCGTCACATTTTGATTGAATATATGAATATCTATTTATATATTTGTTCAATGGACCAATTGAATGAGCTCGCTGAAGTCTTTCGGTTGCTCGGCGATCCGAGCCGCCTGCGCGTCCTCATCGAGTGCCGAAAGGGGCCAATCCCAGTGGGCGAAATCGCCATAAACACCGGGCTGTCGCCCTCCCTCGTTAGCCACCACCTCAGGCTCTTGCGGGCAACGCGAATTGTGCGCTCGGCGCGCGACGGCAGGCACGTCCTCTATACCCTGGCCGACCATCACATTGACCGCGTTCTCACCGACATGATGGACCATTTGACCGAGCCTGAATCGATGGAAGACTCGGGCGACTAGATGTCGGGATGCCACCATCACCCCGAGGCACCGGTTGACGACACGCGGTACCGCCAAGCGCTCGTGGTCGTTCTCGCGATCAACGCGTCCATGTTTGCCGTTGAAATCACCGGGGGGCTCGTCGGCGGCTCGGTTGCGCTTCAGGCCGACGCGCTCGATTTTTTTGGCGACGCGGCCACCTATGCCCTGAGTCTGGCGGTCATTGGTTCGGCGCTACGCTGGCGCGCCGCCGCAGCTCTGCTTAAAGGCGCCACGATGGCCGCCTTTGGCCTTTGGGTGATCGGCGCCTCCATCCACCATGCCCTAACCGGTCAGATCCCCTCGGCAGCCCTGATGAGTGGAATCGGCGTCGCAGCGCTCGCCGCGAATGTCACCAGCGCGATGATTCTATTTCGCTTCCGATCGGGCGATTCGAACAGGCGATCCGTTTGGCTGTGCACCCGGAACGATGCCATCGGCAACGCAGCAGTCATCGTTGCGGGCGGGGCGGTATTTGGGTCCAATAGCGGCTGGCCAGACGTCATTGTTGCACTAGCGATGGGCTGTTTAGCCCTGCATAGCGCCTATCTCGTGATTTCTCAGGCGAGGCGAGAACTCAGCAAGCAACCAATCGAATTGGGATAGGCCGGACTATCTTGGGGCGATGACCATGGTCATCAGTCGGCCTTCCATTTTTGGAAATTGCTCCACTTTGGCCATCTCGTCGACCTCATCGCGGACACGCTCTAGGACGCGCATACCAATGTCAGGGTGTGCCATCTCTCGCCCACGGAAACGGAGCGTCACCTTGACTTTGTCGCCGTCGTCGATAAATCGGACGATCGACCTCATTTTGACATCGTAGTCGTGAGCGTCGATCCCCGGGCGCATCTTGATCTCTTTGACCTCGATGACCTTCTGCTTTTTGCGCGCAGCATTTGCCTTCTTCTGCGCCTCATACTTGAACTTTCCGTAGTCAAGTAACTTGCAGACGGGCGGACTTGAATTGGGGGCGACTTCGACAAGGTCCAGGCCAGCTTCTTGAGCCGTGGCGAGGGCCTCTTCAATTCCAACAACGCCAACTACCTCGCCATCGGCCATAACCAGCCTAACGGAGGTAACATTGATCTCGTCGTTGACGCGCGGCCCCTGCTTTGAGGTAGGCGGCGGCGCGTGATGCGGTCTCCTAGGTATGCGTAGACTCCTTCCGTTGCTTCAGACGTAGACAGCTCACCGATCGGCCAAAATGCCGTGTTTCGCCCAACTGTCCTTGAAAACTGCCCCTACCTTTGATCAGGCGGGGTCGCTTCCTCGCGCAGGATATCGACTGCCCTATCTAGCGCAAGGACTTCTTGCTGCTTATCGCCCAACTTGCGCACCGATACCGTGGTTTCGGCCGCCTCGCGCTCCCCTAAGACGAAGATGTAGGGGGTTTTCGCCAGGGAATGCTCGCGCACCTTGTAATTGATCTTTTCGTTGCGGAGATCAAGGTCCGCACGAAGACCGGCAGCGTTTAGCCGCTCACAAACAACGCTGGCTGCCTCATCGGCCGCCTCCGTAATCGTCGCGACAACCACCTGAACCGGGGCCAGCCACAGCGGCATTCGTCCAGCGTGATGCTCGATCAGGATGGCAATGAACCGTTCAAAACTGCCAAGAATTGCGCGATGAAGCATCACGGGTCGATGCTTTGCCCCATCCTCACCGACATAAGACGCATCCAATCGCTCAGGAAGGACAAAATCTACCTGAAGCGTTCCACATTGCCATGACCGGCCAATCGCGTCCGTTAGATGAAACTCAAGCTTTGGCCCATAGAAGGCCCCCTCACCGGGGTTGAGCGACCAATTCAGGCCCGCTGTGTCCACTGCCTCGCGAAGCGCTGCTTCCGCCCGGTCCCATGTCGCATCGGTCCCGGCCCGAACGGGCGGGCGATCGGCAAACAGAACCTTCACGTCTTCAAATCCAAAATCGCGGTACACCGATTGCAGCAACGCACAGAATTCAACCGTTTCGGCGTTGATCTGATCCTCGGTACAAAATATGTGGGCGTCGTCTTGTGTGAATTGACGAACCCGCATCAAGCCATGCAACGCACCCGAGGGCTCGCTACGATGGCAGGAGCCAAATTCCGCGAGGCGTAGCGGCAGATCGCGATAACTTTTCAGACCCTGACGAAAGATCTGTACGTGCCCGGGGCAGTTCATCGGCTTCAATGCCAGAACGCGGTCGCCTTCATCAGCGGCGGTGTACATGTTGTCGCGGAACTTCTCCCAGTGACCCGAGGCCTCCCACAACTTGCGGTCTATCAGCTGGGGGGTTCTGATCTCGCGGTAGTGCTCGGCATCAAGGCGCCGGCGCATGTACTGCTCGATCTCGCGGTAGATGACCCAGCCCTTCGGGTGCCAAAAGACGCTCCCTGCCGCCTCTTCTTGGAGATGGAACAACGACAGTTCGCGGCCGATCCGCCGGTGATCCCGTTTCTCGGCCTCTTCCAGTCGATGGAGATAGGCCTTTAGCTCTTTATCGTTCCGCCAGGCCGTGCCGTAGATTCGTTGCAGCATCGCATTGCGCGAATCGCCCCGCCAATAGGCGCCGGCCACCGACATTAGTTTGAAAGCATGGCCAAGTTTCGCCGTCGACGGTAGGTGGGGGCCGCGGCAGAGATCCAAAAAGTCTCCCTGACGGTACACACCGATCGGCTCACCGTCCGGCAGCCCCTCTACAATCTCGGCTTTGTAGACCTCACCGATCTGCGTGAAATAGGCGATCGCCTCGTCACGCGCCCAAACCTCGCGGGTGATGATCTCGTCGCGGTCCACAATCTCGCGCATTCGGACCTCAATCTTATCGAGGTCATCCGGCGTAAACGGCTCGTCTCGGGCGAAGTCATAGTAAAAACCGTTTTCGATGTTCGGGCCGATGGTCACCTGAGTTCCCGGAAAAAGCTCCTTTACTGCTTCAGCGAGAACATGCGCCGCGTCATGGCGAAGAATATCGAGCGCCTCGGCCTCATCGTTGGCGGTAATAATCTGTATCGACGCATCGCCGTCGATCTCGCGGGACAAATCCCATAGTTCGCCGTTTACACGGATGCACAGAGCCGCCTTCGCGAGACCAGGACCAATCTCACGTGCAATTTCACCGCCGGTGATCGGTCGGTCATAGCTCTGGGTGCGCCCGTCGGGGAGCGTGATAGCGACCATGGTTATTTGATCTTCAATATTCGCGCGCGAAGAATTTCCCGCGCCGGATACTTGGGGTGATCGTCGCCTGAGTCAAGAATCAGCCGCGCTCGTGACGCCAAGAATGTCCTGATAGAGAGCGATGGTCGCCGAGCGCATCCGCTCAACGGTGAACTGTTCGACAACATGGGTGCGCGCCGCCGCCGCCATTCGAGCGCGCGCGCCGGAGTCCATCGAAATTGCCTCAGAAATCGCGGTAGCAAGGGCCTTTGGATCGTCCGGGGGGACAAGCCACCCGGTCAAACCCGGGCGTACGGTTTCTCGCGCGCCGCCGTGATCGCTGGCAACCACTGGGCGTCCCATCGCCTGCGCCTCGACGACCACACGCCCGAACCCCTCCGGGTCGGTCGACGCCGAAATCACAACATCTGCAAGCATATAGGCCGCCGGCATGTCGCGGCAGTGGTCGACGACGTGGACGACATGATCGAGGTTACGGGCGTGAACCAATTTATCCAATTCATGGCGGTAACCAGTTCGACCTTGATCGGATCCAACCAGAAGACACCGCACGTCATCCCTACCGAGATGCCGGAGCGCGTCAATCAAGATACTTTGACCTTTCCACCGGGTCAGTCGACCGGGCAACATGACGACCGGCATGCCGTCCTGCAGTCGCCACGCGGTCGCGAGTTGAATGATGCGTTCAGCTGAGACGCTTTTTGGATCAAACAGCCCGGTATCGATGCCGCGATGAATGGTGACGATCTTGCTTGGATCGAGACGGTGTCGCTGTTGGATGTGAGCGGCGATAAAGTCTGAGATGGCAATGACCTTTTCGCCCCGAGCCATCACGGAATTGTACAGGTTCTTTATCGGATTGGTTGCGTTGTACGTGCCGTGATACGTCGTCACAAAATGAGTGTCGATCCGGCGCGCCGCAATCAGCGCGCTCCACCCCGGCGCGCGGCTTCGGGCGTGCACAATGTCAATTTTCCGGTCAAAGATCAGCTCGGTGAGCGCCCCCGCGTTGCGATGCATGGTCCACGGCTTTTTAGACTGGAGCGGCAACGTGATGTGCTCTACCCCGGCGCGCTCGAGGTCCCCAACCATCGGGCCGCCGGCGGAAGCGACAATGCTAACCCACCCCTTGGCGACGACCGCAGACGCCACGTCAACCGTCCCGCGCTCAACACCACCAGTCACGAGCTCCGGCAGTACCTGCAGAACCACGGGCACGCGTGCGCCGGTTCGCGGCACGCCGCGCGCTTGACTTGTCGGCGCCCCAGAGATCATGCAATCAGTCGTCCATGAACGAAATCAATGACCACACCGAATATCCCCAAAAAACACTGTTGCGCGGTGACGGCCAGCACATTGCATATCATTCTACGCGAGGCAAAACACCCGGCGTTATTTTTCTGGGCGGGTTTCGATCTGATATGACCGGTACTAAGGCCACCGCGCTCGAACGCGCCTGCATCGCGAACAACCGTGCCTTTGTTCGCTTCGATTATTTTGGTCACGGCGCGTCGTCCGGAAGTTTCGTTTCGGGCACGATTGGCCGTTGGTGCGAGGACGTAATCGCCGTGTTGGACCAGCTGACAATCGGGCCCCAAGTCCTGGTCGGTTCAAGTATGGGCGGTTGGATCATGTTGCTTGCCGCCCTTGAACGACCCGACCGCGTGGCCGGTCTGATCGGCGTTGCAGCGGCGCCCGATTTCACAGAAGACCTCATGTGGTCCGGTTTTGATGCGTCGATCCGAAGAACTCTTGAAACGGACGGCGTGTACCTTGAGCCGTCACCGTACGACCCGGAGCCGACACCCATCACGCTTGCTCTGATCGAGGAGGGCCGGAAGCACCTCGTTCTGCGCCAGCCTATCCCTTTTGATGGGCCGGTACGGTTGATCCAGGGGACCGATGACCCCGATGTGCCGTGGCAGCACGCGCTACGAACCGCTGAGGCCCTTACCAGCCACGACGTCGTCGTCTCCTTGATCAAGGGTGGCGACCACCGCCTCTCTGAGCCCGAGCAAATCGCCCATATCCTCCGAACGGTCGAAGAAACCTGCGAGCTGTGCTCTTAGTCGCGCCGCCGCGCCCGCGGCGGCTCGACATGAGTGCCGCAATCCCCTCGCGGTACGTCGGATAGCGCAATCTATAACCGAGCTCTCGTTTGATTCGATCGTTTCGCACCCTTTTGCTATCGAGATAGAAACTTCGGCCTAGCGACGACATTTCGGCAGCGTCAAAATCCTCCTCGGGTGGCGGTTCGACTCCCAAAGCGCGACAGCCGTAGGCGACGACGTCCTGGGGTGGCGCCGGCTCGTCGTCCGTGACGTTGTAAATTGAGCCCGCGTGAGGCCTTTCGATTGAGGCCATCAAAACACCGAGGATGTCCTCAAGATGGATACGTCCCAGCACGAGGCCTGGTTTAACGATGCGTCGGGCGGTACCGGCCCGAATGCCGTCTAGCGGGTTGCGCCCGGGCCCGTAGATGCCGGCAAGACGAAAAATATGGACAGGGATGCCGTGCTCGCGATGAAGATCGAGCCACTGCTGTTCGGCCTGTGCCCGGCGCTGGCTGCGCGGCGCCGTTGGCCGGAGATCGGACTCCTCGTCGACCCAATCGCCGTGCCGATCACCATAGACCCCTGTCGTCGACAACAGCGCCGCCCACTCCAGTCCCTCTGCACTACCAATATTTTGGGCCAACCATGCCGCCGCCGCGTCACCTTGGTCGTCTGGCGGTATAGAGGAAATCAAATGCGTCGCGCCGCTGAGGATCTCAGCCGAAAGCAAATGCTCCGGCGAAAACAATGTGATCGAAACATTTCCATCGGCAAGGGCTGCTCTTTTGGCCACCGACGTGCAGGTCCCTGCCACCGCCCACCCTTGCGCGGACAATCGATCCGCCAGCGCAGTGGCGACGTATCCCATGCCGAGACAAACGATTTTTTTCGTCATTGCGCCATGGCCTTTCTCCATTCGTCGCGGACTTGGTCGTCGCTCTCGTGGTCGGCGTGATCTCGCGTCAGACGATCAAACGTTTCGCGATCGGCCAGTCGACCTAGCGCCCAAACGGCCATCGCCCGCACCAACGGGGAATCGTCACGTAGGCGTCCGATCGCGCTTGGCATGAGTTCGGCCAGTCCGCTGTTCCCAATCGCGATCAAGACGTTACGCACAAACCGCGCGCGGCCGATCCGCTTTATCGGTGATTTGCGGAAGAGCGCACGAAAAGCCGTGTCATCAAGCGAAACAAGGCCGTCCAGCGTCGGGGCATTGAGATCCTCGCGGGCCAACAACTGGGCGTGGTGCGATTCTTGTGCAAATCGATTCCACGGACAGACGGCAAGGCAATCGTCGCAGCCGTAAATCCGATTTCCAATCAGTGGACGCAAAGCACGATCAATGTGCCCCTTGTGCTCGATCGTTAGATAGGAAATGCAGCGCCGAGCGTCTAACCGGTAGGGCTCAGGAAACGCATCGGTCGGGCAAATCGTTAGACAGCGGTGGCAACTGCCGCACCGATCCACATGGGGTGGATCGAACGGAAGAGCAGCAGCGACGAATATCTCACCTAGAAAAAGCCAAGACCCGAACGACCGCGAAACCACATTTGTGTGTTTGCCCTGCCAACCAACACCGGCCGCCATCGCGAGCGGTTTCTCGAGCACCGGCGCTGTGTCGACAAAAACCTTAACTTCGGTATCGAGATATTCTCCGACCCATCGTCCGAGCGCTTTGAGACGCTTTTTCATAACGTCGTGGTAGTCGTCCCCCCGGGCATAAACCGAGATTGTGCCACGAGCGGCGGACCCGAGGGACGCCATCGGGTCGCTCTGTGGGGCGTAATTCATGCCTACAGCAATGACTGTCTTTGCCGCACTCCAGAGCCCTTGCGGGCTGCTACGCTCGGGTGCCCGGTTCGCCAACCAAGTCATGTCGCCGTGGGCGCCCTCCGCGATGAAGGCGGCGAACGCCGTCGTCGGCTTCGGTCCAAGTTCGGCAGCCGCAAAGCCGACCGAATCAAATCCAAGACTCAATGCATGCTGGCGAATCTCGTCGCGCTGCAGAGCTGTGGCACCGCCGTCGCTAGAAATCGAGGTCCGCATAGTGCTTTGGCGGCGCCAGGCCGGGGATGTGATCAGAGAGAAGGCTGCGAAAACTTGGCCGCGATTTGACCCGTGCATACCAGTCTTTCGCCGCCTGATAGTCGGACCAAGAAACATCGCCAAGATAGTCCACGCAGGACAAATGAGCGGCCGCTGCGATATCGGCGAGGCTAAAGTCATCACCGGCAAGCCAATTCCGACGCTCGGTCAGCCAGCCAATGTACTCTAGATGGTACGCGAGGTTCTGTTGTCCGGCGCGAATGGCCGCCGAATCCGGATGTCCCATGCGCATGAACCGCTTCATGACCTTCTCGTCAACAACGTTGCGCGTGACTTCCTCGAAGAACTTCCCGTCAAACCATGCGACGAGCCGTCTCGTTTCCGCGCGCGCTCTAGCGTCGAATCCGATCAATGGTCGATCCGGGTTGCGTTCGTCAAGGTACTCGCAAATTGCAGCGCTGTCGGCGAGGGGAACACCATCATCTTCGACCAAAACAGGTACCTGGCCGGCAGGATTTAGCGCAAGGAATTCGGCCGACCGCTCCCAGTACTTCTCGAAGGCGAGTTCGAAGCGGATGTCCTTCTCACCGAGGACCACGCGAACCTTGCGGCTAAATGGACACAGCCAGAAATGGTGTAAGACCGGCATCGTCGCTTAACTTACCACGTTGGCGCTTGCTGCTGCCGCGACGACTCAGTCGCCGCCGGTCATCTCTATCGCCGCGGCACCGTCTACTAGCGGCTGCTCGAGCGTCGCGACGACCTCTTCGGGAACGACCTGCCAAAAATTGCCGATCTCCAAATCCCAGTGGATCAACAGATCCTCAGCGAAGGCCGACCCAGTTTCCGCAACATGTTCCTCGACGAGGTCCCGGCAGACACGATCCCAGTACGCCGACTGTATGCGCTGAGGGGTCACGTGCTCTCGATTGACCTGCCGCTCGAACGTGCCATCGCTGTCATAAACAAATGCCATGCCACCGGTCATCCCGGCACCAAAGTTGTCGCCAACCGGACCTAGGATTACGGCGGTGCCACCAGTCATATATTCACATCCGTTGGCACCGCAGCCCTCAACAACGACCTGCGCGCCTGAATTTCGAACCGCAAACCGCTCGCCAGCCTGGCCGGCAGCGAACAGCTTGCCGGATGTTGCACCGTAAAGCACCGTGTTACCGATAATTGCGTTTTCGTTGCTTGTGATCGGTGCGGAAGGGACCGGACGCACCACGATCGTGCCGCCGGAGAGACCTTTTCCGACGTAGTCGTTGGCATCGCCAGAGACAACCAGCTTCAGCCCTTGAAGCGCAAACGCGCCCAGAGATTGGCCGGCAGACCCGCGCAACTGAACCGTGATGTGATCTGGCTTGAGGCCGTCCGGCCCAAACCGCCGCACCAGCCGAGACGAAAACCGGGTGCCGATCGCCCGATGGGTGTTGCGAATACTATAGGCAAGTTGCATTTTTTCGCCGCGGTCAAATACCTCATGCGCATCTTTGATCATCTGCGCATCCAGAGTATCGGGAACCTCGTTGCGCCCTTCGATCGAGAACACCCGGGGGCTATCGCCCGGGTCGGCCTGAACAAGCAGGGGATTGAGATCTAGATCGTCCAGATGCGCCGCACCGCGGCTGACTTGAGCCAGCAGGTCGGTACGACCGACGATCTCGTCCAAGCGGCTGTATCCCAGTCGAGCTAGAATTTCCCGCACCTCCTGAGCAATAAAGCTCATGAGATTGACAACTTTTTCAGGCGTCCCTTCGAACTTAGACCGCAGGTCTTCCCGTTGGGTGCACACGCCCACCGGGCAGGTGTTCGAGTGGCACTGACGCACCATGATGCATCCCATCGCCACCAGACCGGCAGTCCCAATTCCATACTCCTCAGCGCCCATCATCGCCGCGATGACCACGTCGCGACCTGTCTTGAAGCCGCCATCAACCCGCAATTTGACGCGATGACGTAGGCGATTAAGCGTCAAGACTTGGTTGACCTCCGTCAGTCCCATTTCCCACGGCACGCCGGCGTATTTGATGGACGACTGCGGGCTGGCCCCCGTGCCACCTGAGTGACCGGAAATCATGATCACGTCGGCCTTGGCCTTCGCGACGCCCGCCGCGATGGTCCCGATCCCCGCTTCCGCGACCAACTTCACGTTGACGAGCGCATCCGGATTGATCTGCTTCAGGTCGTAAATCAGTTGGGCAAGATCTTCGATCGAGTAAATGTCGTGATGCGGCGGTGGCGAGATTAGCGTTACCCCGGGTGTCGAGTGGCGCAATTTGGCAATCAACTCAGTGACTTTGAATCCAGGTAGCTGGCCTCCCTCGCCAGGTTTCGCTCCCTGAGCGATTTTGATTTCGATCTCGCCGCACTTATTGAGATATTCCGCGGTCACACCGAACCGGCCCGACGCGATCTGTTTGATCTCGGAATTGGCGTTGTCGCCATTTGGCCTGGGCGAGAATCGCTCGCGCGCCTCGCCGCCCTCGCCGGAGTCGGATTTGGCACCAATTCGATTCATCGCGATCGCTAGAGTTTCGTGCGCCTCGGGACTCAGGGCGCCAAGCGACATGGCGCCCGTGACAAAGCGTTGCCTGATCTTGGTAATCGACTCGACGTTGTCGTCGACAATTGGCTCGCGGTCCGAGTGGAAATCCAGAAGGTCCCGCAACTGAACCGGCGGACCCTTGTGTACGGCCTCCGCATACCGACTGTAGGTTTCGTAGGAATCTTTTTCTAATGATGTCTGCAAAAGATGAATCAACCTGCCATCGAATGCGTGGGTCTCACCCTTGTCGCGGTAACGATAAAGGCCACCCACCGGCAAGGTGACGACGTCCTGAGCGTACGCCTTGTCATGTTGGTCCAGGACTTTTTTCTCAATGCCGGGAAGCCCTATCCCGGAAATTCGCGAGACCATACCGGGGAACATTTCAGCCACGACGGTTCGCGATAGCCCGACCGCTTCAAAGTTATACCCGCCACGATACGACGAGATGACGGCGATCCCCATCTTGGACATCACCTTCAGAAGACCCGCATCGACGCTTTCTTTGTACCGCTCTAAACACGTCGCGATATCGAGGTCGCCAAACAGGCCTCGATTCTGGCGATCGGCGATCGCCGCTTCCGCGAGATAGGCGTTCACGGTTGTCGCCCCTACACCGACGAGAACGGCAAAATAGTGAACATCCAAACATTCCGACGATCTCACGTTGATCGACGAGAACGTCCGCAAGCCTTGCTCCACAAGATGAGTGTGGACGCGACCCGCCGCGAGGATCATCGGCACCGGCGCTCGCGTCGCCGAAACCTTCTCGTCGGTCAGGAACAAATGGACCGGACCGCGCCGGACCGCCTCTTCGCTGGCGACCCGTATCCGATCGATTGCGTCGCGCAACGTTTCTGAGCCGACGCTGAGGGTGCAATCGATCTCGACCGCTTGTTCGCCTAAATGGTCGCGCAGGCGCTCCATTTCGGCATAGGTAAGAACCGGTGAATCGAGTTGCAAAATGTTCGTCTGATTCGCATCGACTTCAAGCACATTGCCAAGATTGCCAAGCCGCGTGATCAAACTCATCACCCGCCGCTCGCGAAGCGAGTCGATCGGCGGATTGGTAACCTGGCTAAACTGCTGACGGAAAAAATGGTGCAGACCGCGATAACCGCTCGACAGCACGGCCAGCGGCGTGTCGTCTCCCATAGAGCCGGTCGGCTCTTTGCCGGTCTCGACCATCGGGTGAAGGATCAGTTCAATCTCTTCAAGAGTATGGCCCACAAGAACCTGCCGGCGGCGCAATTCGCCACGGTCCATCTCTGGCGTAATTGCTTTGCCGGCGATCTTCTTGTCTAACCGTCGAATGTTCTGAGCCCATTCTTCATACGGAAAAGCGGCGGCTAACCGGCCCTTGATCTCTCGGTCGTGATAGAATTTTCCTTCGGCAAGATCGACCGCAATCATTTGCCCGGGCCCGATACGGCCTTTCTCGATCACTGAGTGCTCGTCGATCTGGACCATGCCAGTTTCCGACCCGACGAACAGTAAACCGCGATCAGTCAGTGTGTAGCGCAGCGGCCGAAGCCCGTTGCGATCCATGCCGCCGACAACCCAACGGCCATCCGTGGCGGCGATCGCCGCCGGACCATCCCATGGCTCCATTACGGCATTGCAGTATGCATACATTGCGCGCTGCGCTGGGGGCATATGTGATTTGTTAGACCAGCTTTCAGGAATCAAGAGCGTCTTGACCGATGGTGCGTCGCGACCGGCCCGAACGAACAGTTCGAATACGGCGTCAAGCGCAGCGGAGTCGGAACTTCCAGCTTGAACGACCCGCTTTATATCGTCGCCATAAGATCCAAAGTATTCCGAGATCATGCGGATCTCGTGGCTCTTCATCCAATTGACGTTGCCCTTGAGCGTGTTGATCTCGCCGTTATGGGCAAGCGTGCGAAAAGGCTGGGCGAGCTCCCAGGTCGGGAAGGTGTTCGTCGAGTAGCGCTGGTGGAAGATTGCGAAGCTCGAGACAAATCGATCATCGAGGAGATCGGGATAGAAGTTCGTGAGCTGCTCGGCAAGGAACATGCCTTTGTAAATGATCGAACGGCACGACAGCGAGCAAATGTAGAAGTTGCGGACTTGCGCCTCGATGACCCGCCGTTCGATCCGACGACGAATGACATAGAGGTCGCGCTCGAACTCCTCCTCCGATGCCCCGCGCCCGTTGGCGATCATGATTTGTTCGATTTCCGGACGAGTCGCGTTGGCGACTTCGCCAACTATCGACGCATCCACCGGCACTTGGCGCCAACCGTAGATGCTATGGCCGAACCGTAGAATCTCAGTTTCGACGATCGACCGGCAAACTTCTTGGCCGCTGAAGTCGGTCTTTGGAAGAAAGACTTGGCCGACCGCCAGCAAACCTTTTGATGGCTCGTGGCCAGTGCGGGCGACATGCCGTTTGAAAAAGTCTTGAGGTATCTGGACATGAATTCCCGCGCCGTCTCCGGTCTTGCCGTCCGCCCCCACCGCGCCGCGGTGCCAAACCGCGCGCAGGGCGTCGATACCGGCTAAGACGACTTCGCGTTGCGGACGACCGTCGACGGCGGCAATAAACCCCACACCGCATGCCGCATGTTCATCCGCCGGATTGTAAAGTCCGTTCGCGGCGAGATGCCGCGCGTTTTCAGTCCACGCTTTGATGAACGCGGCGCCGGCTTGCTCTTTTTGTACTTTTGCCTTTGTCACTGCTGCCTCCGCGTTCTGGGTCATTTGACTCGTTCGGTTGACCGGCCAATTTCTTTTGTAGAAACGAATGAATCGATGCGGCGGCGTCGCGCCCGTCGCGCACGGCCCATACGACCAGCGACGCACCGCGCACAATGTCGCCAGCTGCAAAAACACCGTCCAAATTCGTCATCTTTGTCCGAAAATCGATTCCAATGGTGCCCCAACCGGTGACGCTGAGGCCCGGTTCGGCAAAGAGGGTTGGCAAGTCCTCGGGATCGAAACCGAGCGCTTTGATGACCAAATCGGCTTCGATTTCGTGGGACGACCCGGCGACGATTTCCGGCGTCTGGCGACCGGTCGCGTCGGGTGCGCCGAGCCTGATACGGACCGCCCGAACGCCGCGTACAACGTCGTCGCCAAGATAAGCCTCCGGGGCCGTGAGCCAGACGAATTCAACGCCTTCCTCTTGGGCGTGTTCCACCTCACGCATCGAGCCCGGCATGTTCGGACGATCGCGTCGATATAGACATTTGACCGACTTGGCCCCTTGTCGAACGGCAGTCCGCACACAATCCATCGCGGTGTCGCCACCGCCAAGAACCAAGACCCGCTTCCCGCTGGCGTCTAACTCGCCGCTCTCAAACTGGGCAACCGAATCGCCAAGGCCCTTGCGGTTTGATGCGGTAAGGAAGGTCATCGATTGGATGATGTTGCCCAGGCCGACCCCTGGGAGCGCTGCGTCACGGGCTTTGTACACGCCGGTCGCGATGAGGATCGCCGAATGTTTCTCGCGCAGTTCTTGAAGCGAGGCATCGCGGCCGACTTCAAAATCCAACTGAAAGCGAACCCCACCGTCTCGCAGCAAGTCCGCACGACGGCGCACGATTTCCTTCTCAAGCTTGAAATTCGGGATTCCGTAGATCAGCAAACCGCCGACCCGGTCGTATCGATCGTAGACGACAACCTGGTATCCCAGGCGTCTCAATTCCTCGGCCGCTGCCATCCCGCCAGGACCGGCACCCACGATCCCAATCGATTGGCTCAATTCCCTCTTCGGACTTGGCGGGGTGACCCAGCCCTTGTCCCATGCGGTATCCGTTATGTAGCGCTCAATCGCCCCTATGGTGACCGATTCGAATCCTTTTTCGATGACGCAGTTGCCCTCGCAAAGGCGATCCTGCGGACAAATTCGTCCGCAAATCTCCGGCATATTGTTGGTCGCCGAAGAGATCTCGTAGGCCTCGTCGAGGCGACCCTCCGCGGTCATTTTCAGCCAATCCGGAATATTGTTGTGGAGCGGGCAATGAATTTGGCAAAAAGGCACGCCACACTGAGAGCATCGCGCTGCCTGCTCTGCTGCCTTGGGCCGCAGATAATCCTCGTAGATCTCCTGGAAGTCGGTCGTGCGCGCCTTTGCCTCACGCTTCGACGGGTGCTCCTGGGCGACGTCGACAAATCTGAGCAGGCTCTCGGCCATCGATCCTCTTCTCCTTGGCCCCTAGATAGGATGTTTTCAAATCCGCCGCGAGCCAAAACCGATAACTAGGACAGAAAGAGTGTCCTATATTTTATCCTTTGTGCTCTTTCAAGTCCCTCTAGGGGCAAAGTACCGATATTGCAGCGGATGTTAGGGCCGAATCGATACTATGTTCGTGGATTGGCGCTCCCTCATCGGTATGATAGCTAGAGTCCCATCGCCTTCCGGAAGTCCGCATGACGCTTCTCCAACTGGTCGTCCTCGCCGCCGTGCAGGGCATCACCGAGTTTCTTCCGGTCAGTTCATCGGGTCATTTGATCTTGGTGCCCGCCGTCGTCGGCTGGCCCGACCAGACATTGCTCGTCGATATCGCGGTTCACCTGGGTACTTTGGTCGCGGTGGTCGTCTATTTTTGGCGTGATGTCGCCGCGCTTTTTGCTGGCGTTTACGGACTGACCCGAGGTCGCCGCGATCCGTCAACGCGGCTTGTCTTGATGCTAATTGTCGGCACCATTCCTGTTGTCGTTGCCGGCGGTATTCTTGTTGCTTTCGACCTGACGGACCAATTGCGAAATCCCGAGATCATCGCCTGGGCCACCCTCGGGTTTGGGGTGGTTCTCTACGGGGCGGACCGGCTGTTTCTCACGGTCCGAAAGATCGAGCAGATGACTTTGGGCCATTCCGCGGTCGTCGGGCTCGCTCAGATTTTATCGCTGGTGCCCGGCACCAGCCGCTCTGGCATCACAATGACCGCAGCTCGGATGCTCGGCTTTGAGAGGTCCGATGCCGCGCGATTCTCCATGCTTTTGTCGATACCGACGATTCTCGCCGCGGGCCTTCTAGTTGCGGTTGATGCCGTCCGATTGGATAGCGTCGGCGGCTTGAGTGAGGCGTTCTTCACCGGGGTTCTGGCGTTTGGATTTGCGCTGCTGTCGATCGCCGCACTGTTTGCCTGGCTCAAACGCGCAACATTCGCGCCCTTTGCTCTTTATCGCGTCGTACTGGGGGCCGCATTATTAGTGTGGATCTACCGCTTTGATGCCGCAGGGTTGACTTAGACCTCGACCACCCGGCCACCTTTTCGAAATCGGGAAAGGAACCTTGGAACAACGGCCTCAACCGGGGTCGGTTCGATTCCTAATTGGGCGAGACCGGGCAAGGCGCCACAGATGCTGTCTTGCCGAAGCAATCTGACCTGATCACGTGTCAGCGGGGCACCGGGCAGCAATTCAAGAATCGCGGCGCCGACATGGGCGACACCGAAGGGAACCGGTACTAGAAGCCGGCGCCTGCCAGTGTACGCCAGAACCAATGCCATCAACTGACGGTAGGTATAAACCTTAGGTCCGCCGAGTTCGTAAATTTTCCCGGCAGCGCCGTCCTCGGCAAGGCACAGCACAATGGCCGCGGCGACATCGCCGACATACACCGGCTGAAACCGCGTCAAACCCGCTTCCGCGATCGTCTCACCAAATACCGGTAGAACCGGGGACAGCGCCGCAAGAGCGGCGAACCGGTTGAAGAACTGGTCCTCGGGTCCAAAAACTAGGCTCGGCCGAACAACTGTGGCTGCAGGAAACTCGGCCAACGCCGCTTCTTCACCCTCTGCCTTGGTCTGGGCGTACCGCGATCCCGAGCCCCGCGCGGCACCGATCGCCGATACCTGAATCAGCCGCGAAACGCCGCCCAACCGGGCAAGATGGGCGACCCGCCCCGCGCCTTGGGCGTGCAGCGCGGCAAATGTCTGGGGGCCGCCGCTATGCAAGACGCCGACAAGGTTGACCACGCCCCAAGCGCCGTTAATGGCCGCCAGAACTGACGTATCATCGCGCACATTCACCTGAATGGGGACAACTTGCCCGACATCGCCCAGCGGCTGCAGGAAGCGGGCTTTTTCCGGGCGCCTGACGCCAATGCGAATGCGGTGCCCCTGAGCGGCCAACCGACGCACAAGGTGGCGACCGATGAATCCCGAACCGCCTAATACGGTAATCAATCGGTCGCGCATCTAACCTCTCCACAACAAGGACCGGGCGATCTTAGACCCGGGGGCGTTGCGGTCAATGACGTGCGCCGCTTGACACAGCTATCCGACTCTCTTTACCAGTCACGTCATGGGCCCTGGTGGCGGAACTGGTAGACGCGCTAGCTTCAGGTGCTAGTGGCCTTCGGGCCGTGGAAGTTCGAGTCTTCTCCTGGGCACCAAACTTGCTGTCGACGCTGAGGCAGCTGCAGAGGAGGCCGCCATCGCGTCCGCGCCAACGATTCATCTGTATCAAGACGACCTGCCACAGGGCCTAGTCCTGGGCGACGTCGTCGCCATCGACACCGAAACCACAGGCCTGTCGATGAGTCGTGACCGTCTTTGTCTCGTCCAACTCTCGGGCAACGGCCAAGACTGTCATCTCGTGCAGTTTCGCCATCCGGCGTCCTTTGACGCACCCAATTTGCGGGCGCTTATTCAGGACCCCAGCATCGTTAAGCTGTTCCACTACGGCCGGTTCGATATCGCCATGCTGGCGCGCCATATTGGGCAAGTCGCTGGCGGCATCTACTGCACCAAGATCGCCTCAAAACTGGTGAGAACCTATACAGATCGCCACGGTTTGAAGGATCTCTGCCGCGAGCTACTCGGCATCGATCTGTCGAAAGAGCAGCAGTCATCAGACTGGGGCGCCGCCGAACTAACCGATGACCAGCAGACCTACGCGGCGCAGGACGTGCTCTATCTTCACCGTCTTCGCGAGAAACTCGACCTAATGCTGGAGCGCGAAGGGCGTGCCGCGCTTGCCCGGTCGTGCTTTGATTTCCTGCCCAAACGGGTGGAACTTGACCTCGGCGGCTGGGCGGCTGAGGACATCTTTTCGCATTAAGTTATTGCGCCGATTGTTGAATTTCGCCTCCCTCGGGCCCATAAACGATTAGAATAACGTTCCGGTTGCCGGGGCAACCTTGAGGCAGATTTCCAATGACGTCGGGTCTTCGTACGCACCGTGTGGTTTCAGAGAGCGTCGACGAGCGCGACCTTATCGCTGCGCGCCGGGTCTTGGACCAGGAATCGGCCGCCCTATCCGAACTGTCGCGGCGGCTAGACGACCGGTTCAGCGCCGCGCTAGAAATTCTCGCGAAAGTCAGGGGCCGGGTCATCGTCGGTGGCATCGGCAAGTCCGGCCACGTCGCAGGAAAAATCGCTGCGACCCTGACCGGTACGGGAACGCCAGCACAGTTCCTACACCCCAACGAAGCAAGCCACGGCGACCTCGGCATGATCACCGAAGACGATGCCGTGCTCCTGCTCTCTAAATCGGGAGAGACCGGAGAACTGGCAGATATTCTGGCTTACGCAAAACGTTTCGCTATTCCGCTGATCGCGATCACCGACAATCCGGAGTCAACTCTGGGTCGTGCTGCAAACGTTGCCCTTGAGTTGCCTGCTGTGGCCGAAGCATGCCCGACCGGACTTGCCCCGACGACGTCGACCACCATGATGATGGCGCTTGGCGACGCCCTTGCAGTTGCGTTGATGGAGCGAAGTGGGTTTTCCGCCGACCATTTTCGCGTACTACACCCGGGCGGTCGGCTGGGTGTGGCATTGCTGCAGGTCCGCGATTTGATGCGTACTGGCGCTGAGGTGCCGCTTGCGCCGGTCGTCACGCCAATGTCCGAAGTTCTTCTCGTTATGTCGGCAAAAAATTTCGGATGCGCCGGCATAGTCGAAGACGGCGACCGTCTTGCCGGCATTGTTACCGACGGCGACCTTAGGCGACACATGTCACCGGGGCTTCTGGAACTGACGGCCAGCGCGGTGATGACCCCTGATCCCCTCACCATCTCTTCAGACAGCCTGATTGCAGAAGCGCTGGCGTTGATGGCCGGCAAGATCACGAACCTTTTCGTAGTCGATGACGGCCGTGTCGTTGGCATTCTCCGGCTACATGATTGTTTGCGGGCCGGCGCTGTATGAGCGCCGAGCTCGACGGTCGCGCAACCACACGGGGTGGCGTCTTTTCGACGCCGCAGTCGCGTCGGGTCGGGCGCAAATACAGTCGCTTCGTAAGCCTGATGAAAGTGAGCCTGCCTCTCGCGGCGGCAGCCCTCATTATGGTTTTGGCGGCGTGGCCCCAGACCCAGGACGAGGGCCCAAGCTTCCGCGTGTCGCTCGCGGCGATCCCGGATGGCGACGCCGGCGACACCAGCATGACTCGGGCTCGTTTTATCGGCACCGACGCGAAGGACCAGCCTTTCGTTATCACCGCCGACTCCGCCATCCCCGACGCGTTGCGCCCCGAAAAAATTCGCCTGAAGACCATGCAGGCGGACCTGACGCTTGAGAACGGTTCATGGATATCGATGATGTCGGGTGCGGGATTGTACGACCGCACGGCGCAGAGCTTATCGCTCCTCGACGGCGTTGAAGTCTTTGCAGACGACGGATTCGCCTTGCAAACTGCGACTGCTGAAATCGATCTCACGAGTGGCTCAGCCTGGGGTCGACAAGCGGTGCAGGCGCACGGCCCAATGGGCACGCTTGATGCGGATTCATTTCGCATGGAGCGCGAAGGCCAGCGTCTCCACTTTGAAGGACACGTTCGGATGATTCTTCAACCCGCTGCGGCGCCGTGAAGTTCAGCACAGCAGCGGTACTCGCACTCGCAAGCACCTTGCTTGTCGCGGCGCCTGCCCTTGGTCAATTCAGCAACGCCCACGATACCGCGTTGCCGATCGAAATTGCGGCGGACGCGTTGGAGGTCCAACAGGAACAGCAAATCGCCGTGTTCAGCGGCAATGTCGATGCCCAGCAAGGCAATATGAAGCTCCGGGCAGAAAAACTCTGGGTGCACTATCAAGGCGATACGGGCGGCGATACCGCACAGGCCATCTCAAAAATTGACGCCCAGGGGCAGGTATTCTTCTCGTCCGGCGACGAGACCGCTGAAGGAGATCAGGGTACCTACGATGTGGACAATGGCGTTATCGTTTTGACCGGACGCGTTGTGCTCACCCAGGGCGGCAGCGTGATCAAGGGAAATCGGGTCGTCCTAGACCTCAACACCGGTAAAAGCACCATGGACGGGGGCGAGGCCAACGGCGACGGCCGCGTTCGCGGCCTATTCGTGCCCCGGCGCGGCGCGGCGCCTTGACGATCTGTTAACCAAATCGGGGTGAGAGTCGAAAACGGTATAAGGTGGATATTAGATTAATGGCTGACGTGGACACAAACGAAGTAGGACCCAGGCTCGTCGCGAGCAATGCGGGTCTCGTTGCGCGCAGCCTTGGAAAGTCGTTTCGAAAACGGCCAGTATTGCGCAACGTCTCCCTGTCTGTTCAGCGCGGTGAGGCTGTCGCGCTTCTGGGTCCGAATGGCGCAGGCAAGACAACCTGCTTCTATTGCCTGACCGGACTGGTTGCGCCCGACTACGGATCCATTTCGATGGACGGCCATGACATCACGAGTTTGCCGATGTACCGGCGCGCGCGCTTAGGAATCGGATATCTACCGCAGGAAGCATCGGTCTTTCGCGGCCTCTCCGTAGAAAACAATATTCGAGCCGCGCTAGAGGTTACCGAACCGCTTCACCACCGCCGCGAGGAGTATCTCGAAGAGCTTCTGGCCGAATTTTCCATTGAGCATTTGCGCCGCGCCTCGGCGATGACACTGTCAGGTGGCGAGCGTCGCCGCGTTGAAATTGCGCGTGCTCTGGCGTCGAGACCCAGCTTCATTTTACTTGACGAGCCTCTCGCCGGTATTGACCCAATCGCACTGGGTGACATTCGAGACCTCGTCGCTCACCTCAAAGATCGTGGTATCGGCGTACTGATTACCGATCACAATGTCCGCGAGACGCTCGAAATCGTAGACCGGGCGTATATCTTGCACGATGGCGGCATCCTCATGGAGGGTCCGCCATCCGAAATCGTCGCCCACGAAGCCGTCCGTCGAGTCTATCTCGGCGAACGCTTTACGCTTTAGGAGGGTTGGGTGGCGCTCGGTCAACGGCAGGAGCTTCGGCAATCCCAATCGCTGGTGATGACGCCGCAATTGCAGCAGGCGATCAAGCTGCTCCAGTTGACCAATATGGAGTTGTCCGAGTTCGTCGAACAAGAAATTGAACGAAATCCGCTTCTTGAACTTGTCGAGGGCGACGCCCCAGAGCGCGGAGAGGGTGCGGTAGCCGACGAAAAAGAACGTGGGACCGACGATGTGGACACTGCTTCATTATCGACCGCGACCGACCTACCAAATGAAAACGATCAGCCGCTCGATATGAACTACGACGATGTTTACACCGACAACGCTGCCGGGGAGGGTTACGCCTCGGACGCCGGGCTGCGTGGGCCATATGCTACAAACAATTCTTCGTTTGACGCCTCGGGCGACATGCTCGAGCAAACCATCGGCGAAGAAATTAGTCTAACCGATCACCTTCTGGCACAGCTGAATATGGATGTGGTCGAACCTGCCGAAAGAATGATCGGCTTCCACCTAATTCATATGCTCGATGACGCCGGCTACTTGTCGGGAAATATCGAGGCCACCGCAGAACAAGTCGGCGCATCGGTCGAACGTGTTGAGGCTGTCCTTAAACGACTGCAAGACTTTGACCCAGTTGGCGTGTTCGCACGCAACCTCGGCGAATGCCTTGCATTGCAGCTCCGCGAAAAGAACCGGTACGACCCAGCGATCGCAGCACTATTGGACAACCTCGATTTGCTGGCCGCGCACAATCACCCCGCGCTAGTTGAACGGTGTGGGGTGGAGGCCGACGACCTCGCCGATATGATTCAGGAATTGCGGCGCCTTAACCCGAAACCGGGCTTGGCGTTCAGCAACGAAATTGCTCAAACGCTGGTCCCCGATGTATTTGTGCGCCCCATCGCTAACGGCGGTTGGGCGGTTGAGCTCAACAGCGATACCTTGCCGAAAGTGCTCGTCAATCAGCAGTACTTTACCGAGGTGAATTCGCAGACCTGCTCGCGCAAGGACAAAGCCTACATTACGGAACAATTGCACTCCGCCAACTGGCTGGTTAAGTCGCTCGAACAGCGTGCTCAGACCATCTTGAAGGTCTCAGCGGAACTCGTTCGCCAACAGGATGCTTTTTTCGCCCACGGTGTGCAGCATTTGCGGCCGCTGACCCTGCGGGACATTGCACAAGCAATCGAAATGCATGAGAGCACGGTCAGCCGTGTGACAACAAACAAGTACATCTCGACACCGCGCGGGACGTATCAATTGAAGTACTTTTTCACGTCGGCAATTACGTCGACAACCGGCGGAGATTCCCTTTCAGCAGAGTCCGTGCGGCACAGGATTCGCGACCTGATCCACAAAGAACGCATCGAGGCTGTTCTTTCGGATGACAAGATCGTCGATATTTTGAGAACCGAGCAAATTGATATCGCCCGACGGACGGTTGCCAAATACCGCGAGGCAATGAGAATACCGTCTTCTGTGATGCGTCGGCGGATCAAGCAATCCGCCGCATTATCCACAAGATAGCGCAGATTTTAGCCGGTTTTCGCGCCCGGCCCAATTGTTGACAATGGCGTAATGGCGGGCCTATGTTCCGCGGCCTCGGATCAGGCCGGGCCAATTCCGCCCAGGCGACCACCGCAATCAAAGCGATAATGTCGAATCAAAACAAACTCAAACAACCCTGCGCGCATCGCATTCAGCGTCCGCGCCATCGACCCGAGCGGATTTTGATCGACGCCAGCGAGCACCCATAAATGGAAATATCTGACTTACTCAGTTCCGAGGCGGTGGTCTCGAATCTAAAGGTTACGGGCAAGAAACAAGCCTTGCAGGAAGTCGCGATCGTGGCGGCGAGAATTACCGGACGGGATGAGCGCGAGATTTTCGACATCCTTCTCGAACGCGAGCGGCTCGGGACCACCGGCGTAGGCCACGGCATTGCCATTCCGCACGGGAAACTCAAGGGCTTGGATCGTCTCCACGGCATATTTGCCCGATTGGAGCGTCCGATCGATTTTGATGCGATCGACGACGAACCAGTCGATCTAGTATTTGTCTTGCTTGCGCCGGAGACGGCCGGCGCCGACCACTTGAAAGCGTTGGCCCGCATTTCCCGCCTCCTCAGGGACCGCGCCTTATGCGAAAAGATCCGCGGGTCGGACGGGCGTGATGCGGTATTTGCTATCCTCACCGAACAGGCGGCAACCTCACACGCTGCCTAAGCTGCGCCGCTGCTCGGCTGACCGATTGCCCCTCGCCGGGTCGAAAATGCTATCGTTCTCCGCATGCGGATTAGAACTCGGATATCAAAGAACTGGGTGTTCATTGCCGCGCTGACGGCGGTTGTGGCCAGCATTCCCGACACGGCCCCGCACGCGCAGCAGGCCACCCCCCCCCACCATCGTACTTGGGTCACCGGTCGCGTGTGCTGTTCCGGAAATCTGTTGGGTACAGAACTACTTTGATCATGACCCGGGCGCCGGCGCAGAGGACCATACCTGCGGGCGACGCGCCTATGACCGCCATTTCGGTATAGACATTCGCGTTGCGAATCTGACCGTGATGCGGCGAGGCGTAGCGGTCATTGCCGCGGTAGATGGAATCGTCGCCGGAATTCGCGACGGCATGGAAGACACCGTCATTCTGGAAGCGGACGCAAGCAGCGTGCGCGGGCGGGAGTGCGGGAACGGCGTCGTCCTAAGGCATCCCAATGGTTGGACCACGCAGTACTGTCACATGCGCAAAGGCAGCATCGGTGTTGCCAAAGGCCAAGAAATAAAAAGGGGCGATCGGCTGGGAGACATTGGCCTTTCGGGCCTAACCCAGTTTCCCCATGTCCATTTCGAAGTACGTAACGGAAAAAAGCGGGTCGACCCGTTTGTCGGTTTTGAGGCTACGGGCAAATGCGGCAGCGTCGGCAAACCTCTGTTCGACGCAGCGTTTGTCGAGAAATCGCCTTACGTGGAAACCGGCCTTCTAAACGCCGGATTCGCCAGCCGACCACCCAAGGGTTCCGAGGTCCTCAATGGAGAACATGCGGACACGACGTTGCCCGTGGACGCCCCCGCCCTGATCTATTGGGTCGAATTGTTCGGCACCCAGCCCGGCGATCGGGACAAATTCACGATTCTTGCACCGGATGGTTCCGTCCTAGTGACGCAAACGCGCCCGGCGCTCCAGGATCATAGCGCGCGCCATTTGGCTTTCACTGGTCGCCGCCAACCTACTGGTGGTTGGGCACCGGGCGAGTACAAGGGCGTATTCGAACTTCTCCGACAGGAAGTCGGCGAAACAAAAGTCGCTTATCGGCTCGAACGCATGGTGCAACTTGGTAGCCCGCAAAGTTTGGCTCCGGCAGCGACCACACCGCCCGCCGCAGACGTCAGGCCATCTCCCCCTCCCGCCGAGCGAGAATCATCCACTGTGTCACCGACGACCACCCAGGCGTCCGAGACCGCCACGGTCGCCGAATCAAACCCGCAAGTCGCCGCCGCGGCCACACCCCCTGCACCTGAAGGGTCGCGCGGTTTCATCCAGCGGGCCGAGGATTTTCTACCAGTTTCCGTACCGGGCACCCTGCGGCGCTCAGCTGGTCAAAAAGGACCGCAACCGTGGGTGATCGCCGCCGCGTTACTTGGAGTGATCCTGTCTATGGCGGGCGTCGCCTACATCACGCGGCGCTAAACCGCGACCCGGTTAATGGACGCTGACCGGTTCAAGATCGTTCTGCCGCACAATGACCTCGGCAAGATCACGCCTCGAGACGACCGCGACCTGCCGCCCATCCGCAAGAAACACCGCGCACAACCACTCGCCGTCCACCTCGACAGGTTTTATGTAGGCGACCCCTTCGGCGCCGAGCGCAGCGAATGCCGACGGCGACAGTTCACGGAGATGTTGCTCGGCGGAAGCCAGTTTCAACATGCCGCCGCCCTGTCTAGCTGTCGCCATGACCAACATCGAGCGTCACGCGCCGCTTATCGACCGCAGATTTGATCTCCACCGACCTCACGAGAGACGCGACTGGCGGACGGGTGAGGTCGATATGAAGAAGGCCCTTTTCAAGGTGTGCACCGGTGACGTCGATGCCGTCGGCGAGAACAAACGACCGTTGAAACTGTCGGGCCGCAATTCCTCGATGGAGGAAAACGCGCGCACCATCGTCAGCGATCTGCCGTCCTCGAACGACCAACTGGTTTGCTTCTACGGTCACGCTGAGCTGATCGTCAAAAAATCCAGCAACCGCGAGCGTAATCCGAATACCGCCAGGACCAGTCTGCTCGATGTTGTACGGCGGATACCCATCGTTCGTGGACCTTGTCAACCGGTCGACGGTGCGTTCGACTTCTTCGAAGCCAAGCAAGAGGGGGTTGTCGAAAATGGATAAGCGACCCACGGCGCTGCCTCCTCCTCACGAGCGAGTGCAAAGAATAAGGTCCACGTCGGCACCTCATTGGAAACCAGATGTGGGGTGCCGCGTCTACAACGTCAAGGTCGCACTCTCGGCGTCAATGAGCGCTCGGATGTACTGAGGCAGCGCAAACGCGCCATGGTGAATAGCGCTGTTGTAGTAACGGGTTTGCAGCCCCGCGGCGTCGATGCGCCGTGAGACCTCCGGCGTTAACGGGCGGGAGATATCCAAACCGTTGCTTCCCCAACCGAGCGCCATGAACCCGCCGTAATAGGTCGACACGGCGATCACGTAGAATCCAAAGTGCTGGAACACGCCGGCAAAGCGTTGCGACGTTCTCCGAAGCTCGTCGGACTGGAGAAAAGGAACGCCGTTCTGAGTAATCACAACACCACGGGCCGCAAGTATTGCGGCACAGCGTTGATAAAACTCCCGGGTAAATAGACCTTCTCCCGGGCCCACCGGATCTGTCGAATCGATGATCACGACATCAAATCGTTCATCAGTCTCATTAACAAACTTGACCCCGTCACCGACAATCACGTTGGCTCGCGCATCCTCAAAACCACCGGCACTAAGACCCGGCATGAATTTCTTACTCAGGTCGATCACTTGGCCATCAATGTCGACCACAGTGACGCGCTCTACCGGATGCCGCAGGACTTCCCGCAAAGCACCACCATCGCCGCCGCCTACAATCAGAACGTTCCGCATGTCGCCGTGAGAAAACGCCGGCACATGCACCAGCATCTCGTGATAGATGAACTCGTCTTTCTCCGTGGTCTGGACGATGCCGTCGAGCGCCATCACCCGTCCAAGCACCTCATTGTCGAAAATCTCAACACGCTGGAAATCCGTGTCACCCTCGTACACGGTGTTCGTGCGAGCAAAGGATTGCGTCACCGTCACGTGGAGATTCTCGCGGAACCAATCGGTCATTGGATAGTCCTCTTTCGGGAATCGGGTCAGCCGTCTAGCTGACGTGTGAGTGCGCGGCGCCCAACTAGCTCAAATCACCGTATCGCGCGCGGTATTCTTCGCGGAGCTGGTCCATCCGGCGATTGACGGCAGCCTGACCGGTCGCCTCTGACCAGATCCGGTGTTCGCCCCGGGCATAAGCCTCGGCGTTTTGCTCATAAAGAAATGCGCTAAGCCGATTTGAAATCCAGTTGTTTCGCGTCTTGGTTACCCGCGCCGGCGTCCCCATCACAATCGAATTAGGCGGGATCACTGATCCTTCGCGTATGAAGGCGCCGCCGGCGACGATCGTGTTCTCGCCAACGATTGCGCCGTCCATGATCGTGGCGTTAATGCCGATCAAACAATTGTCTCCGATCGTGCAGCCATGGATCGTGCAATGGTGCGTAATTGTGCAGTAGTCCCCCACAATCGTAGGTGTCGCCGCCCCCACGTGAATCATCGCAAAATCCTGAACGTTGGTATGGGCGCCGATCTCGATCGAAAACGCCTCAGCCCGCATCGCCGCGTAGATCCACACTGAAGATCCCGAGCCAAACGTGACATCACCATATATCTGCGCAGTGGGGTGAATGAACGTCGCCGATTCGGCGCGCACTAGCGGACCGTATTTGGACATTTTTCCTCCGTAGAACGAGCGGCAACCGCGCCCCAAAAACACAACCATTGTGGCGATGATCACACGAAGCTGCCCATCAGGAGCGATAATGTTAGCATGGGGAAACCGCGCACTTGAGAGCAGACATCAATGGAATCGAGCAAGAGTTTCGAAAGGCGATCGATCGGATCGCGCACCACGATTTTTGGCGAAGGCCAACCGGGCGACAATGCTTACCTGATTGTGAGCGGTCGGGTTGAAATCCGAAAGGGCGGGATGTCGGAGAATTCCTACGTTATCGCCGTCTTGGGGCCAGGCGATGTCGTGGGCGAGATGGCCTTGTTCGACGAACGGCCACGCATGGCAGAGGCCATCACACTTGAGGATACCGAGGTCATCGTGGTCGCCCGTGACGAATTTCTCAAACGCCTAAACGAAATGAACCCGGTCATGAAGCGGATGCTTCAGATCATGGTCGGCCGCGTCCGCAGCATGACGGACGAGTTCATGAAGAAAAAAGGCGATAGCCAGTGGGACGGCCAGTCGAGTGGCGCGCCGCCGTCTTCCTGAGTGACCCGGCTGCGACACCCCTTGGGTGTAGCCAAGCCGGCAGGTGGCATGTGAATTTGGTGGAGCCAGGCGGAATCGAACCGCCGACCTCTTGAATGCCATTCAAGCGCT
>ERZ890510.420-NODE-420-length-33710-cov-6.100847_pt1 | contig 33710 bp, 35 predicted proteins | sample MGYA00521265_ERZ890510 | MGnify/ENA primary metagenome ERZ890510 (study PRJEB32303, sample SAMEA104408624) | aquatic metagenome | biome: Brackish water; feature: Chemocline; material: water | place: Baltic Sea | collected 2014-10-26T21:54:00 | depth 110 m ... | reverse complement strand
GCCGTGTCTCAGTCCCAGTGTGGCCGGTCGCCCTCTCAGGCCGGCTACCCGTCGTTGCCTTGGTGAGCCATTACCTCACCAACAAGCTGATAGGCCGCGAAGTCATCCTCCACCGAAATTCTTTCAAAACTCAGCGATGCCGCTTATGTTTCAATATTCGGTATTAGCCCCGGTTTCCCGGAGTTATCCCAAAGTGGAGGGCAGATTCTTCACGTGTTCCTCACCCGTTCGCCACTAATCCATCCCCGAAGGAACTTCATCGTTCGACTTGCATGTGTTAAGCACGCCGCCAGCGTTCGTCCTGAGCCAGGATCAAACTCTCCATAGAAAAGTTTTGATCTGGCAAAAAACAAAACTAGCGTTTATAGCTATTTCAGTTTTACCAATTGTTTTTGTTTTGTACCCAATATCCGACGCCTTTTGACGAGCGGCGAAGTCCTGGAAATACAAAGGAATTTGGCATATTTTTTCTGCACCTGAAAACAGGGGCAGGCCAATATATGCCGATTGGCATTGATTTTTTGCACGTTGTTGAGTTCTCAAGGTACGAGTGCGCACCGGTCACAGCGATTTCTCGCCGATTGCAGGGCAGACCGCCAAACCTAGCGGAAGGCACACGGAAGAGCAAATCCGGTAAAACCTTCATAGCATTTGGAAAAGTTGTCGTTGCTTGGCCTTATTTACCCATTTTAAAGGGCTTTTACGTCCATTTCGCAAGCGAGGCGTAAAGATAGCCCATGCCTAACCCATGGTCAAATTGGCTGTAGGCAAAAAGGCCTAAAATTCCTTACTTTTGATGCGAGGTTTATCACCCCAAAATTGGTCAAAATTCACGCTCGAAATGGGCTCTTTTCTTTTTTAGCCATTCATAAATATCAAATTTGAGCGCAGAGAAAATGAGTTAAAGCACCTCTACCGAAGCCAAATCTCGCTTCCCTTTACGCAAAATTAAGAACCTTCCATGTATCAGGTTCTGCTCAGTCGGTGTGAAATTTTCGCCAGCGATTTTTTCGTTATTTAGATAGGCACCATTTTCCTTAACGATTCGACGAGCTGCAGATTTAGAATCAACAATTCCACTAGCCGCAATTAAATCAACCCACGTGGGAAATTCCTCGCCCCTATTAATTGTAACTTTTGGTAATTGCGAAAGTGCTGCAGATAATGTTTCTATATCTAAATCTTTTAATTCTCCTTGACCGAATAGCGCTTTGGATGCTGCCTCAACTTTTTCGCATTGATCTGTACCATGAACTAATGATGTAACTTCGCGCGCAAGTTCTCGTTGTGCTTCTCTTGCACCAGGGTTTACTTTCACCGTATCTAATAATCTTTCTAATTCACTATGATCTTTAAAAGAAAACACTTTCAAATATCTTTCCACATCCGCATCATCCGTGTTGATCCAATATTGGTAGAACGCGTAAGGCGATGTCATCTCGGCATCCAACCAAATTGAACCACCGGCAGTCTTTCCAAACTTAGTGCCATCAGACTTTGCCATAAGCGGAATAGTCAATGCATGGCCCGAGCCACCTTCGACTTTGCGAATCAAATCAAGGCCCGCAACAATATTTCCCCATTGATCCGAGCCGCCAAGTTGGAGGCGACAATTCTGGCGACGGAAAAGTTCTAGGTAATCAAAAGCTTGCAATACTTGATAAGAAAATTCTGTATATGAAATTCCCCCACTCTCAAGGCGCGAGGAAACTGAATCCTTAGCCAACATTTGATTTACGCTGAAATGCTTTCCAATATCACGAAGAAATTCAAGCGCCGACATTGATTTAGTCCAGTCAAGATTATTGGCCATAACAGCTGGGTTAACTGCAGAATCAAAATCGAGAAATCTAGAGAGTTGTTCACGTATGTTTTCGACCCATTTTGAAACGGTACTTTCAGTATTCAGAGTACGTTCTTCATTTCGGCCACTCGGATCACCTACAAGACCTGTCGCTCCCCCCACTAGGGCGATCGGTAAATGACCTGCCAACTGAAAACGTCTCATAACAAGTATGACTACAAGATTGCCGACATGCAGACTTGGCGCCGTTGGATCAAACCCGATGTAAAACTTAACTGGCCCAGTACCTAAGTCTTTTAGAAGTGAATCCCTATCTGTCGTTTGCGCTAGCAATCCACGCCATTCCAGGTCAGCAATAAGTTCATTTGTCATGGCTTCATCATGCCTGAAAAACGTTGCAGCTCGTTGGATATCCAGCTTTTTGCTTCCTTCGTGGCAGTTTCTAAATCGGAAATTTGCGACGTAACACTAGCGATCGAAGTCCCCAGAGATGAAGTCCTGGAAGCAACGGCGCCGGAGACGGTAAGAAATTCTCTGAGATCAGATTCCAATTCCGGATGGATGCTGGAAAGTTCGATATCAGATAATTCGTGCAATTCCCTTCCGCTCTTTTCGCATAATCTTACGCATTCACCAGCAGCTTCATGTGCTAACGAAAATGGCACAGCCTTCTTGGCGAGATAATCTGCAATCTCTGTTGCAAGTGCGTAACCCGCATGTGCACCGCGAGAGATGTTTGCATCATTGAATTTTGCGGTGGTTACCATTCCCGCTAACGCAGGAAGTAGCAGAAGTAAGGTTTCGACTGAATCAAATACTGGCTCTTTATCCTCTTGGAGGTCACGGTTGTATGCAAAAGGAAGACCTTTAAGGGTCGTTAACAGAGCTGTTAGATTTCCAACAAGTCGCCCACTCTTGCCTCTGGCCAGTTCTGCAATATCAGGATTTTTCTTCTGTGGCATGATCGATGATCCGGTTGAATAAGCATCATCGATTACTACCCACGAAAACTCTGTAGTACTCCACAAAGTGAACTCCTCGCCAATTCGGGAGAGATGGACTCCTAGCATCGCCATCACAAAGAGAGCTTCTGCTGCGAAATCTCGATCACTTACCGCATCGATGCTATTCGCGGCCAGCCCATCAAAGCCCAACGATTGTGCACTTGATTCAGGATTTGGCTGTAAACCACTTCCTGAAAGTGCGCCAGCCCCTAAAGGTGAGATGCTGTTGCGTACTAACCAATCTCCGACCCGATCTATATCCCGCAATAGGGCTTGGGAATGTTTTGCAAGGTCATGACCAAAAACTATCGGTTGAGCATGCTGTAAGTGCGTGAAACCTGGCGCGATAATTTCCACCGTCTCTGCACTTTTTTTGTTAAATGCTTCAATTAAGTTCGTCGTCAGCGACGCTATTTCCAGCAGGTGGTCAATAAGATAAAGCTTGAAGTCAGTAACTACGAGATCATTTCTTGAGCGACCGGCCCTCAGAGCGCCACCAACCGCCCCGATTTTTGCTACCAAACCCCGCTCAATTGCACTATGGACATCTTCGTCCTTGTCGTCATAGGAAAATTTTCCGCTGAGAATCTCAGTACCTAGCGCTTTGAGTCCCGCACGTATAACTTCGCCGTTGCCCGCAGTAATTATCCCTGCAGATATTAGCCCCTCTAAATGCGCCAAATTAACTCTGATGTCATACGGCGCTAGGCGCCAGTCAAAATCAACGCTTCTTGATAGCGCCGCTACCGAATCAGCAGCTCCGCTTGAAAATCTTCCGCCCCATAGCGTCATTATCTATTTCCTCTTTCCCTTAGTTCCTGTAGTCCCAGTAGCAAAAACTGAAATCGATTTAGCAAGCTCGGCTCCACCATTGGCCGTTTTCGATACAACTAGAACTGTGTCATCTCCTGCGATTGTTCCGATCGCACTCGTTAGTGATCCGTTAAGTGAATTTCTATCTATAGCACTGGCTAGTAATTGCGCGCCACCTGGAGGAGTGCGGACCACCGCTAAGTTGCCACTTGCAGTAACGCTCATTATCAAATTCGCTGCATTTGTTGCTTTACTATTCGTTTCCTCGGCGATTACATATTGAAATTCTCCATTTGCATCGCGAACTCGAACTGCTCTCAAATCTTCCAAATCTCGACTTGCCGTTGCCTGCGTTACTTTCACTCCCTCGCGAGAGAGCAATTTCACCAGGTGGGACTGTGACTCAACTCCCCCTCGTCTAATCAACTTGGCAACCTGCGCTCTTCGTTGAGCAGAGCTGATATGCGTTTTAACGTTCATAAGTTGAAGCAACCTTTCTAAATATTTCCAGGAAACGAATTATTTGTGCGTCGGTCACAATTAAAGGTGGCGCGATACGTATAACAGTCTCCGAAGTAGCATTGGCTAAAATACCTTCGCCTTGAAGTCCTAGTACAAATTTTTTGGCAACACCAGTTTTCAGAACTATTCCTAGCAATAACCCAGAACCTCTGACAGATTCCACCAACGCGCTCTTGGAAAGTTCAAGTTTTAGAGTTAACTCAAGTGCAGAATTTCTGGCGATAAGACCCTCATTTTCTATAGTTGTAATCGCAGCGAGAGCAGATGCACATGCAATTGGGCTGCCACCAAAAGTACTTCCATGCGAACCAGGTCCAAATAAGGAAGCGCAATCTCCAATAGCTATCATCGCGCCAAGTGGCAATCCGCCACCAAGTCCTTTAGCAAGGGTGATTATGTCTGGAGTGATTCCCTCTTTCTCAAAACCAAACCATTCGCCAGTTCTTCCCATCCCTGTTTGCACGCAATCAAAGGCCAGCAATACCCCGCGCCTCGTGGTGAGTTCGCGCAATTTCTTTAGGTAGCCAAAATCGGGAACGACCACGCCATTTTCACCTTGAATAGGTTCTACAATCACCATTGCAACTTTTTTATTGATCACTTTCTTCGCAGCGGCGATGTCGTTATAGGGAATAAAAGCGATTTTTTTCAGAAGAGGAATGAAGGGCTCCTGCTTCGGACTTTGACCAGTAATCGAAAGCGCTCCCATTGTGCGTCCGTGAAATGAACCAATCATTGACACGATCCTTTTTCGCCCAGTCAAACGAGACAACTTCAAGGCCGCTTCATTCGCCTCGGCCCCAGAGTTACAAAAGAAAACTCTCGCACTTGCCTCACCAGTTAGAGATTTCAATTTTTCCGCTAGCTCGAGCGCACGTGGATGTGAATATAGATTACTGACGTGACCGAGTTGGTTCGCCTGATCTGAAATAGCAGAAACTATTGCTGGATGTGCATGGCCCAAAATATTAGTTGCGATACCCCCCAAAAAATCTAAATATTCGTTTCCTTCAATATCCCAAACCAAACTCCCCCGACCTCTCACCAACGTGATTTTCGGAGTGCCATAATTATTTTGAAATGCATTTTCCCATCGGCTCTGTGATTCCAAATTATCGCTCATCTTAGGAGACCACCAAAGTTCCAGATTTACCAGAATGGGCCGCCCTCAAATTTTCAACGCTTGTCCCATCAAATATCCGCACCGATTTTGCCCCAGAGGTTATGGCAGTAATCGCCGCATTAACCTTAGGAGACATTCCACCTTCAAAACCTTCGGCGATAGATTGCAACTCACTTAAGGAAATTTCTCCAATCAACGAACTCTCCTCCGGCCAATTGCGATAAATACCAGAAACGTCAGTTGAAAACATCACCAATTCCGCACCAAGGGCGCCTCCGATTGCCCCGGCGACCAAATCAGCATTCATATTTAGTCCTACGCCCTCTCTCGTTACAGATATAGGTGAGATGACTGGAGTGAGACCCTGATCAATAAAATTCTGTATAACCGATACGTCAATGCTTTCTACATCTCCAACGAGCCCTAAAGATGAGTCAGCAACTTTGGCCCGAATCAAATTTCCATCACCTGCCGATATCCCAACTGCGTTAATTCCTAAACCCACCAATTGATTTGTTAAATTCCGGAGAACTTCACCGCTCAAAGTTCGCGCAACTACTTCATAAACTTGCGTACTTGTTTTACGTAGACCTTTGACCATCTCGCTTTTCACGCCATGAATTTCAAGTTCGCGGTTAATCTGTGGACCGCCGCCATGAACAATCACGATATTTTCGCCAGATTTAATTAAGTCCGCCAGATAGGCCAGTATCGGATCCACTTTCAGCTCTTCGCTAATTGCATGGCCACCATATTTGAATACAATCATTATTTCACGCTCATCGAATCTAGCCCGAGGTCTTGTGCAAATCCGCACATGAGATTCGCATTTTGGATCGCTTGACCGGCTGCGCCCTTGCCTAGGTTGTCTATAGCGATCGAAATAATAAGACGATTAGTATGTGGGTCAATAGCAGTTTGAATCAAGGCGCTATTGGTGCCAAGTGTTGAGGAAGTCTGTGGCATTGCGCCTATTGGCAACATAGACACAAATGGTGATTCCGCAAAGTATTCCAAATACGATTTATGAACTTGCTCCGCTGCTACCTCTCGAGATAACTTTGAAGTCACTGTTGCGAGAATTCCTCGTGGCATAGGAGCCAAAATTGGTGTGAATGACAACCTAACCTCGCCGCCATTTACTTTCGCCAAATTTTCTTCTATTTCAGGAATATGTTGATGAACTCCCCCAAACTTATACGAAACCAAGTTGTTCATCACTTCACTGGCTGAGAGGCCAACTTTCCCATTGCGCCCAGCACCCGTGGTTCCGCTGGCAGCAACTGCAACCAAATCAGTCGCATCAATAAAATTATTAGCAATGGCTGGCGCAGTTGCAAGAATAATTGCAGTTGCATAACACCCTGGGTTGGCTACTCGATCACTACCCCGAATACTCTCAAAGTTGTCGCCTAACTCTGGCAATCCATAAGTAAACTTTCCGGCATAACTTCCACCGTAGTAGCTATGCCATGCCTGCGAATCAGACAATCTAAAATCCGCTCCTAAATCCACTATCTTGACCGCCGGCAAAATACCTTTGACAAGCCCAGCAGATTCGCCATGTGGTAGCGCAAGAAATACCAAATCACATCTATTGATTAAGTTAATATCTGTAATCTCAAACTTACGATTGCGAAAATTCAGTAGATGTGGGTGTACCGAAACTATCTCCTCCCCCGCATTTGTTCCGGCGCTGACGTAGAAGATTTCAAATTTTTCGTGGCTGGAAAGCAGCCGCAGCAACTCGCCACCTGCATATCCGCTAGCACCTACGATGCCTATTTTCATATGCCGATGCTATCAGCCAATGTATATTTATGCAATTCTATGTATATTTATACACGAACAGTGGCGCCACATTCTTTTAGAGCTGCAGCGGCAGCAGACTCGCGATATTGCGAAACCTCTTCAGCCGTTAGTGTCCGATCAGCTGCCCTAAAGACCAGAGTAAATGCCAGAGAAACTTTACCTTCTCCCAGTTTGTCGTAGCGATCGAAGAGAGTGATGCTCTCCAACAAATCTCCAGCACCCGCTTTTAGGGCTGTTTCTACCGTCGCAGCAGCGATCGATTCATCAACTACTAGTGAGATGTCTTGTATAGCGGCAGGCATGGTGACCAAGGAAGGCGATTTTACCGATGCTGGAAAGTCAAGGGCGCCTAGAACAACAACAAATGCGCATGAACGTTCAGGCAATCCGAGAGCACTGATTACCCTGGGATGGAGTTCGCCTGCGTGCGCAACCGCTCTGCCATTAACCTGAAATTCAGCACAACGACCTGGGTGCCATGGAGCAAAATCCGAGCTTATTACGGTGGCCAAATTTCCGGTTGATTCAATAATCATCCTCGCAAACCCAATTGATTCCACCCAAGTAAATTCTTCGGCCTTTCCGTTCCAGCTATCAGAGCCGAGTTTTCCAGCAACCACAGCACCTACGTGCAGTGGTTGATTAGGCACGCTGGCATAAATTCCTCTTCTTGTTTCGACATCCGGAACGCGATCGGTGCCTACTACCTTCTGAATCTCTAGTTTCTCGGTGTTTCTAAATACTGTACCTATTTCAAAAATAGCTATGTCTTTTGCGCCTCGCCCTTGATTTCTTACCGCCGTCAACAGCAAGCCCGGCAGAAGGTGCGTCCGTAAATCCGGGAATTCTTCAGACATCGGATTCGCGATCCTAAAACTCTTAGCACGGTCCCCGACAAAACCTAATTCCGCCACAAAATTCGGATTAACAAATGGATAGTTGTACACCTCGGAGAAGCCATTATCAGCTAAGAAGTTAGCGACACCACGTTTGCGGTACTGCATCGCCGAGAGAGCTGCGCCCTTCTTGCCAGTGGGCAGCGTAGAGGGAATTCGCTCATAACCGATCATTCTTGCAACTTCTTCGACTAAATCCGGAGCCAACAATAAATCCGCGCGCCAAGTTGGTGGACTTATCTCCCAATTAGTATCCGTTTCCCTAACAACTTCGCAGCCAACTACCCTTAATTTCTCCTCAACTTCTGAAAGTGAAACCTGAATGCCTAAATACCTAGCGACGAAATTTGGATCAAAAGAAAGGATCGGAGCAAATTCAGGTTCGCCGAAAGTGCTAGTTCCAACATATGTGGCGCCGCCTAACTCAATCATCAGCGCAATCGCTCGCCCTGAGGAAATTTCCGCAAGCGATGGGTCAACTCCTCGCTCCAAACGTCTGGAGGCTTCCGAAGAGAGCTTATGCCGCCTCGAACCTTTCGCAATTGTAATTGGATCAAAACGGGCTGCTTCCAACGCAATAGTTGAAGTAGATTGCGTAACTTCCGAACTCGACCCACCCATCACCCCAGCTAAAGCCAGGGCCGTGCTCTTATCTGCTACAAGTAAATCTTCCGGGTCGAGATTACGCTCTTGATTATCCAAAGTCTTTATTTTCTTCGTTTGACCAGCGCGCCTAATAGTCAACAAGGTATCTATCTTTGAGCCATCAAATGCATGGAGCGGCTGTCCCAGTTCTAACATTACATAATTTGTAATGTCGACCGCCAAAGAGATGGAGCGCATGCCAGATTTTTCAATACGGCGACTCATCCAGAGTGGCGTTGGCGCACCGGGATTGAATTCGGAAATCGTTCTTATATACACAACCGATAGAGCCGAAGGGTCTTCAACTTCTATTTGGATGCCCGCTTTATTCTTATCAAATTTCGATAAATCCACTTTTAGCGCTGGGTCATCAAATTTGACTCCAAGCGAAGCTGCCAATTCGCGAGCCAAGCCACGAATAGAGAGGGCGTAACCTCGGTCCGGATTCACTGCCGCATCAATAATCACATCATTGATCTCCAATAAAGCGATTGCATCTGCTCCAACTTTTGCGCAATCTGCTGGAAGCACGATAATGCCGGAATGCTCATCACTGATACCCAGTTCACGTGCTGAACAAATCATGCCGTTACTAGTTCTTCCATAAGTTTCACGCGCAGATATTGCGAAATTCCCAGGTAGAACCGCACCGGGTAGAGCTGCTACAACAAGATCTCCAACAGCAAAATTAGTTGCGCCGCAAATTACAAAGCGCGCCGAGTCTTCCCCGCAATCCAACCCAACGAATCTAATGGGTTTCTTATTTCCTGTTAGTTCCTCGATTGATTCGACCCTGGCTACGGTAAGTGGTCCCTCTAAATCAGCGCCCTGAACTTCAATGCTTTCAATTTCGAAACCAACGTTAACAAAGGCTAACTCAATTTCCGCAAGGGAGATCTCCTCCGGCACATCGGCAAATTCGCGAATCCACGAAAGCGGAATTTTCATCTGCCACCAACGCCAAAACTGCGAGTAAACCGGATGTCGCCCTCAACAATGTCATGCATGTCTGTAATCCCATGGCGAACCATCAAAGTTCGTTCCAGTCCCATCCCAAATGCAAATCCGGAGAATTCACTTGTATCGATCCCACAAACCTCTAGAACTTTTGGATTTACCATGCCGCAACCGCCCCATTCAATCCAACGTCCATTAAAAAAGAAGTCGACTTCGGCGCTTGGTTCGGTAAATGGAAAAAACGAAGGTCGCAATCTAGTTTTCACATCCGGCCCAAATATGCTCTGCGCAAAATAATCCAGAGTTCCTTTTAGATCAGCCATTGTTATTCCTCGATCGATGACTAAGCCTTCAACCTGGCTGAACACTGGCGTGTGTGTTGCATCCAACTCGTCAGCTCTGTACGTACGCCCCGGACAGATAACATAAATAGGTGGCTGGTCTTCCAACATAGTACGTATTTGTACTGGTGAAGTGTGGGTGCGTAGAACCAACCTTGATTCCAGAGGCTCGATAAAAAAAGTATCCTGCATAGTTCTTGCTGGATGGTCTGCCGGAATATTCAAGGCGTCAAAATTTAGCCACTCTGCTTCTAATTCTGGCCCCTCAGCAACTCGATAACCTAGGCCGATAAATAAATCAGAAATTTCATTTGTTAAAATCGTTAACGGATGGAGTCCACCCTTTGGCATTTTTGTAGCTGGAAGAGTTACATCAACACGTTCTTCAGCTAAAACCTTTGCATCCCGCTCAGATTCAAGAACAACTAACCGCGCATCAAAAGCTGCAGTGACTTCTGCTTTGGCAGCACCAACAACTTTGCCAAACTGCGCCTTCTGCTCTGGAGCAATTTTTCCCAGCGCCTGGCTTGCTTTTGAAAGATTCGACTTATCGCCTAGGTGCTCGATTTTTACAAGTTTTAACTGCGCAAGATCTTTTGCCATAACAATGGCATCGAGAGCGCTCCTAGTTGCGCTGGAAACATCTGCGACAGTTAGCGACATAATCCATTAATACTACCGAATCCCTACCTCAAACATCGCGATTGCAGCCGCGCTAGCCACATTTAAACTTTCGGATCTACCCTTCATTGGAATTGCTGCGCGCAAATCAACGCCGTCAATCTCTGGAAGTCCCCGTGCCTCATTCCCAAATATCAGGATGATTTTTTCACTCGGCGAGATATCTAGAATTGAAAGATCACTCTCGCCGGAGAGGGCGATAGTTTGAAATTTCTCTTGCCTAGCAAAATCCATAAGTTTGTCGAAATTTACGCCCTCGACTACCGGAATGTGCCAAAGAGCCCCGACTGTTGCACGGACCGTTTTGGGGGAATAAGCGTCAACGCTATTAGCCGAAAAAATCACTGCATCAAATCCACATGCTTCAGCTGTGCGAATCACTGTGCCGCTGTTGCCCGGATCCTGAATCTCCCAGAAATAGGCAATCTTTTTCGCACTCCTCTGTTTTATTTTATAGAGCGTATTTTCGGTAAATTTACAGAGAGCCAAAATCCCCTGAGGAGACTCGGTATCAGCCATCTCGTTCATTACCGCCTCTGAAACATGAACTATCGGGGCATTGGATAAATTTTCTATGGCAATCTCAGATTCCAATTTGTTGAAACCTTTTTCAGTTACATAAAGGCTAATCAACTTCGGCGCTTCATCGTAGCTCGGACGAAAGGATTCTCTAACGCTCTGTATTCCGTCAGCAACGAACTCTTTCTCACTCTGTCGTTTCTTCTTACCGCGAGAACCCAAAAGAGCCTTCACCCTCTCGATATGCGGAGAATGAAGGCTCGTAATTTGGTTATTAGGCATTTACGACGTGCTTGCGAGCTACCTCAACTAGCGCAGCAAAAACCGCTGGCTCGTTGGTGGCGAGCTCTGAAAGCATCCGGCGATCTACTTCAACGCCAGCGCTCTTAAGACCCTGGATGAATCGGTTATAAGTCATCCCATTAGCCCGAGTACCTGCGTTTATACGCTGAATCCAAAGTCGACGGAAATCACCTTTGCGATCTTTACGATCGTTGAATGCGTAAACAAGGGAGTGGGTAACTTGTTCTTTTGCTTTAGAGAACAGTCTGGAACGTTGACCACGATATCCGGCTGCTCTTGCAAGCGTTGTTCTGCGCTTCTTTGCGGCATGTACGCCACGTTTAACTCTTGCCATGGTTTATTCCTTCCTGTTACTTCAAGCCGAGCAAGCGCTTGGCAGTGAATGCGTTTGGAGCCTTAGCTACTGAATCTCCGCTTAGGCGACGTGTTATTCGAGAAGACTTGCGTTCTAGAAGGTGGCGCTTTCCTGCACGCTCATGCATGACTTTGCCGGTTCCGGTTAAACGGAACCTCTTTTTAGCTCCACTATGGGTCTTCATCTTTGGCATTTGCTAACCTCCTAGTTAGTAATAACTTTAGTAACTTTAAAAACTTCTTTAAACTTCAGGTACTACATCAACCGCTTCCGCAGTTTCCATTTCATCGACTTCATCCACTACGACCGCTTTTTCGGCCTTAGCTTCTCTGCTACGGCTAGCCACCTTCGCAGCTTTCTGCTGTGAAATCGACTGACCTTTCTTAACATTCGTCCCTAAAACCATCGTCATGTTTCGTCCTTCTTGCTTTGGCGCAAATTCAACGAAAGCAACTTCTGAGAGCTCTTCAGCTAACTTCATAAGTAAACGGTAACCAATTTCAGGTCTTGCTTGTTCTCGGCCTCGAAATTGAATCGTTACCTTTACTTTGTCTCCGCCCCTAAGAAAGCGCTCAATATGAGTTTTCTTAGTTTCGTAGTCATGTGGCTCGATTTTTGGCCTAAGTCGCATTTCCTTAACAATGATGTGTGTCTGATTCTGTCTTGCCTCTCGCGCTTTTTGTGCGATTTCGTATTTGTATTTTCCGAAATCCATCACTTTACAGACGGGCGGTTGGGCTTCTGGTGCAATTTCAACGAGATCTAGTCCGACCTCATCAGCCATTTTCAGGGCAGTATCGATATCTACGACACCAATTTGCTCACCGGAAAAACCAATCAGACGAACTTGCGCTACGCGAATTCGATCATTGATTCTTGGTTCAGCGCTGATAATTTCTCCTCCCTGATTATTCACTTCTATTTAGAAGCAGGCGGAGAGAGTCGCAAATGCAGGCTAAAAAACCTGTAAAGACCAAATCACCGAAGCGATAAAGGTGGGAGCGACTAGCTCCACTTGATTGCGCAAGGCTACCTTATTCCCTCGATAAGTAGAAATTACCCACCAATCGCATGAACTCCAGCATCTACATGCACAATTTCGCCGGTGGTTTTTGGGAAAAAGCTGGAAAGTAAGGCAACCGCACCTTGGGCGGCCGGAATCGGATCTGTGACATCCCAGACCAAGGGAGCCCGCTTGTTCCATACATCTTCGAACTCTTCAAAACCAGGGATCGATTTAGCAGCCATCGTCTTTATTGGCCCAGCGGCGATTAGATTGCAACGAATATTCTCCGCACCTAAATCCCGAGCCAGGTATCGATTCGCCGACTCGAGCCCAGCTTTTGCCACGCCCATCCAGTCATATTTTGGCCAGGCCACAGTCGCGTCAAAAGTTAGGCCAACGATTGCAGCTCCCTCTTTCTTGAAAAGTGGCTTGCACGCCATCGTCAGCGACTTATAGGAAAATGTGGACACGTGAACTGCTGTAGCAACATCCTCCCAGGCTGTATTGAGGAAATTTCCGCCCAGCGCTGTCTCCGGCGCAAAACCAATTGAATGAACGACGCCGTCCAAATGTGGAAGATATTCCTTGACTAGAGATGCCAGGCGATCCAAATGTTCAACATTTGTAACATCTAGCTCGATAACTGGCGCTTGCTTAGGTAATCTGGCGGCAATACGTTTCGTAATACTAAGGGCTCGACCGAAGGAAGTTAGAACAACGTTCGCTCCTTCGTCCTGTGCAATTTTTGCCACATGGAAGGCAATCGAAGACTCAGTCAGTACGCCAGTTACCAATATATTTTGATTTTGCAGTATTCCCACTTAGTGCCCCATTCCTAATCCGCCATCAACTGGTATTACTGCGCCCGTAATGTATGCCGCCTCTGGTGAAGCCAAAAAAGCGACTACCCCTGCGACTTCTGCCGGCGTACAAAATCTTGCCAATGGTATGGCTTCAATTATTTGCGCTTTACGAGATTCTTCGAGTACAGCCGTCATATCCGTTTCAACAAATCCAGGTGCAACTACATTTGCTGTTATTCCGCGACTACCCAATTCTCTCGCGAAGCTTCGCGCCATTCCCACCAAACCACTCTTAGTCGCTGCATAATTTACTTGACCTGCCGAGCCGAGTAATCCCACAACAGAGCCAACAAAAATCATACGTCCAGATTTTCTCTTTAACATTCCTCTAGTACATGCTCTTGCGACTCGAAATGCGCCGACTAGATTAGTTTCGACAACAGATTCAAAATCTTCATCACTCATCCGCATAGCTAAACCATCTTTAGTGATTCCAGCATTAGCAACCAGGACATCAATCCCGCCAAATTTCCCCTCAATTTGCTGAATAGCAGAATTGACACTGTCGCTATCCGTTACATCCATGACGACACTTTCAAAGCCAGCTGGTCCGCTCCCTGACCGATGGGTTACTACGACTTCGAACCCCTGGGCTTTAAATTTTTCCGCTATTGCTAAACCAATTCCGCGATTTCCACCTGTGATTAGCGCGACTTGAGGGGTAATACTCATGGGAGAAACTTACTAGTTCTTTCGCGATACTACTAAGTATCCATGAGCGTTACATGACTCAAGAGCCAGTTTTTACTTATCTCGCATAGGATTAACACATGGCCAAAGCGAGGAAGGTAGTTGACGCTTCTGTTACTGATGCCGCTCACGCACTTTCAAAAGACCAAACAGCCCGAGCCCGCCGCTATTTCTTTTCTATGATGATGAGAACTGCGTGCTTCATTCTCGCGGTCCTTCTTCCTAGCCCATATCGATGGATCGCCCTACTCGGTGCGGTAGTTCTGCCTTACGTCGCAGTCATAGCTGCCAATGCAGGCAGAGAGCGTGTACGCCCAGGCGAAGCAGAATTTACAAGCAGCCAAAAAGAGATTGGTTGACATAAAGAAATTGAAAGAATTCTTAAGGCCCATCGCACTTCTTCAATCACTTATTGCACTTTTCTTGATCGGGGGGTGCCTCTTTGCGGCTCAATGGCAGTACAACCGCGGTACTTCTCAGTATGCAGTTAACGCGATTATCAAAACAAATTTAGGCCTGCTGCCCGTCAAAGAGCCAGATATTTCCACTCTCGACCCAATTACCAATCAGTGGCGAACACTAAATCTAATTGGCTCATTCGATAACTCTCATCAAGAGCTAATCCGCAACCGTTACTTTGAAGGAAAATTTGGTTTTGAAGTTCTAACACTTTTTAGTTCCGTGGCAGGAGATAATTTTTGGGTTGATCGTGGTTGGGTTGCAGCCGGTCCCAATGCGGCGACACCTCCACAAGTTACGCCTGCGCCAACAGGAGAAATCAAGATCAGAGCTCGCATCAGGTCCGAAAATTTGAGTCGCCAGTTGCAGGGTTCATTTTTTGTTACGAAGATTATTAGTGAAAAGCCTAAGTCAATAGCTAAAATTCAAGGCGTCGACGCAAAATCTTATTACCTTGATTTGCTTCCTAACCATGACAAATCGGTTCTACCTCTTACGCCAATTGCACTTCCAGAAATTTCTGGGGGTCCACATTTCGCTTACGCGTTGCAGTGGCTAGCCTTTGCTCTATTGACTTTAATCGGTAGAGCTCTGCTGTTCCGAGAGACCAAGAGACTGGCGCTGAAATAAATCAAAGTAGAGACCACCTTTGGCAACCAACTCTTCATGCCGCCCAGTCTCGACGATCTTGCCGCCATCTAAGACCAGAATCTGATCGGCGTGTACAACAGTAGAGAGACGATGCGCAATAACAATGCTGGTTCGTCCAATCAAAGCAACCTTGAGCGCCTCTTGAACCAGCGCCTCATTTTCTGAATCCAGATGAGCTGTTGCTTCATCCAAGATGACGATACTGGGTGCTTTCAAAAGTAGTCTCGCTATGGCCAATCGTTGTTTTTCGCCACCCGACAAGCGATGTCCTCGCTCTCCGACAACTGTTTCCAACTTATTGGGAAGTGAACGTACAAATCCGCCAATCTGCGCCAAGTCGCAAGCTGCCCAGATTTCATTCTCAGTGGCATCCACCTTGGCATACCGAAGGTTTGATTCAATGCTCTCATGAAACATATGCGAATCCTGTGTTACGACTCCGATCAATCTTCGCAAGTCATCTATTTTGCTATCGCGAATGTCTATGCCATTGATCAGAATGGCGCCATTGGTTACATCGTAAAGTCTAGGAATCAAACTTGATATCGTACTTTTACCAGCTCCTGAGGGTCCAACAATCGCCGTAAAGGAACCTGGCTTACATGTAAAGGAAATTCCATCAATAACAATTCCACTATCAGGGACTTCTTCTTTCGCCGCTCCTTCGAGTGAAGCGAGCGAAATTTCCTTTGCCGATGGATAGGCAAATACCACATTATTGAATTCGACCTTTGGCATGCCCGGAGGAATAACTTTTGTTACAACACTATCTCTAACCATTGGTACCAGGTCGAAAACTTCGAAAACCCGTTCGAAGGAGACTAGCGCCGACATTACATCAACTCGAACATTTGATAGCGCGGTTAGTGGGCCATAAAGTCGAGCGAGAAGCGCGGTAATTGCCAGCAACGTACCTATAGTTATTTGGTCATTGATAGCCAAGTGGCCACCAACTCCGTAAGCGACAGCTGTAGCAACTGCCGCTACTGAAGTCATGGCGATGAAGAAAATACGATTCAGCATGGCAATTTTTATGCCCATGTCTGCGACGCTTCTGGCTTTGCCTCGAAAATTCTGCGATTCGCCAGCCCCATCACCGTAGAGGGATACTAATAGCGCGCCCGAAACATTAAAGCGCTCGGTCATTGTCGAAGACATTTGCGCATTCAACTCGAATGAACGCCGGGTATATCCAGCTAATTTCTTTCCTATCCACTTTGTCGGAACCATAAAAATCGGCAATAGGAGCAAGGAAATAACAGTTATCTGCCACGACAGCGTCAGCATCGCAATGGCGACTAGAACCAGGGTCAGTGAGTTGCTGACCACACCGGAGAGAGTAGATGTGAAGGCCTGCTGGGCACCGATGACATCCGAATTTATTCGCGAAATAAGTGATCCAGTTTGAGTTCGAGTGAAAAAAGCAATCGACTGCTTCTGAACGTGTTCAAATACTTGACTTCTCAAGTCATAAATCAACCCTTCGCCAATTCTGCTCGAGAACCAGCGTCCTAACGCACTAAAACCAGCATCTGCAATCGCAAGAAGAGCGACAGCAAGCGCCAACTTCGTAACAATATCCCCGCGTCCCGGAATTACTCCATCATCAACCAATGAGCGAAGCAAGAGCGGTGTAGCGACTACAAGAGTTGCATCGATCACGACGGTGGCCATAAACACTAAGAGATATCGCCTATAGGGTTTTGCGAACTGCAAAATTCTGTTAAATGTTCCTGGCTTTAGCTTCTGGTGTTTAACCGACTGATCAGAGCTAAGTGAACGCAATGCCATCCAAGGCCCATGCATTGACACTAATTAAACCGTAAAGCCAATCGCCCGAAGCTGCTCTCTGCCCTCGTCGGAAATTTTTCCCGGCCCCCAAGGCGGCATCCAAACCCAATTGATCTTTACATCAGAAGTTATATCTGCAAGTACTTGGTGTGTCTGGTCCTCAATAACATCTTGTAGAGGACAAGCCGCAGATGTCAACGTCATATCCAGGATTGCAACTCCGTTTTCATCAAGACGCATGTCATATACCAGTCCGAGATCGATCACGTTAATCCCCAACTCAGGATCTATGACGTCTTTCATTGCCTCTGTGATGTCATCTAGCGTTGTGTTTACTGCGCTCATATCTCTCCTTGTTTGTCGCTACTTTGCAATGCTGCATCCTTAAATGCTAACCACCCTAAGAGTGCACACTTTACTCGAGCCGGAAATTTAGATACCCCAGCCAGCGCCACTCCGTCCTCCAGAATATCCTCATCCCCCACCGATGTCCCCTTGCTCGCCATCAACTCCGAGAATGCTTCAACGGTCTGGAAAGCCTGATCAACTTCCTTGCCGATCATTAGATCAGCAACTATAGAAGTGCTCGCCTGTGAGATTGAGCAACCAACACCATCCCATGAAACATCTTTAACTAGACCGCTTTCGATAGTAACGTTTAATGTAATTTCATCTCCGCAACTCGGATTGACATGATGGACTTGTGCTGAATACGTAGGACTCAACTTCTTGTGTGTCGGATTTTTGTAATGGTCCAAGATAACTTCTTGATACAGGGAGTCTAAATCCACCTCTAAACCTTAAAGTATTTCTGAGCGCCGGCTATTGCATCTACTAATGCATCAACATCCGATTCATCGTTATAAATATAGAATGAAGCTCTAGTTGTTCCAACCAATCCCAATTTCTTCATAAGTGGCCAGGCGCAGTGATGGCCCGTTCGAACTGCGATTCCATATTGATCCAATACTTGCCCAACATCATGAGGATGGATCTTGTCCACAGTGAAGGAAATTACAGCCCCTCTATCAACAACATCCTTGGGTCCGACCACAGTTACTGCGCGAAGCTCAGAAAACTTTGTCAATGCGTACTTTGTTAATTCTCTCTCGTGGTTAGCTATATTTTCCATGCCAAGTTTAGTTAAGTAATTCAGGGCGGCTGCCAAACCAATAGCTTGTGCCATATTTGGAACACCAGCCTCGAATTTCTTGGGGGCCTGCGCCCATGTCGAATCAGTCATGGTGACAGATTCAATCATCGAACCACCGGTTAAGAATGGCTCCATCTCATTAAGATATTGCGTACGTCCCCAAAGAATGCCAACCCCAGTTGGGCCTAAAGCCTTATGTCCAGAAAAAGCCAGAAAATCGATATCTAGAGCTTTAACATCGATTGCAAAATGTGGGGCAGATTGACAGGCATCCAGCACGAAAACCGCACCGACCTCATGAGTTCTTGCAACAATATTTTCAAGAGGAACTATCGTGCCCAGTACATTTGATTGATGAGTGATTGCCACAATTTTAGTTTTTTCATTTATTAACTCTTCCAATTTTGACTGATCCAAACGCCCTTCAGGCGTTACTTCAAACCAGACTAGCTCTGCCCCGGTTCGCTTCGCCAACTGTTGCCACGGAATCAGATTTGCATGGTGCTCAAGTTCTGAAACAACGATGCGATCGCCTGGCTCCAGAAAAAATCTAGAACCTGGTTTTGAGTTTCCAAACGAATAGGAGAGAGCATTTAGACTTTCTGTAGCACTCTTAGTGAAAACCAATTCAGACAAATCTGCATTTATGAAATCTGCAACAACTTGTCTTGCCCCCTCGTAAGCCTCGTTTGCCTCTTCGGCCAGAAGGTGTGCTCCCCTATGAACTGCAGCATTATGCAGCTCATAAAAATCGCGCTCTGCATCTAGAACTTGGCGTGGTTTTTGACTGGTAGCACCACTGTCCAAATAAACTAAACGATTACCCCCGCGCATAATTTTAGAAAAGATAGGAAAATCTTTCTTAATTTCAAAGGGCAAGATTAGATTTGGCATATTTAAGCAGTTACGTAATCTGCGTAACCCTTCTCCTCTAATTTATCGGCTAATTCTGGACCACCCTGTTCGACGATTTTACCGCCGGCGAAAACATGAACAAAGTCTGGCTTGATATAGCGAAGAATTCGAGTGTAATGAGTTATCAACATTATCCCCAGATCGCTGCTCTCTTTAACCTTGTTGACTCCCTCGGAAACAATTCGAAGTGCATCAACATCAAGCCCTGAATCAGTCTCATCTAAAATAGCAAATTTCGGTTTAAGCAATTCCAGCTGAAGTATTTCGTGGCGCTTCTTTTCTCCTCCAGAAAAACCCTCATTCACATTACGCTCTGCAAAATTAGTATCCATATTCAATCCAGCCATAGCTGCTTTTACTTCTCCAACCCATGTTCTAACTTTCGGCGCTTCCCCGCGATTCGCTGTTACTGCGGTTCGCAAAAAGTTGGTAACTGAAACTCCAGGAACTTCAACTGGATATTGCATCGCGAGGAATAGTCCCGCTTTTGCCCGCTCGTCCACGCTCATCGTTAGTACATCTTTGCCGTCCAAGAGAATTGAACCTCCTGTAACTGTATATTTTGGATGGCCAGCAATCGAGTATGCGAGGGTCGATTTTCCAGAACCGTTGGGCCCCATTATCGCGTGGGTCTCTCCCGATTTAATGGTCAAATCAACGCCCCGTAATATCTCCGTGAAACCGAGATCAGTTGCCACACTCACCATCAGTCCTTTAATTTCTAATGTACTCATCATATTCTCCTTTGGTTTGACTAAACTTTGCTATTTTTCTTGCCGGAAATAATTAAGGTGTCGCCAATCTTTTCTACCTCATAAGTTTCGACAGGGATTGAGGCAGGGGGCGTTAGAACTTCGCCTGTTCGCAAATCAAACTCTGCTCCGTGCAACCAGCATTCTATTTTGAACCCGGTCACCTCCCCCTCAGAAAGGGAAGCGTCAGAGTGCGAACAAGTATCAGCAATCGCGAAAACTTCATCCCCTACCCGAGTAACACAAACAGGAGTTCCTTCAACATCTATCTTCACGGGCATGCCATCGGTTAAAGTGGACAATAACAATTCAGACATTTATTCGCCAACTCTCGAAAGCTCAAAATCAATGCGATCCATCAATCTGTTTTCAATTTCCTCGTTATTGATCTTCCCTACGATCTCAGAAAAGAAACCTCTGACGACTAAACGTCTTGCCAAATCAGCTGGGATACCTCTTGAACATAGATAAAAAAGCTGTTCATCGTCGAAACGACCGGTTGTACTTGCGTGACCTGCGCCGAGAATCTCCCCTGTCTCAATTTCCAAGTTTGGGACAGAATCTGCACGGGCGCCATCAGAAAGAAGTAGGTTGCGATTCAATTCGTAAGTGTCTGTTCCTTCGGCATTGGCTCGAATATAAACATCACCAATCCAGACAGTATGCGCCTTATTCCCGGCGAGTGCCCCCTTGTAATTGACGCGACTCTTAGCATGTGCAACATTGTGATCCACATGAAGGCGATGTTCCAGGTGCTGGCCATCGGTTGCAAAATATAAACCTAGAAGTTCAGCGCTTGATCCAGGACCTCGGTATTCAACAGTCGGAGATAGACGGACCAATGAGCCACCTACGGTTACGACTATCGAACGAAATGAGGCATCCTTTGAGACGACGGCATGTTGCCGTCCTAGGTATACCGATTTTGCTCCCCACTCTTGCAGAGAAACAAATGTTAAATTAGAGCCGGGCGCGACATCAAATTCGATGTCTTCAGCCAAAATTGCATCTCCACTGTTCTGCAGAATAATTGTTGCATGGGAATTAATACCGCAGGAAATTAGAGTGCGAGAAGCTTGTGCTTTACCGCTCAAATCCCTGCGATTGAGAAATATGGGTTCTGAAATATTCGCATCTTTTGCAATCTTAATATGAGTAACCTGCGCCACCGTTTCGCGAACCCGCACCATTGCCGCATCGTCTGTTTCTGAAATCGGATTTAGGTCCATCGTATCAACAACTTCGAGGCTTACCTCTCTTGATGCACTGCCTATTGCAATTGAACTCGAGCTAGTAATCTCAACGTTGTTGTCCAATAGACCGCCCAAGCGAGAAAGTGGCGTAAAACGCCAAGCCTCTTCCCTCCCCGTTGGAGTCAGATAATTTGAAGTGAGAGTGCTCATTAACCGACTGCACCTTCCATCTGCATTTCAATCAAACGGTTTAATTCTAAGGCATACTCCATCGGTAATTCTCGTGCAATTGGCTCAATGAATCCTCTAACAATCATTGCCATGGCTTCATCCTCGCCCAGACCCCGAGACATAAGGTAGAAGAGTTGATCATCACTGATTTTAGAAACCGTAGCTTCATGCCCCATTGATACGTCATCCTCGCGAACATCAACATATGGATAAGTGTCGGATCGAGAAATCGTATCTACTAGTAGTGCGTCACATTTAACTGTTGATTTAGAATGGTGCGCACCTTCGTTGACCTGAACTAGGCCTCTATAAGATGTACGTCCACCACCCCGAGCAACAGATTTGGAAATAATTGTTGAAGATGTGTATGGCGCGGCATGAATCATTTTTGCCCCAGCATCCTGATGTTGGCCTTCACCAGCAAATGCAATTGAGAGAGTCTCACCCTTTGAGTGTGGTCCCATCAGCATCACGGCCGGATATTTCATTGTGACTTTGGAACCAATGTTTCCATCAATCCACTCCATAGTCGCGCCTTCGGCACATGTCGCTCGCTTGGTCACCAAGTTGTAAACGTTGTTAGACCAATTTTGAATAGTCGTATAACGCACTCGCGCATTCTTCTTGATGATAATTTCCACAACGGCAGAGTGAAGAGAATCTGATGAATAAATCGGGGCAGTGCAACCTTCAACATAGTGCACATATGAATCTTCATCCGCAATAATCAAAGTGCGTTCAAACTGACCCATGTTCTCGGTATTAATACGGAAATATGCTTGTAATGGGATATCTACTTTGACGCCCTTTGGGATATAGATAAAGGATCCGCCAGACCAGACTGAGGTATTAAGAGCAGCAAACTTATTATCACCAACTGGAATAACCGTACCAAAATACTCTTTAAATAACTCTTCGTGTTCGCGAAGACCAGTATCCGTATCAACAAAAATTACGCCCTGCGCTTCCAAATCCTCACGAATAGAGTGATAAACAACTTCAGATTCGTATTGCGCAGCAACTCCAGAAACTAAACGCTGTTTCTCAGCTTCAGGAATTCCCAATCGATCATAGGTATTCTTAATGTCATCTGGAAGATCTTCCCAGGAGGTAGCCTGCTTTTCGGTTGATCGAACGAAGTATTTAATGGTGTCAAAAAATATCCCAGACAGATCTGAGCCCCATGTTGGCATTGGCTTTTTTTCGAAAAGATTTAGACCTTTGAGTCGTAGGTCAAGCATCCACTTTGGCTCACTCTTTTTCCCAGAGATATCGCGAACAACTTCCTCATTAATTCCTCGACGAGAATTTGCGCTGACATCATTTTTATCAGACCAACCAAATTCGTAATTTCCAATTCCCTCTAGGCCAGGATTCTTCGCTAGTACGTCGCTCATTTCAGGCTCGCTCTCCATTTTTGGTTAGTTTTTCGGAATTTGGTATAAATGTTGTGCAAACACCATCGCCATGGGCGATAGTCGCCAAACGTTGAACATGAGTTCCTAGTAGTACAGAGAATGCTTGCGTTTCAGCTTCACAAAGTTCTGGAAACTGCGATGCGACATGGGCTATCGGACAGTGGTTCTGGCAAAGTTGCTCACCCATCCCCTGTGATTGATTATTCGCCGCGTAACCTTCATCTGATAGAAATTTGGCTAGGGCCTCACTTTTTTCGCTCAGATTTTTTTTATTAGCTAAAATTTGAGCTGCTCGCCTAGTTATTTCGCGAGCACGATACATCGCAAATTCTTTGAAAAGCGATTCATCTCCCGTTGACGCCATGAAGCGCAACGCCGACACAGCCAAATCATCATATGTGTGCTCAAACTTTTCTCGGCCCGCATCTGTCATTATAAAAACCTTGGATGGACGGCCACGTCCTCGTGGATTTGAAGTTCTTTGAAATGGTTCACGAGCGGCCAATACACCTTCTGCTATTAGTGAATCTAAATGGCGCCTAATTCCAGCGGGAGTAATCTTCAATCTATCTGCCAAGGTTCCAGCCGTAGCAGGACCTTTCTCTAGAATTGCCCGAGCCACTACATCACGAGTTCGCTCTTCATTTCTTTTCACAACAGTATTGTTGCGTAATTCATGAAAACTCGCCACTCGGACCCATGCCTCTTGGCCCACGCGTGCCGCGTGAGCGCTTAGGCTACGAGCATGAATTTAGCCTCTTTTATCTTTACAACCCTTTTAGTATTCCAGGCTGGACTAGTAGTGACGGGTGGGGCGGTGCGACTGACAGGTTCTGGCCTTGGCTGCCCCACCTGGCCTGAGTGCACCAGCGGTTCGATAAAGCCAATTATTCATCAAGCCCAGGGCCAACTCCACTCTTGGATCGAATTTGGCAACCGTCTTATTGCTTGGCTAATTTTGATTCTGGCAATCGCAAGTTTGGTCTATATTGTAAAAAAATTGCAATCTCGTCCCGACTTTGAACGTTTACGTCTTCTCGCTATATTCCAAATCTTAGGTTTTTTTGGCCAAGTTGTTCTCGGTGGAATCACCGTTCTCACAGAGCTAAATCCGATCGCAGTCTCGGCCCATTTTGTTCTAACTATTCCCTTAATTGCTGGAGCTCTTGCCCTGCGTCATAGGATTTTGGACCGCAAGATTGTTTACCTTGCGCCAATAACTCGCACCCTAACGGTATTCGTTGTCTCTTTAACTTTTATCGTTTTGCTACTTGGGACATTAGTTACTGGCACTGGCCCACATGCTGGTGATATAAAGGCTAAGCGCTATCCATTTGAGGCACGAGCTATCTCATGGTTGCATGCAGATGTTGTTATCGCGCTTATCTGTTTGATCGTTGCACTTTATCTCTTGGTTCGAGTGTCGGAATCTGAAGAAGTCAGAAGAGTCTTTGGTCGCCTTGTTTTTATATTTCTCCTGGTTTCGTTGCTGCAGGGAGCAATTGGCTATGTCCAATACTTCACCGGCTTACCTGAACTTATCGTCGGGGCTCATTTGCTCGGTGCAACTTTAGTTTGGATAAGTGCTTGGCAAATAAATCTAACTGGCCGTGAAAATATACAAGAAGAGAGAGTTGGGAAATAGATGAACAGTACTTGGAGCAAACTTGACGATAGAGCAGTTCAAATCAGCCGCGCACTGGCAATGGATGCTGTGCAAAAAATCGGAGCTGGTCATCCCGGAACAGCGATGGCGCTAGCCCCAGTTGCTTACACTCTTTTCCAAAAAATACTTCGCCATGATCCATCTGACCCAAATTGGCTAGGTCGTGATCGTTTCGTATTATCTGCCGGCCATTCATCACTAACGCTCTACATTCAACTTTATCTTTCAGGTTATGGACTGGAATTATCGGACCTAAAAAGTTTCCGAACGGCAGGTTCAAAGACTCCCGCCCACCCTGAATTTGGTCATACAAAGGGAGTGGAAATCACGACTGGTCCACTGGGATCAGGAATTTCCAGCGCTATCGGAATGGCCATGGCAGCACGCTACGAAAAAGGCCTTCTAGACTCTGCAAATGAGACAGAGTTATTTAACCACGACATATGGGTTATTGTCTCTGACGGCGATTTGCAAGAGGGGATAAGTTCTGAAGCTTCCTCGCTGGCCGGCACCCAACAACTCGGCAATTTGAACGTTATCTATGACGATAACCGAATTTCAATTGAAGGAGATACTCACTTAACTTTTACTGAAGATGTCGCAGCCAGATATACATCTTACGGCTGGAGAGTTATTGATGTAGCCATGAAGAGCGATGGTGACGTCGACCGCTTCTCCCTGGAAACTGCCATGCGACAAGCACAATCTGAAACCAATAAGCCAACGTTAATTCGACTGAAATCTGTTATTGCGTGGCCCGCGCCCAATGCCAGAGGTACTGCAAAGTCCCATGGTTCCGCACTGGGTACTGAAGAAGTAGCCGCTACTAAATTAATCCTTGACCTCGACCCGGAGGAATCATTCGCAGTTCCTGCCGATGTGCTTGCCCATACTCGTGAACTTTTAAGTAGAACTGCAATCCTTAGGGCTAAATGGAATTTAGAATTTAATGAATGGTCTGAATTGAACCCGCAGAAGAGTGCACTTCTAAAACGACTGCAAAGCAGAACGCTACCCAAGGAGTGGGAAAAGGCTATTCCGGTTTTTGAAAGTGGAAAAGATATCGCTACACGCGCTGCATCGGGAAAAGTAATAAACGCCATTGCCGAAGTTCTTCCTGAATTCTGGGGAGGGTCTGCAGATTTAGCGGATAGCAACAACACCTCTATTGAAGGCGGGAAATCTTTTCTGCCCTTGTCTAGCACAATGAAAGATGCGAACCCATATGGCCGAATCATCCACTTTGGAATTCGCGAACATGCAATGGGCGCAATCCTCAATGGCATAAGCCTTCATGGACTAACCCGCAGTTTTGGCGGAACATTTCTAGTGTTTAGTGACTATATGCGTGGGGCCATTCGCCTCGCAGCGTTGATGGATATTGCTTCGATTTTTGTTTGGACCCATGATTCGATTGGTTTAGGTGAGGATGGACCCACTCACCAACCTGTCGAGCAGATCGCCTCGCTTCGCTTAATCCCAAACTTCGCTCTCATCCGCCCTGCTGATGCCAATGAGACCGCGGTTGCATGGCGTGAAGTTTTAACGCGCAACAAGCCAGCGGGATTTGCGCTATCACGCCAGAGTTTGCCAGTCATAGACCGTTCGGTTTATGGAAGCGTTGAAGGCGTTGCCAAGGGAGCCTACATAATTTGCGATACTAAGAGCGCTCCTGACGTAATTTTGATTGCTACTGGCTCTGAAGTGCATATTGCAATCTCAGCTGCAGAACTTCTTCAATCTCACTCCATCTCAGCAAGAGTTGTAAGTGCCCCTTCGCTAGAGTGGTTCGAGGAGCAGGAAGATTCTTACAAACAATCTGTCCTTCCTGCAACAATCAGGGCCCGCGTTAGCATCGAAGCTGGCGTAGGTTCTGGCTGGCACAAATATGTTGGCGATGCTGGTGAAATCATAAGCCTTGAGCACTTCGGGGCCTCGGCTTCGGCATCTGAACTTTTTACAGAGTACGGTTTCACCGCGGAAAACATCGTCGCTGCTGCTCTGAGAACAATCTCAAATTGTAAATGATTTCTCTTACTGGTCCAGCGATAGAAAAGTACGATGCTCAAAGCGCCGTGGCCATAGATCTTTCTCGTGTAGCCAAGGATCTGGGTGCGAAAGATTCTTCCCTTTGGGGCAAGCAAGCAGAGGCGGAAGCCGAGAGAAGATTAAATTGGATTGATCTTCCGATCACTTCAAGAGAGCTACTGCCAGAACTGGACGCACTAAGTGCGTGGGCTAGGGAACATGGCCTAAGCAACATTATTCTCTGCGGAATGGGTGGTTCTTCCCTCGCGCCGGAAGTTATTGCTAAGACCTATGAAAAACCATTGACGGTCTTAGATTCAACCGACCCAGATCAAATTTCACTTGCTCTACCTAAAGATTTGACCACCACCTTAGTTATAGTCGGCTCAAAATCGGGAGCTACAATTGAAACTGCATCACAAAAATCCCTCTTCGAGAAACTATTTATTGATGCTGGACTAGACCCGCGAGAGCATTTCGTAATAATTACCGATCCGCACTCCCCCTTGGATATTGCGGCAAGAGCGCAAGGCCTTCGAGTCGTTAATGCTGATCCACAAGTTGGGGGCCGCTTTAGCGCTCTTAGCGCTTTTGGTTTAGTTCCAGCGGCGCTTATGGGGGTTGATGTCTCGGTCATGCTTGATGATGCCGAGCTTGCTATCCAGGCTTTTAGCTCACCAAATTCTGTTCCAGTACGGCTTGCGACGTTACTTTTCGAACAGTGCGATGAGAACTTTGCCCTCATTGATGCTGGATCAAAACTCCCAGGTATTGGCGATTGGATTGAACAGCTTATTGCCGAGTCAACCGGCAAAGATGGAACGGGTCGATTACCAATTGTTTTGGAAAATCAAAGTTCGGAGATATTTGGCGATGGGCTGAGAATAGGATTTTCCAAAGGAGTCGGAGAATTGAATGTCCTAGGTTCCCTTGGCGAGCAATTTATTCTCTGGGAATGGGCAACTGCACTGCTCTGCCGAGCATTACAAGTTGACCCTTTCAATCAGCCCAATGTCACCGAAGCAAAAAAGAGCACCGCTAATATTTTAAGCAAATTGGTAGGTTCTAAAATTCCCGAGACCATCCCAGCTTTTACAGTAGGCAACCTTTTAATATTTGCCGATGAGCAAAGTTCAGATCTAGTAAGCGCACTAGGTAATTTCACTTCTAGCCCAGCAAGCTACATTGCGATAATGGCCTATCTCAATCGGCAGAGCGATGGAGAAGTAAGATTGATACGTGAATCCCTTGCGCGGAAGACCAAACTTCCGGTGACTTTTGGCTGGGGGCCAAGATTTTTGCATTCGACCGGACAATTTCATAAGGGTGGGAAAGAGAAGGGCATATTTTTACAGATTACTGCGAACAGCAAGAGCGAGCTGCAGATTCCTGGAGAGCAATTCTCCTTCCAGACTCTACTTATGGCTCAGGCTCTTGGTGATGCACAAGCTTTAGAGGCAAGAGGTTTCAAGGTGCTGCGCCTTCACTTGGTAAAACGAAGTGAAGGCATTAGCGAATTATTCGAAGCAGTATCTGCTCTTTAGATTAAAACTAATTCTTAGTCTTCGCCACGCAAGCGCGCCAGGGCATCTTCTAGAATCTTTTTTGATTCAGCTTCAGTGCGGCGTTCCTTGACATATGCCAAGTGAGTTTTGTAGGGAGCATTCACGATAGGCATCGGTGGCTTATCTTTATTCAAACCAGCGGGATAGCCACATCTTGGGCAGTCCCAAATTTCAGGAATTTGTACAGTCTCATCTTCAGCAAAGGAAGGGCGCGTTTCATGGCCTTGTGCACACCAGTAAGAAACTCTGAAACGAGCGATAGCATCGCCACGCTCTGCTTCTCCCATTGGTCCGGCACCGACACGGCTTCCACGAATTGCACTACCCATAATTAACTCCTCTTACTAATTCTTACCTGTGCTTAACCGATTTTCATATGTAAAACTGAAGAAGTTTCTATTTCTTTAATACCAAGCTAAGGGCAATAACTCCCGCAAACCAAAGTCCGCCAGCAATGATTGTAATTCTGTCGAGATTGCGCTCGACAACTGAAGAACCACCATAGCTCGATGAAATACCACCACCAAATAGATCGGAAAGTCCGCTTCCCTTCCCCTTGTGAAGAAGTACAAGCAGGACCATGAGCACACTGGTTACAACCAAGAGGATCGAAAGAGCTAAAACCACGAATTTCTCCTTTTACGACAATTTGATAAGTAAAAGCACTGCACGAAGGATACCCATACCCCGGGACAATTTATGCAGTAGTTGTGCGGTGAAACTTGGCAATTCGGGCTAATTCCTCAGGATCAAGGCTTGCTCCCCCGACTAAAACGCCATCCACATCTATTTGCTTCATGATCTCGCCGATATTTGCAGATTTTACTGAACCACCATAAAGAATTCTTGCCGCTTCAGCAATTTCCTCTGAACCTATTTTCTCGAGCTCAGAGCGAATAGCTTGGCAAACCTCTTGGGCATCTTCGGCGCTCGCAGTTTTTCCAGTTCCAATAGCCCATATTGGTTCATAGGCAAAAACAATCTTCTTTAGATCGGGCTTGTGAAAACCTTTTAAACTACTGCGGAGCTGACCTAGTACATGCTCGACGTGGGCACCGCTTTCTCGAATAGCAAGTTCCTCCCCGATGCACAAAATTGGAGTCAATTCATTTACTAGCGCTGCCTTAATCTTGCGATTCACCGTTGCGTCATTTTCGCCGTGAATAGCCCTGCGTTCAGAATGTCCAACTAGGACATAAGAACAACCTAATTTGTGAAGCATCGAGCCACTGATATCTCCAGTGAATGCACCACTGACTTCAGGCGACAAATCTTGGGCACCATAGCCCAAGCGAAGTCGGTCCCCATCAATCAAAGTTTGAACCGAGCGGATATCAGTAAAAGGCGGCAAGATAATGACATCAACAGCGTCGTAATCCTTGTCATCTAGCGAGTAGGAAAGTTTTTGAGTAACGGCAATCGCCTCTAGATGGCTAAGATTCATTTTCCAGTTACCCGCTATTAATGGCTTGCGCATTCTTCCTCCGACTTTAGATTTGACCAGGAAACTACTGTAAAACTTCTAATCCAGGCAATTGCTTACCCTCGAGATACTCAAGTGAAGCTCCGCCACCCGTTGATATATAACCAAAATCAGAATCCTTAAATCCTAGCTTCCTGACAGCAGCGGCCGAATCACCTCCACCAACAACGCTAATTCCAGAGACTCTAGTTAACGAGTCAGCCACAACCTTGGTGCCATTTGAAAAATTGCGGAATTCAAATACGCCCATCGGCCCATTCCAAAATACTGTCTTACATTTACTAAGTGAGTCAGCAAAATCTTTAGCGCTCTCTGGTCCAATATCTAATCCCATCTGATCACTAGGAATTGCATCGGCTGAAACAATCGTTGGTTTTGAATCCGCGGCAAATTCGAGTGCCACCACAATATCGGTGGGCAGAAGCAGCTTAACTCCCAGTTTTTCAGCTCGTGCCATTATCTCCTTAACCGTAGGAATCAAATCACTTTCTACAAGAGATTTTCCGATTTCATGGCCCTGCGCCGCTAGGAAGGTAAAAAGCATTCCGCCGCCGATGGCTAGTACATCAACTTTTTCTAATAAATTTGCGATGACACCAATTTTATCTGAAACTTTTGAACCACCCAGCGCAACACCATATGGTCGCTCTGGTGATTGAGTCAGCTTCTGCAAAACCTCAACTTCCGCTGAAACTAAATATCCCGCAGCATGTGGCAAGATTTTTGCAATATCGTATACAGAGGCATGCTTGCGATGTACTGCGCCGAAGCCGTCGCTTATGAAAATATCTGCGTAGGTTGCTAGCTCTTTGGCCAGAGCTTCGCGTTCCTTTTCATCTTTAGAAGTTTCGCCTGCTTCATATCGAATGTTCTCCAACAAGGTAATTCCGCTGGGCTTAATTTTGGCGCCGATGATAGTCTCGGAGAAATCAACTTCTACACCAAGCAATTCAGAAAGTCTCTTTGCAACTGGTGCTAGCGACAATTCAGCTTTGCGTTCACCTTTGGGCCGACCAAGATGGGCAACAATTACTATCGCTGCGCCTTTCTCCAGTAAATATCGAATCGTAGGCAAAGAGGCTCTGATTCGACCATCATCTGTAATTACGCCCTCATTTAAGGGAACATTTAAATCACAACGAAGGAGGACTCGCTTCCCACGAACATCAATCGACTCGAGAGTCGCAATTTTCATTAAAGCTTCTTGCCTACAAATCCAACTAGATCAACTAGACGATTTGAATAGCCCCACTCGTTGTCATACCAACCTACAACTTTGACCGTTGATCCGATCGCCTTTGTGAGTCCTGCATCCAAGATGCATGAGCTTGGATCTGTGACAATGTCAGCGGAAACGATTGGGTCCTCGGTATAAGTAAGGTATCCCTTAAGTGATCCTTCGGCGGCATTCTTAAGCGCAGCATTAACTTCAGCGGCAGACACTTCTCTAGAAAGTTCCACGGTTAAATCAGTAGCCGATCCCGTTGGGACAGGTACGCGAAGAGCAAAACCATCAAGCTTTCCCTTTAAGTTAGGCAGGACCAGACTGATAGCTTTCGCTGCGCCAGTCGTGCTTGGAACAATAGATATAGCTGCAGCGCGCGAGCGACGAAGATCCTTGTGTGGTTGATCAAGAAGTGATTGGTCATTTGTATATGCATGAATAGTAGTCATTAGACCACGAACAATTCCGAATTCCTCATCAAGAACTTTTGCCATAGGTGCGAGGCAATTTGTTGTGCATGAAGCATTTGAAATTACGTGGTGGTTGGCTGCATCATAATTCTCGTGGTTGACGCCCATGACCACTGTTATGTCCTCGTCTGTAGCAGGCGCTGAAATTATTACTTTCTTAGCTCCTGCGCTTATGTGCTTCTTCGCATCGGCCGCCTTGGTAAAGAAACCAGTTGATTCAATTACTATATCCGCCTTGACTTCGCCCCAAGGTAGGTTTGCTGGATCTCTTTCAGAAAATACTCGAATGGTCTTGCCATCTACCGTGATTGAATCATCCGTATAGGTTACTGGTAGCCCCAGGCGACCCAGAATTGAGTCATACTTCAAAAGATGGGCAAGGGTCGCATTCTCTGTTAGGTCGTTAATACCAACAATTTCGATATCCGCACCTGATTGAAGCGCTGCTCGAAAGAAGTTACGCCCGATTCGGCCAAATCCATTAATTCCAACACGTATCATTTTTGCCTACCTAAGAAAATAAATTATAAAAGACCCACAACGTTGTAGAGGGCTCAATCCTATCAGCCAAGGAGAAACTCCTGACGCGTGAATTTGACTACTCCGCAAGCAGCTCTGGGCTTAAACCCGCCTCAGTATCTGGAATACCCAAATCATGCGCGCGCTTATCGGCCATCGCTAGTAAGCGACGGATTCGACCAGCTATTGCATCTTTTGTCATCGGCGGAGTAGCCAACGACCCAAGCTCTTCAAGGCTTGCCTGGCCGTGATCGATCCTAAGTTTTCCTGCCTCTTTCAAATGCTCGGGTATTTCTGGTCCAAGAATTTCCATCGCACGAGCGACTCTGGCAGATGCAGCTACAGCCGCTCTTGCAGATCTGCGCAAATTAGCATCATCAAAATTTGCCAATCTGTTGGCTGTGGCTCGAACCTCACGCCGCATGCGCCGTTCTTCCCAAGCTAGAACACTTTCATGAGCACCTAACCTTGTGAGTAACGCGCTAATGGCATCGCCATCGCGCAGAACTACGCGGTCAACATTTCTAACTTCTCGCGCCTTAGCAACGATACCCAATCGCCTCGCCGCACCTACGAGAGCCAGCGCTGCCTCTGGGCCAGGACAAGTAATTTCAAGGGCTGAGGAACGACCAGGTTCAGTCAGAGATCCATGCGCCAAGAAAGCTCCTCGCCAAGCAGCTTCAGCGTCACAAACTCCAGCCGAAACAACCTGTGGCGGAAGCCCTCGAATTGGCCGATTACTGGCATCAATTAGCCCTGTCTGTCTGGCAAGGGCATCTCCATCGGAGATCACTCTGACAACATAGCGGCTTCCTTTTCTAAGACCACCAGGTGAGAGAACCGCAAGCTCACTATCGTGACCAAAAATTTCGGAAATATCTTTTCGTAACCTTCTTGCCCCTTGCGCCGTATCTAATTCAACTTCAATCGCAATTTTGCCACCAGCGATATGTAAGCCACCAGCAAATCTAAGAACTGCAGAAACTTCGGCTTTCCGGCAGCAAGGTTTTGAGATTGAGAGCCTGCTCAATTCATCTTTTACCGCCGAAGTCATTGCCATGGGGCTATTTAAGCAGGGTTGGCTGAAAAATGTGCGAGAAAAGCGAACTCATTTTTTTCCAATCGTGATGGCTCGTGTCATTCTCCATGGCTACATCAGCGATAAGCAGTTCACCCCCGCACCTTGCAACTAGCTTTGCTAATCCATTTCCTGAATTAACTATCGATGGATCCACAATCGCTAGATCTATTTTAAGTTCTGGCAAGTGAGACAGGACCAATTCAAGATGCTGCTCTGGTGAATTGCCCGCGAATTCATCAGCACCTTCAGGTTCAGGCAAATTGAAAATCATTATCTTCTTAGCTGGACTTGCCCCAATCGCCATTGAGAGCTCATTGAGCAAAAAATGGGGCATAACACTAGAGAACCAAGATCCCGGTCCGAAAGTCAACCAGTCGGCCACAGCCACAGATTCAAGTACTTCAGGAGTAACGCGTGGATTTTCGGGATGGAGCTTAAGAGAGCGCAATCTACCTTTAGCGCTAGCGACTTCAACTTGTCCACGAATGCGTTTCTCTCCCGCGGTAGTTTCAAAGATGCCTTCAATTTGAAGCGGGTCGAGTGACATCGGAAGAACTCGTCCAACAATCTTAAGGAGTTCGCCAACTCTATCTATCCCGGCAACTTTATCTTCTGAACTATCCCAGAGCGCTGCTAGTAATAAGTTTCCAAGGGTATGTCCATTCAAATCGCCCCGACTTGAAAATCTATGTTGGATTAACTGTGCCCAATTTTGCCCCCAGGAATCGGCGCCACAAAGTGCTGCTAGGGCCATACGCAAATCTCCTGGAGGTAAA
>ERZ890510.419-NODE-419-length-33723-cov-9.825591_pt1 | contig 33723 bp, 35 predicted proteins | sample MGYA00521265_ERZ890510 | MGnify/ENA primary metagenome ERZ890510 (study PRJEB32303, sample SAMEA104408624) | aquatic metagenome | biome: Brackish water; feature: Chemocline; material: water | place: Baltic Sea | collected 2014-10-26T21:54:00 | depth 110 m ... | reverse complement strand
GACCAGGCGGTGGACGCGGACCTGGTGGACCAGGCGGTGGACGCGGACCTGGTGGACCAGGCGGTGGACGCGGACCTGGTGGCGGGTCTGATGGTCCCGGCGGGGATCGACGCGGCAGTCGAAGGCCACGGCGTGAGGAAGAAGACTCAGGTCTTGTTGAACGCGTTGTGAAAATTCGGCGTGTTTCGAAGGTGGTCAAAGGTGGACGACACCTAACGTTTAACGCAATGGTTATAGTTGGAGACGGCAACGGTAATGTTGGTGCTGCTCTCGGTAAAGCCGGTGCGGTTCCAGACGCTGTTCGCAAAGGAACCAACTACGCAAAAAACGCAATGACGCACGTTGTGCTGAATGGATCAACCATCCCGCACGAGATTACTTCTAAGTTCTCGGGTGCAAAAGTGCTACTGAAGCCGGCTGCTCCTGGAACCGGTGTTATTGCTGGTGGTGGAGTAAGAGCAGTTATGGAAGCTGTTGGTGTGAAGGACGTTCTTTCGAAGACTTTCGGTTCGTCCAATACCATCAACATTGTCAAAGCCACACTCGCTGCTCTTGACCAACTGCGTGACCCTGTCGCCGCTGTCGAGCGACGTAAAGGTGTCAGCAGTAAAAAAACATCTACAGACGAAGTGGTTTCGTAGAAACTGGAAATTATGGGCAAATTACGAATTACACAACTTCGAAGCGGTATCGGCACGAAGCCCGCACAGCGGGCTACGCTGAAGTCACTTGGTCTTCGAAGGATCCGCCACGAGGTTGTCCAAAACGATAGCCCTCAAATTCGCGGAATGATCGCAAAAGTCGTTCACCTCATCTCTGTTGAGGAAACGAACTAAACAGCTCACGCATCGATAACTCGACGTATTAGTTCATTGAGTCAGTAAGAATTAAGATATGCCTGGACTACACCAGCTAAAACCATCAAAAAACTCCACCAAGAACCGAAAGCGCGTTGGACGCGGTAATGGTTCGGGTACCGGTACATTCGCGGGCCGAGGTTCGAAGGGACAGAAGCAGCGCGGTAGCGTGCCGTTCCTGTTTGAAGGTGGACAAACGCCACTCATCAAACGACTCCCGTACATGCGCGGTTTCACGAATATCTTCCGTGTCGAATCAACCCCAGTGAATCTTTCGACACTAGAAGAGTTCAACGCAGGCTCGGATGTAACCATCGCTGTGCTTGTTGAAGCAGGCGTTGTTCGACAGAAGAAAGCCCGAGTCAAGATTCTTGGCACTGGTGATTTAACAAAGAAACTGAATGTTTCCGCCCACGCCTTCAGCAAATCTGCGAAAGAAAAAATTGAAGCCGCTGGCGGGACGATAAGAATCCTTGAGATAGATAAAGCAGACCACGCCAAAAAAGCAAAGTCGGCTAAGTAACTATGACTCAGGCCAAACAACAGCGTGAATCTGCAGTTCCGGCACTATTCCGTGCCGCTGCAGATGCTTGGCGTATACCGGACCTCCGATACCGGATTCTGTTCACTTTGGGGGTTCTTGTTCTCTTCAGGTTTTTCGCTCACGTTCCTGTCCCTGGAGTTGACCGCGCTGCATTGGCCGCAGCATTTGAGGCTAACCCCCTTCTAGGATTTTTGGACCTGTTCTCAGGTGGAGCACTCAGAAACCTATCGATAGCTGCACTCGGTGTATATCCGTACATCACGGCGTCAATTATTCTGCAGATCCTTACACCGATCATTCCTACACTTAAAAATCTTTCTGAAGAGGGTGAGGGCGGTCGAAAGGCTATCAACCGATACACCCATTACCTGACAGTTCCGCTGGCATTTCTTCAGGGATTTGGTCAGTTGAATCTGTTCGCAAGTGGCTTCAATACGTCTGGTGGAGCGGCTATTAGTGGTATTGGTCTCGGTTCAGACACTCTGAACACGATGACGATCTTGTTAGCTATGACAGCAGGAACAATGCTGCTTGTTTGGATGGGTGAACTCGTAACTGAAAAGGGAATCGGTAACGGCATTTCGATGATTATATTTGCCGGCATCGTTTCGACTCTGCCTCAGGTCGTTGGGCAGCTCTGGCTACTTCGTGATCAGATGTTCCAAGTCGGAATGCTTATCTTTATTGCGATCGCTATCATTTATTTGATTGTTTACTTTAGTGAAGCTCAGAGAAAAATACCCGTGCAGTACGGACGTAGCGTGTTCCGTGGCGGGCAGATGTATAGACAATCTGGTGCAACCAATATTCCGCTGCGTGTAAACGCTGCCGGCATGATCCCGCTTATTTTTGCTTTCTCGATTCTCATTCTTCCATCGGTTATTGCCAGCTACTTTAATGACGGATCGGGTGGCTTCCTATCAACCATTGCGAGCTTCTTCCAGAACTCATTCGGACCTACGAGCACGATCTACTGGATAGCGATATTCCTGCTTGTGGTTATTTTCACTTTCTTCTACACACTCGTGGTTCACAATCAGCAGAACCTAGCTGAAAACCTTCAGAAAAACGGTGGCTTCGTTCCTGGTATCCGGCCCGGACCGCCAACTAAGGTCTACCTAATGCGAGTTGTACTTCGTATCACATGGGGTGGCGCGCTTTTCCTAGGGTTCATAGCGATTCTGCCTTACCTCGCACAACTGGTAACTAATCTGCCGAACGCTACGACTATTCTGCAGAGCACAAGCCTGTTGATTATGGTTGGTGTGGCACTTGATACGATGCGGCAGTTGGAATCTCAATTGCTTATGCGTAACTACGAAGGATTCGTCCGCTAAAGAGCGGGTAATACGCAAATGCGAATCGTTTTATTAGGTCCGCCAGGCGCGGGTAAAGGTACACAGGCACGTCGTCTCGCCGATTCGACAGGTATGAAGCATCTTTCAACGGGTGACATGCTGCGAGCCGAAGTGGCAGCCGGTACCGAACTAGGTCTTCTGGCAAAGAGCTTCATGGACAAAGGTGACTATGTTCCTGACTCAAACATCATCGCTATGATTCAGCAACTCATCGCTGATCCTGCTGGTGTGCTGCTTGATGGGTTCCCTCGCACAGTGGTTCAGGCGAAAGCACTTGACGATTCGCTTGAAGCGGCAGGGTTACCAATCGACAAGGTTATAAACATGTCGGTATCTAACGACGAATTGGTACGACGGCTCTCGAGCAGAGCAATATGTACAGAATGCCAGACTCCGTACAACTTGGTTTCAGATGCCCCTTCAACAGAAGGCATTTGCGACAAGTGTGGAGGCGATGTGATTGTCCGAAATGACGATAGGCCTCAAGCGATTATGAATCGTATGAAGGTGTTTAATGAGCTCACTGTTCCGGTGCTGAGCTACTACAAGTCACGTGGTGATGTGGCTGAAATTATTGCAACAGGTTCGCCTGATTCTGTGTTTGAGGCACTAACTCAAGCCATTGGATCAGTAGGACACTCGAACTAATCCTTTTATTTAGGGATATACTATGGAGAGATCGTTCTTTGAGCGGTGAATCGACGCCTAGAATCGCAGCCAGCGGAAATCCGACTTCTGGTGCCATATTAAAAACGGCACGGGAGTTGGAAATTATGCGCGAGGCCGGGCGAATTGTCGCGTTCGCTGTTCGAAAAACTTTTGATGCGCTTGAGCAGGGAATTACGACCCGTGAACTTGATGACATTGCTCGTCGGGCAATCGAGTCAGAAGGCGCTAAACCCGGATTTCTGGGTTTGTACGGTTTCCCGGCGACAGCGTGCATATCGATAAATGAAGAAATTGTTCATGGGATTCCGGGTGACCGTGTTGTCCGATCTGGCGATCTGGTAACTCTGGATTGTGGTGCGATAGTAGACGGGTACAACAGCGATTATGCGGTAACGCAAGTTGCTGGTCCTTCAACAAGTGAGAAGGATGACCTAATCGAAACCACGCGTGGATCACTTGAAATGGGGATTAAGGCAGCACTGCCCGGTAACCGGGTAGGCGACATATCAAACGCCATCGAAAGCTACGTGGTCCCGAAATCTTACGAACTAGTTCGTGAGTACGTCGGGCACGGGATTGGCAAAAATCTGCACGAGCCTCCGCAGATTCCTAACTTTGGCCCTGCGGGGCACGGTTCGGAACTACGGGTAGGTCTTGTTTTAGCAATTGAGCCGATGGTTAATGCTGGTGGATGGAAAACCCGAATGCTCGATGACGGCTGGACCGTTGTCACTGAAGATAATGCACTTTCGTGTCACTTCGAGCACACGGTTGCGATAACGGAGGACGGTCCGGTAGTTCTCACAGTTGAATAACAACAAATAAGAACATTGAAACGGATCAGGATATATTGGCAAAAAAGGAAGCAATAGAAGTTGAAGGTCTCGTAAACGAGGCTCTCCCCAACGCGTTCTTCAAGATTGAACTTCCAAACGGTCATGAAGTTCTTGCTCACGCTTCAGGAAAAATCCGCAAAAACTTTATCCGTATTCTGCCAGGAGACAAAGTTATGGTAGAACTTTCGGCTTATGACCTAACCCGCGGCAGAATTACATACCGATTCAAGTAAGAGTCAGGCTCAAAAGCGCTCTTCAGGCGTAGGCACAAGAGAAAATTATGAAAGTCAAAGCATCCGTCAAGGCCAAGCACCCAGGCAGCAAAATCGTTCGCCGTAAGGGGCGCGTCTACGTGATTAACAAACTGAACCCACGCCTCAAGGCGCGACAGGGCTAGTCGAGAAAATAGGAGAATTCGGCCTTATGGCGATCATCGCCGGTGTAAACATTCCGGACAATCAGAGACTCGAAATAGCGCTGACTGCAATATATGGCATCGGTCGGACCACATCAAAAAAGCTTGTGGAAGACTCGGGCATGTTAGAGTCGACACGCGTTCGGGACTTATCTGACGAAGAGCTGGCTCGAGTGCGAAGCGCTGTCGAGAGGACTGGACTCCTCATCGAAGGTGACCTTCGCCGTGAGACTCAGCTCAATATCCGACGACTTACGGATATTCAGACATTCCGGGGTTTGCGACACCGTCGTGGCCTTCCAGTTCGTGGACAGCGAACAAAAACTAATGCTCGAACCAAACGTGGTCGTCGACAGACGGTTGCCGGTAAGAAGCGAGTGGCCCGCTAAACCACGACCGGTTCTCACTACCAAAGAATGAAATAACTGGTAGATCAATAACCAGCTAGAGGAATACGAAGAACAATATGCCACGACAGCGAACACGACGCCGCGAAAAAAAGTTTGTCCCACAGGGCAAGGCATTCATCAACGCGACGTTCAATAACACGCTAGTTACGGTGACTGACCCACAGGGCAACGTCATCTCACAAAGCAGCGCAGGTGCAATGGGTTTCCGCGGCTCAAGAAAATCCACCGCATTTGCAGCTCAGCGCGCAGGTGAAACAGCAGCTCGAACAGCAGTCGAACACGGGCTAAAAACCGTGAACGTCATGATCAAGGGCCCTGGCTCTGGTCGTGAGGCTGCAATTCGAGCGCTTCAAGGTGCTGGAATCCGAGTAGTGTCGATTCGCGACGTTACCCCGGTTCCGCACAATGGATGCAGGCCACCGAAGAAGCGCAGAGTCTAAACACGTCGACGAACGGGCCTGCCTTGCCAATTAGCAGTCCGTTCTTTCGGCACAAGACAGATAATCGTAAGAAACAAGCACGAAGAGTAACTCAGGAATCTAATGGCAAGGTATACCGGACCAAAATGTAAGAACTGCCGACGCTTCGGGATGAAGCTCTGCTCCAAGCCCGCAGGCAAATGTGCCTGGGAGCGACGGAAGAGCGCTCCTGGTGACAAGTCGGCTCAGCAGCGACGACGACGTATCTCTGAATACGGAACTCAGCTGCGTGAAAAGCAGAAGGCACGAGCTATATATGGTGTGCTGGAGCGACAGTTCCTAAACTACTATAAAAAGGCAAGCCGACTTGAAGGTGTGACAGGTGACCGCCTGCTCATACTTCTCGAAAGCAGGCTTGACAACGTTGTATACCGACTCGGCTTCGCTGATTCACGGCCGCAATCCCGACAGATAGTCAATCACGGTCATATTAAGGTGAATGGTAAGAAGGTGGACATCCCTTCCTACCAGGTGACACCGGGCGACCGTATTAGCTGGCGCGATCAGTCGAAGAAGACTGGACTGTTCGAAATCGTGTCGAATGGCATGGGTGCTAACTCGGTGATCCCGAGTTGGCTCAATGTCGATACTGACAAGGCCCTTGGAGAAGTCGTATCTCTCCCGAAGGCAAGCGATGTCGAACTTTCGATCGACACACGTCAAATAGTTGAGTACTACTCCAGGAAGTAAATTAAGCCGATGCTTGAACGAATGTACGGCATAACTCCTCAGGAAGAACTGCCACCCGTTGAACAGGAGATCCCAGATCTCTCTATAAAAATTCAGGAAAATGAAGAGACCTACGGTCGCTTCATCGCTGAACCTCTTGAGCGTGGATGGGGCGTCACTCTTGGCAATCCCCTACGACGATCGCTGCTTAACTCGTTGCCGGGTACAGCTATCACATGGGTAAAGGTCGATGGAGCACTCCATGAGTACTCTACCGTTCCTCACATGCGTGAAGAGATTGTTGAATTCCTGCTCAATGTGAAGGGCATCCGCCTCCGTTCACTTGCGAATCGCTCAGGTCGACTTCGGCTTGAAGTTGACGGTGAGGGGGAAGTTCGCGCTGGTGACATCATGGCGACTGCTGATTTTGAGATTGTGAATCCTGAACACCACCTTGCTACTCTCGACAACGCTAATGCTCGACTCTCGGTTGAGTTCAATGTTGAACAGGGTGTTGGCTACGAGCCTGCCGGTCAGGATGAGGGCCTCCCGATTGGCGTACTGCCGGTCGACGCCATCTTCACGCCTGTTCGTAAAGCCAACTTCTCGGTCGAACCTACGCGAGTTGGTCAACGTTCCGATCTCGAACGACTCGTTGTAGAGGTATGGACCGATCGAACGATCATGCCTCTAGAGGCCATGCAGGCTGCCGGTAATCTATTGATGGAGCGTTTCTTCCTGTTCACACGGCTTGATAAAGAGCCGGAAGAAGAAGCAAGCCCAGCAGCCGGGCTTGGTATTTCGCCCGATGTTTACAACACTCTTGTTGAATCACTTGCACTTTCAGCCCGGACACTCAACTGTCTAAAACGCGCTGGTATCAACCGCGTTGGTGAAGTGCTCTCGATGCCAAAGGGTGAACTACTGAAAATTCGAAACTTCGGTCAGAAGTCACTTGATGAGCTTTACGACAAGCTCGCCGAGCGAAATTTGCTGCCTGAAGATGACATCTCTGATGCAGGCGATGGCGATGGTGAAGACGATGGTGAGGGCGAAGAGCCTAAAGCCGAAGTTGACACTACTGCTGAACCTACTGAGGACGCAGGAGCAGACTCTAGTGAGGCATAAATTAACCGGTCGGCAATTAGGCCGAGCTTCCGGTCCACGTCGGGCATTGTTCAGAATTATGGTCACTGACTTGCTACGGCATGGTCGGATCAAGACGACTATTGCTAAGGCCAAGGAAATTGGTCCTCTGGCTGAAAAAATGGTCACTCTTGGTAAGAAGGGCACACTTCATGATCGGCGACAAGCGGCGGCATTTATTACCGACGCGTCAGTTGTGAAATCTGTGTTCGATGACATCGCACCTCGTTTCAAGGAACGAGCCGGTGGCTATACCCGTATTACTCGCCTTGGCGTTCGCGCCGGTGATGCTGCGGAAATGGCATTAATCGAACTGGTTGACTAAATAGAACGATGCGTTTTGGATTGATAGTGGAGTACGAGGGAACTGAGTTCTACGGCTCGCAACTTCAGGCCGAAGCGAGGACAGTGCAGGGTGAGATTGAAAACGCCCTGCTCAACATCTTCAACAAAAACATTAGGGTGTACTTGGCAAGTCGTACCGACTCTGGAGTACATGCGAGGGGGCAGGTTGGGCGCTTCGATGAAGAGACCAACATGTCACCAGATCAGATCAGGAAAGCGTTGAATCACTACATGGCGAAAGACGTGCGCATTCGCTGCGCACAGGCTGTCAAGGATGGACCCGATGGGTTCGATCCGCGTAGTGACGCGTCTTCACGTACATACGTGTATCGTTTCAACGACGCTCGATCTGCGCCCGTACTTGGTCGTCATTATGTGACACACGTGCGGGCAAAACTCGATGCAGAAGTGATGAACGTCGCAAGCCAGTCACTTGTTGGTCTGCACGACTTCACTGCATTTGCGGGACCAAGCACTCCTTCCGGCGCACCAACACTGCGTAATGTGGAATCAGCTTCGACTACCCGTAAAGGCGACAATATCGAATTTGAAATTACTGCAAATGCCTATATGCATCAGCAGATTCGTAGGATTGCGGGAGTGCTGTACGACGTCGGAAGAGGAAATGCAACTACCGAAATCGTTGGCCGACTACTTGCCTCGAAAAGTCGAGGAGCCGCTTCCCACGTAATGCCGGCAGAAGGTCTTTGCCTCGAAGAGATTTCATACAACGGGTCAGGAGAGTGCGGATTGCCTGCGATTACCGCTGCTGATTCTGTTGATCTGAGCGTAAACTAGAACGTTGAAAATCACGGACTGAACGACTGAACATGGTTACCAAGCTAAAGCAATACAACCCGAAAGCCTCCGAAATCGTAAGCGACTGGCAAGTCGTTGACGCGAACGGACAGGTACTTGGCCGACTCTCTACCCAAATTGCGACATATTTGATGGGCAAGCACAAGCCCTCATACGTGCCGCATATGTTGACAGGTGACTTTGTCATTGTGCTCAACGCTGCCCAGATCAAAGTTACCGGCGCTAAGGCCGAACAGAAGATCTACAGGCGTCACAGTCAGTACCCTGGAAACCTCAAAGAAATTCCTTTTTCTCGAATGCAGGAACGACACCCAACACGGATCATTGAACTGGCCGTAAAGGGAATGCTTCCGAAGAACAAGCTTGGTCGACAGATGATGACACGTCTGAAGATATATGCTGGAGCGGAGCACCCACATTCCGCTCAAGTTCTTGGCTCTGAGCGACGTGAGGCTCGAGAAGAAGCTGCAGCAGTGAAAGCTGAAGCCGTAGCAGCAGCGATGCCAAAAACACCTGTAAAGAAATCTGCACCAAAGGCCGAAGCTGTCGCTATTGCAACTGAGGTAGTCGATACTACCTCGAAAGCAACTGCGACAAAGAAAACTGCCTCCAAGAAGCCAGCAGCTAAAAAGCCTGCTGCGACTAAAACCCCTACAGCGAAAGCATCTGCAGCTAAGAAGCCTGTAGCGAAGAAACCAGCCGCCAAGAAACCAGCCGCTAAGAAATCTAGCGACTCGGGAGAGAAATAGTTGACTAGCCAGCAGTACTACTACGGCACAGGCCGCAGAAAGACCGCCATCGCCCGAGTTCGGGTGTATAACACTCCAGGCGGTTCTACCGTCAATGGCAAGCCGATCGACGAAGTATTCACCGTTGGTGCATGGCTTCGACAGGCTGTTAGCCCTCTTGGTGTTACCGGCCTTAGTGACAAGATAACTGTCGTTGCAAAGACTCACGGTGGAGGTTCTGGCGGACAGGCTGGTGCATTTGCACACGGTCTGGCTCGAGCTCTCGTTGTAATGGACGAAAACAATCGTAAAGCACTTCGGGACGCCGGTCTTATGACCCGTGACTCTCGAATGAAGGAAAGCAAGAAGTACGGTCTTAAAAAGGCTCGAAAAGCACCTCAATACACAAAGAGGTAAGTCGTTCGAACTTTCTGATCAATGTGATCAACGAAAAAGCCCTGAACCAAATGTTCGGGGCTTTTATTGTATGGCTTTTTGCTTCATGTGTGAACTCTTACTTGATAGCCAGTGACAATGTTGGGGCACCGTGACGTTATACAAGTATGTATGCGACACGGAACAATAATTCTCTCTCTCGAAGAACGGAGGACGGTTCTGTCAGAACTCAGCGCTCGTAGTAAATTCAGGCCGGCCAAATAACTAAGTGAGCACTAAGATCTGACAGAACCGCTGGTCTCTATGGACGACTGGTGAAATTCGAGGAGAGCCGAACTCCCCGTCCAACGGTGCCGTCAAGCCGTCAAGTAAGATCGATCAACCATTCCAGATAGAGAAATTCATAGTGTTTGTCAAACGCGAATGAGTATTCTGGGTGTACTTGCCCATCCAATGACGTTGCACCACTACGCTCGTGTGTCCTGGTCTTTTACAACCAGTTTTATGGAGTATCACTGCTACAGGTTCTACATGTTTTCTATCGAGACGCACCGAATTAGACCAGCGAGGTCAGTGAGTAGATATATGCCTGCATGTGGGAAGGTTTCCAGCGCTAATTTCATCACAGCGTCCGCGATCGGTGGATCAATCTCGATGTACGCAGCACTATTGGCCGGCTTTAGCATCTTCGAGATACCGGCAAAGAGCGGACGTATGACGTCTAAGCCGTCAACTCCGCCATCAAGTGCCAAACTGGGCTCTCTGGCAACCTCAGCTTGAAGCGAAAGCATAGCGCTTGCGAGGATGTAGGGCGGATTCGACACGATTACGTCGTATTGCCCTGAGAGCGGTTTCAGTAAGTTGCCTTCATAAATGTCAAGTTCTGCTTTGAGATCATCGGCATTTTGCCGAGCCACAGTGAGGGCGGCTGGCGAGATATCGGTGGCGTGTACTTCTGCTGTGGGCATTTCGAGGGCAAGCGAAATTGCTATAGCTCCCGAGCCGGTGCAAATGTCGGCGATTCGTGGTGTTTCTATACCTCGCTCACGGACAAACGCCAGGGTTTGGACTACCAGCTGTTCGGTCTCTGGTCGTGGGATTAGAACCGATTCTTTGACGCTAAAATTTCGTCGGTAGAACTCGGTGTAGCCGGTGATGTACTGGAGCGGCTCCCGGGATTCTCGCCGTACAATCATCGATTCGAGATTGTCTAAGTAATTCACAGGCGGGGGGGTGAGTAGCTGGCCAAGTTGTTCGGCAGCCGACCACCCGAACGCGCTTCGTAGCAGCAAGCGAGCATCAATTCCTGCATCTTCGATTCCTACCGCGTCTAGTCGAGATGCGATCGATTGAATCAGCGCTGATACGGTTTCGGCGGTCATGAACTCCCGCCTTAGTCGCCTGCAACTGCGAGTTTTCGCGCCTGTTCTTCTTGAAGAAGCGCATCGATGAAGCCATCGAGATCACCGCTCAGAACATTCTGCATCTGGTGACTCGTGTAGCCAATACGATGATCAGTAATTCGAGACTGTGGGAAGTTGTAGGTGCGAATCTTTTCAGATCGATCACCCGTACCGACCTGTGCTTTTCGGTTCGCACTAATCTCAGCGTTGCGTTCACGAAGTTGCATGTCCCAAAGTCGTGAACGGAGAATCTCCATTCCCTGCATTTTGTTTTGCAGTTGGGATCGCTCGTTCTGGCACTGCACGACCAATCCTGTCGGAAGGTGGGTAATGCGAATTGCAGTCGCCACTTTGTTCACGTTCTGACCACCAGCCCCACCTGAATGAAACACGTCGATTTTCAAGTCATTGTCCTCAATGATCAGGTCAAGCTCTTCGGCTTTCGGCATCACTGCGACAGTGGCTGTGGAAGTGTGAATTCGACCCTGTGACTCGGTTTCTGGAACACGCTGAACTCGGTGAACTCCGCTTTCAAGATGAAGTCTTTGGTAGGCGCGTTCGCCTTCGATTTCGAATGTAACTTCCTTGATACCGCCCACACCGGTGGCGTTTTCACTGAGGATTTTCATCTTCCATTTTCGACTCTCTGCGTAGCGTTGGTACATGCGGAAAACCTCGGCGGCGAACAATCCCGCTTCATCACCACCCGCACCAGCTCGGACTTCGACGACAGCATCGGCGAGTTCGGTTTCGTCTTTTGGAAGAAGTTCGAGTTTGATATCGTCAAAAAGAGTTTCGAGCCTTTCTCTTAGCTCGTCTGCTTCCGTATTCGCCATTTCGAGAACTTCAGGATCTGTCTCTTCCGCAATCATCTCCTGCGCACCGTCGAGATCTGTTTGAACACTCGTCATCTCGTTCCAGAGTTCAACGACGTGTTGTAGCTGGCTGTACTCCTGACCCAATTTCCGAATGGCGTTCGGGTCTGAAGCTGTCTCGGGCTGAGACATCAAGCGTTCAACTTCGCCGTGTCGTACGGCGATTTCTTTTAGACGGGCTTCCATTGATTGCTGCATAGTTTGAGATTACCAGTAAGTACGAGTGAGGCGTGAACCCAAATAAGGATTCAGAAGGTGGGTTTTGAGTTTCAGATCGAACCGCTACTGATCGCCATCTGCCCGCACGTGTTCAGCAATCGAGGTCACGTCTAGAGAAACTTCAGATTGGCCACCGCCTTCGGCAAGACTCTTCACCGATGCCACACCTGTTGCAACTTCACGATCACCGAGAATTACTACATTTGCGGCATTCTGGCTGTTTGCGTAACGCATCTGTGCTTTCATCGATCGCTTCGGAGCGAGCACCGTTGAAACGTTCGCAGCTCGCAAGCCCGATGCAAGGGCCGCTCCGGCAGCACCAGCATCGCCGAGTGTGACCACTACGATTTCTGGTCCTTTGGATGAGTTAACCGGCAGTTCCTGTTTTTTGAGTTCAAGAATCAGACGCTCGAGTCCGGCAGCAAATCCAATCGCCGGAGTTTCCTGTCCGCCGAGAATGCCCATTAACGGATCATACCTACCGCCGGCGATTAGCGTTCCCTGACTACCGGCATCGGCGGGTTCAAACTCAAAAACAGTTCGGTTGTAGTAATCGAGACCCCGGACCAACCGGTGATCTACTTTGTATGAAAATTCTGGATAAATCTCTTCGAGACTGTCGAGAAGCACCAATAACGCGTCCCAATGCTCTTTCGCTTCGCCGGAGATGTAGTCGACCGATTTTGGTGCGGCGTCGGCGAGGGCTTGAGTTTCTTTGGCCTTCGAATCAAGCACACGAAGCGGTGCACGGTTCAGGCGATCACGGTCGATCTTAGGAAGTCGATCGGCGACGCCAAAGAAGTATTTCTCAAGGTCGGAGATGTAGTCTTCTCGACCCTCTGAATCCCCAAGGCTGTTGATGCGTAGGGTGACGTTCTTGATGCCAAGATCAGCGATGTACTTCCAACCTAGTTCGATGATTTCGGCATCTACTTCTGGTGAAGAATCGCCAATGGCTTCAACGCCGAACTGGTGAAATTGTCGAACGCGCCCCGCTTGTGGACGTTCGTATCGGAACATCGCAGCAGCGTAGTACATGCGTACCGGCTGGGGAAGGTTATGCAGCCCGTTTTCGATGTATGCCCGGCAGACCGATGCGGTCCCTTCCGGACGGAGAGTGATCGAATCGCCACCGTGATCCTCGAACGAATACATCTCTTTTTGGACGATATCGGTTTCGTTTCCGACGCCACGTTCGAAGAGATTCGTGTCCTCAAAAATGGGCGTGTCGATTCTTCTGTATCCAAACTGATTCGCCACATTGCGAGCTACATCGTAAACGTGTCCCCAGTATGGCTGGTCTTCAGGGAGTATGTCGGCGGTGCCACGTGGGCGCTTGAAGTTCATACGAATGATTGTCTCTTAAACAAGGGCACCAGCACTTGGTTGTGCTGGTGCCAAAATAGCACTTAGCCCTGAAGTTTAAATCGTTCTCACTGATCGATCTGGCCGTGCCCCACATCGAGTTAAAAGACAATCGGTCAGTAGAAAACCGAGGAGTGTCCGCTAGCTTCCTAAGCCGGCTTGCTGGTATATCTTGCCTTCAGTCTTGATTGCAGGAGCATAAACCATTCGTGCTTTATTCATTTCGCGAATGGTTTCAGCACCCACGTAGCCCATGCAGATCTGAAGAGCTCCAACGAGATTCAGTGTGCCGTCAGTCCGTGATGACGGACCGTACAAAAGCTGATGGAGGCTGTACTCGGTACCCATATTGATTCGCGTTCCACGAGGAAGTGAATCGTGCCATGCCGCCATACCCCAATGGAAACCCTTCGCTGGAGCCTCTTGGCACTTGGCGAAAGGGCTACCAATCATTACTGCGTTGGCACCGGCAGCGAATGACTTACACACGTCACCGCCGGTTCGAATCCCGCCATCTGTAATGATCGGGATGTATTTACCGGTTTCTCTATAGAAATCGTCTCGGGCTGCGGCACATTCGATAGTGGCGCTGACTTGAGGAATTCCGATTCCGAGAACTTCTCGGCTTGTGCAAACTGATCCAGGGCCAACTCCGACCATCACACCCTGAATACCTTGTTGCATAAGTTCCTTGGTAACTTCGTAGGACACAGTGTTTCCTACGAGAACCGGAACATTGAGATCTTTGATGAGATCGGCGAAAACCAATCCTTTCAAACTCTTAGACGAGTGCCGTGCGGTAACAACGGTTCCCTGTACAACAATCATGTCGGCTCCAGCTTCCACAGCTAGAGGCGCCATACGCTTGGCGTTCTGAGGAACAAAGGACACAGCAGCTATACCACCGCCTTTTTTGATTTCCTCGATTTTCTTTGCGATTAGCTCGGGCTTTTGCGGAGCAGAGTAGATTTTCTGCATGATCGCTGTTGCCTCTTCACGGGGCGAAGCAGCTATCTCTTCATATATCGCTGTGGTGTCTTCATAGCGGGTGTGTAGCCCGTCCATGTTCATCACAGCCAACCCGCCTGCCTTTGTCATTGCAATTGCGAATTTCGGATCAACCACAGCGTCCATTGCGGAGGCAATAAATGGGACATCTAATTTAATTCCGTCGAAATTCGTCGAAAGGTCAACCATATCTGGGTTAATCGTGATGTCGCCGGGGGCAATGGCCACATCGTCAAATCCGTATGCGGGCTTCAGTTCCTTGAAGTTACGTGACACCTTCTGAACTCCTCACATCGGGTACAAACCGAAGTTATTGATTCCTAGTTGAAATCCACGCTTCCGGCACGCCGGTGTCCGGAGCTGATTGCGAATTTCGTCGCAGGTAAATTCGGCTCAGTATACGCCGCGTATTCAGGCTTAGTAACCCCGTAAATGAAGAGGACGTCAACGGTCGTGAATTTACTTTGACGAGCTGTGCTAGCCTGATTGCAAAATCCCACGATGTAGAAGCAATTTCTTGGGTTTACGGACAGCTAGTTTTGGCAAAAAAATGAACTATTCAGGAAGCATTACTGATGTCTCTGGCATCACCGTAGGGCACTACACCGATATTCATAATGGAACCGGTTGTACGGTGGTTTTGAGCCAAGAACCTGCAACCGCCGGCATGGAGGTGCGAGGTGCCGCCCCAGGTAGTAGGGAAACAGCGTTGCTCGACCCCCTCGCCAGCGCACAATGGGTCAACGGCATTACGTTGACTGGAGGCAGTGTTTTTGGACTCGACTCACCCGGTGGAGTAGTTCGGTATCTGGAAGAACAAGGCATTGGAGTGAAGTTTGGACGAGTTAGGATTCCACTAGTTCCAGCGGCAGTCGTCTTCGATCTTGGGTTCATAAACAGTGATGTGCGACCGACGTCGAATGATGGATATGCGGCGGCTTCAGTTGCTTCACGAGATTTCGAAACAGGGAATGTCGGGGCAGGAACTGGATCGACCGTTGCTAAATTGCTGGGTGCTAAGTCGTCAATTAAAGGTGGAGTCGGTACTGCTTCTGTAAAAATGCCGAACGGTGCAACTGTTGGCGCTCTGGTAGTTGTCAACGCAATTGGCGGAGTTGTAAATCCGACCACTGGAGAAATCGTAGCGGGACCTCAGACTCCGCAAGGATTTGCCGATTCGATAGACCTTATGATTGAATCGCCGCCAAAAGATCGAGGCTTTTTTCGTAATACAACAATTGGAATAGTTGCGACTGATGCGCCTCTCGACAAGATTGGGGCGACAAGATTGGCGATTGCTGGTCAAGACGGAATCGCTCTTGCTATTCGACCTTCGCACACAGCGAATGATGGCGATACTGTATTTGCTCTCTCGACAGGCATGCTATCTGATCCGATACCCGGGGATGTTCTACATGCAGCGGCATTGAAGGCTATGATCGGGGCGATACTTAACGCAATTGAATCCGCCGAAACTCTTGGTGGCGTGTTGTCGGCCTCTGATGCCCGATCTGCAATGGCGAAAGCAGCGAAGTGAAGTAATGAGCCCACTACCCGATCTAAACAAGCAAACCCCCATAGCGGTAGTTGCTGCCGGGCGACTCGGATCCAGCATGGCAATCGCATTAACCGAAGCTGGGTACAAGGTTGCTGCCATATCGAGTAGGCAAATGAGTCACCGTGAATGGCTTGCCTCTCGCCTTAAAGAGACGTTGGTAGTTGAAAATGCACAAACCGCAGCCAATGTCGCCAGTGTCGTGTTTATCACCTCACCGGACGCCATGATCGAAGATATATGCTCGGAAATAGATTGGCGATCACATCAGGCGGTCATTCATTGCGCTGGCGTGCTCCCTCTATCGGTTCTTGATCGTGCCAGGGTAATGGGTGCAGAAACAGCCGGATTCCACCCGCTTCAGACGTTCCCGTCATCAGACTCATCGACCCAACTAAAAAATGTTTCGTTTGCAACGGAGTCATTAAATCCAGCGCTTTTCTACTGGCTTTGGATACTTGCCACCGATCTTGGCGGTTCCGCGTTCAAGATCGAATCATCGCAACGAGCTGCCTACCACGCATCAGCAGTGATGGCCTGTGGGCTGCTCGCGGGACTGACCGGACTAGCAGCCGAGATGTGGAAGCCTCTGGGAATCGACCGAGACGATGCACTGAAAAAGCTAATACCGCTTCTTCGAGCGACTATCGACGCCCTAGATGAAAAAGGCCTGCCGAGTGCGATTACCGGTCCGTATGTACGTGGTGATGTCGAAACGATCGAGGCTCATCTCGAAGCTACTTCTGACAATTCTGAGGAAACATTCGAAGCCTATAGAGCATTGGCAGGAGCGTCGTTGCACATCGCAAAAGAGCAGGGTGGAATGTCCGATCCAGCGTTTGAACGCATCAAGTCGCTACTTTCTGACAAAAATACAATCGTAGGAAACCCCTGCGACCTCAAAAATGAGGGACAATGAACTAAAGTATGTGAACTAAGGCTTGGCGGCTAGCCGATGGCAGTCGACCGGGGCGGAGGTGCACGATGGCAGTTCGTCGAATCACAACACACAAGATTCAGCAGATGAAACTCCGTGGCGAGCCGATCCCAATGGTGACGGCATACGACTACACGGCGGCTCGCATCATCGATGCGTCAGGGATTCCGATGATCCTTGTCGGTGACAGCATGGGTCATGTTGTTCTTGGATATGACTCAACAATTCCTGTAACAGTTGACGATATTGTCAGCGCGTCAGCGGCGGTGGTTCGAGGTACGACAAGGCCCCTCATCGTTGCTGATATGCCGTTCCTTAGCTACCAAATTGATGCCGAAACGGCTCTTCGAAACGCTGCACGCCTGATTCAAGAAGGCGGAGCGCAAGCTGTTAAGCTCGAAGGCGGTCAGGCTGTGGCTCCTATCGTCCGACGCCTCGCTGACGCAGGTTTGGCTGTCATGGGGCATATCGGTCTAACTCCCCAACATGTGAATCGGCTTGGCGGATACCGTGTTCAAGGCAAAACGGAATCGACAGCCAATCAAGTTGTAGAGGATGCTCTTGCTCTACAAGACGCAGGTGCGTTCGCTATTGTCCTTGAGCTTATTCCTGTAGAACTGGCGAAGAAAATTACGGAAACTCTTAGCATTCCGACTATTGGAATTGGCGCAGGTGTTTACTGTGATGGTCAGATTCAGGTATTCCACGACATGCTTGGGCTCGACCCTGATTTCCGGCCTCGTCATTCAGGCAATTACGCCAATCTGGCTCCGATCATCAAGAAAGCACTGATCCGCTATAGTGACGATGTGAAAGACGGCACATTCCCGACCGAGGCTCAGTCGTTCTATGTTGATGAATCGCGAATTCGAGAGTCGGCTACGAATCCGGCGGAATTGGGCGATTAAATCATGCGTGTGATCCGCACCGCCGCGGAGATGCAGGAAATTCGAAGCGGGTTATCTGGATCTGTTGGTCTTGTTGCAACTCTGGGTGGCATTCATTCTGGTCACACGACCCACATGGACACTCTGCGACCACTTTGCGGCACCCTAGTCGGCTCGATGTTTCTGAACCCGACGCAATTCGGCGAAAACGAAGATATTTCTAAATACCCGTCAAACGAACTTACTGATCTAGCTGAGTTTGAGAAGCACGGAGCCGATTTCGTATTCGCTCCGTCTGTAGACGAGATATACCCCCCGGACGAAGAAATTTTATCTGTCGATCCTGGTCCGGTTGCTAAGGTGCTCGATGGAATTATCCGGCCTGGGCACTTCGAAGGAGTCGCCACAGTTGTCACGCGGTTGTTCTCGATAATCTCGCCTAACAAAGCAACTTTCGGTGAGAAGGATGCGCAACAGCTTCGGATTGTCGAATACATTAACGATACATTAGGGTTGGGAATTGAAATTATTCCGATTACGACCGTTCGTGATGACGATGGTCTTGCAATAAGCAGCCGAAACGTATATCTCTCAGCAGAGGAACGTCAGGCGGCAACGATACTGTTCAAAGCACTGTCTGTTGCGAAGCTATCGTTCGACTCCGGAGAGAGATCAGGCGACGCACTTAGGTTCATGCTTTCTGCCGTTCTTAACGGTGAGTCGCGTGCAACGGTTGAGTACGCTTCGATCGCCGATGTTGATACGTTTGAGGAGCTCGATTATGTCGAACACTCTGCACGGGCGTTATTGGCAGTACGGATCGGATCGGCGCGGTTGATAGACAATTTTCTACTCGCCTGATGTCTTCGCCAATGCGATGGATCACATACAGCTTAACTTGATTGTAGTATTCATCATGAAAGGGCTGCGATCGCAGCGGGCTATCTTTACGATTTAGAGCATGAGAATTATTGTTACAAATGATGACGGGTTCGAGAATTCAGGAATCTGGGCGTTAGTCAACGCAGTCAAAGACCTCGGTGAGGTCACGGTCGTCGCACCCGCCGAAAATCAATCAGGCGTCGGTGCTGCCATCTCCTTCAGGCACTCGATCAAGATAAATCCAGCTCCGAGTAGAGTTCAAGGAGTGACCTGCTACGCCGTTAGCGGGACTCCTGCCGATTCGGTAATTCTTGCCTCAAAACACATCTTCAATGACGATGTAGACCTCGTCGTATCTGGAATTAATCCTGGTTTTAATTCCAGCCGAAACATGTTTATATCAGGAACGTTTGGTGCCTCGATTGTTGCATCAGCGCTTGGTATCAAAACCTGTGCGTTTTCAATGGACGCGGAAGACGATATCAACGACTCGCAAGTAAACAGCGTCATTACGGCGATAACTCGAGAACTGGCCAGTGTCGATACACCGCAAGGTTCTCTGTTCAACGTCAACTTCCCAACGCTGCCTTCGAGTGGGCTAAAAGGCGCCGAAGGAGCTGCTCCTGCTCCGTCGGATCTAAAGATGTTTCTCGAAGCCCATGCAGACGGCGGATACGAAGTGTTTTCAGGTCTCAAGATAAGAATCGACGATATAAAGCTGACTCCGGGGACTGATGTCGAGGTTCTAGATCGTGGCAAAGTAGCTATCACTGCGGTAGACGGAACAACCCTGAACTATTTGCACGATGATCCATCACTTAACCGAATGATCGACGCTGTAAACCGCGTTATCGGTTGACGAGTCGGCCTCGGTTATTCAGGCTCTTGCCAGAACCTGAAATGTCGACTGCTGAACGGTTGGTCGAGAGTTACTGTTGAGAGGAAATATCGTGCTTTACGAACTTCGCGTGTACGAATGCCTGCCCGGACGACTTCCAAATATAAATGCTCGTTTTGCCAACCACACAGTAAAGCTTTTCGAAAAGCATGGCATTAAGAACATCGGTTACTGGACTACCGATGTAGGGGAGAGCAACCACGAACTGACTTATATCGTCGCGTTCGAAGACGCTAACCAGCGTGCTGAGGCGTGGAGCAACTTCCGGAATGATCCTGAGTGGGCACGGGTCGTTGCAGAGTCTCACAAGGACGGTCTGATAGTGAAGAATGTTCGGAACCAGCTACTGACTCCGACTCCATACTCGCCGTTACAGTGAAAATTGCATATGGCCAATCAATGCCTGAACAGCGGCACATGATGGCGATATCGAAAAAATTGAAATATGCCAAACATTAGAAAACTCCAAAACCTGTCAGGTCGGGCTCACATTGTGGGCGTTGGCGAATCGAACAAGCTAGGGAAGGTTCCAGAAAAATCCCCGCTTGCTCATCACTCTGAGGCGGCTATCAACGCTCTCGATGACGCTGGGCTTCAGCTTTCGGATGTGGACGCTCTTTTCACCGCTGGGTGGTCTACATTGGATGTTGCCGAGTATTTGGGTATCCAACCTCGCTACACCGACAGTACGTCGGTTGGCGGCTCATCTTTTGTGATTCACGTTGCTCACGCTCTGGCGGCGATCACAGCGGGGTACTGTGAGGTGGCGCTGATCACACATGGGCAATCGGGGCGATCTGATCGGGCGCCGATTCCTCGTAATCCAGGTGCACCAATGTCGCAGTACGAAGCCCCGTACGGAATCATCGGACCACCTGTTTCATACGCGATGGCGGCTCGGAGGTATATGCACCAGTACGGTGAAGATCGAACGCGTCAGTCGATGGCCGAAATCGCTGTTTCAACACGTAAGTGGGCGAATCTGAACCCAATGGCGTACTTTAACGATAAACCAATGACCTTCGATGACTATCACAACTCGAAATGGGTGGCATGGCCGTTCCATTTGCTGGACTGTTGCTTGGTGACCGATGCAGGTGCTGCGATAGTGATTACAACCCCAGAACGAGCCAGAGACGCAAAAAACGGCAGCGTGAAAATCCTAGGCGCTGGTGAAGGCCATGACCATTCAGGCATTTCTCAGATGCCCGATCTCACTCGAGCGTTTGGTAGGAATACAGGACCTCAAGCGCTCGAGATGGCAGGAGTAAGCCACTCCGATCTCGACCTTGCAATGGTCTACGACTCGTTTACATATACCGTTCTCGTCAGTCTCGAGAATCTTGGATTCTGCGGACCTGGAGAAGGTCCTGATTTCTTGGCATCGCAGCGAACGGCACCGGGCGGTGACTTCCCGCTGAATACCAATGGAGGCGGGCTTTCCTACACCCACCCGGGAATGTATGGAATCTTTACGGTGGTCGAGGCGGCTCGGCAACTTCGAGGGCAGGCAGGGGAACGCCAACTGGATAAATGTGATCTTGCCCTTGCTCATGGCACAGGCGGGCTTTTATCGTCGACAGGAACAGTCGTTTTGGGGGCTGGGTAGATATATGACCAACACAACACCTAAGCCTCAACCAATCCCGCAGCCTGAATCCGATAGATACTGGGAAGGTCTCAAGAACGAAGAGATATGGCTCCAGCGATCTAAGGCGACCGGTAAATTCCAGTTTTACCCAAGAAACTTCTTGATATCAGATCCTGAATCGGGAAGCGACGGGATCGAGTGGGTTCAAGCTTCTGGCAACGCTGAGCTATTTACGTTTGCCATTGTTCATGCAGCCCCGCATATTGGGTTTATCGGTGATGTGCCGTATATCACTGCTTTGGTACAGCTCGAAGAGGACGTAATTGTTCCGACGAACATTGTGGGAGTCGAACCTGAACCAGAGGCGTTGCAGATTGGAATGGCGTTGAAGGCGGTATTCGAGCACAACTCCGAAGGCCAAACTCTATTGAAGTTTACTCCCGCGCAATTTTTGCAGCCATAGTTTTGCGGGCAATGCCGAGTTAGAATTATTGATTCGGCAGACGAAATGTTCGCTGGCGATAACGAAACCCGAGTCTCGACTTTTGAGAACAGGAACGCTTACGGTGGTACCCACAGACGAAAATTACCGTCTGGTTAGGCGATACCGAACCAAGGGTGCCTAGGCGCCACGAAAAAACTGTACGTTCTTTTTTACTTCTTGTTCGAGTCGAGGTCGTTCCCCAATGGTTAGTCATTTTCTAAAATTCAGCGATATCGCGCCTGATGAAATTCAGCCGTTATTGAATCGCGCAATCGAACTTAAATCTGGTGTTGTGAGCAATGCTCTTGCCGGTAAGAGCATTGCAATTCTTTTTGAAAAACCGTCGCTCCGTACTAAGCTTTCATTCTGGGTTGGCGCTGAAAAACTCGGTGGGCATCCGGTTCATTTCAGTCCAGAAGAAGTCGGACTGGGTAAGCGTGAGCCGGTAGCTGATGTAGCTCAGGTCATGTCACGTATGTCTGACATTGCAGTAATTCGGACGTTTGCTCATTCGACCATTGAAGAGTTCGCACTAAACGCATCAATCCCCGTGATCAACGCCCTAACCGACGCCGAACACCCGTGCCAGGCTCTTGCTGATACCCAAACGATCACAGAGCAGCTAGGGAGCGTCTCTGGGGCTCGAGTGGCGTTTGTCGGTGATGGCAATAATGTCGCAGCCAGCCTCGGATACGCCGTTGCTGGACTCGGTGGCCACCTGATAGTCGCGTCTCCAGATGGATATACACTGCCAGTTGAAGATCTAGAAGGTGCTAATGCTTACGGTGCTACCTCTGGCGGAACCGTCACGCAGGTAACAAGCCCTCAGGAAGCGGTTTCGAACGCCGATATCGTTTACACAGACGTGTGGACGAGCATGGGACAGGAAGCCGAGACTGCGAAGCGCTTAGTCGCTTTCGCCGGCTATCAAGTGAACCCTGCTTTGCTCGATCAGGCTGCTGCTGGTGTGAAATTCATGCATGATCTACCGGCGCATCCCGGCGAAGAAATTTCACACGGTCTTCTTTACGATCCACGATCAGTGGCGTTCGATCAGGCAGAAAACCGTCTTTGGGCGCAGGCGGCATTAATGGACAAGTTGATTTAGGTACGAAAACCAGACTTTGTAAGCAAATGCGCGTGCCGTTTGTACGTGCAATCATGTAGCGATCATTTGATTGCTATTTAGCAAGAGAAATATTTGAATCTGCAATGGCACTCCCAGTAGTAGCAATCATCGGTCGACCAAATGTCGGCAAGTCGACCCTGTTCAATCGTTTGGCGGGTCGACGAATAGCCATCGTAAGCGATGTTCCAGGCACGACTCGTGATCGAGTTTCGATCGATGCCGAGTGGGGTCGACATCGATATCTAGTTGTTGATACGGCAGGAGTTGAAGATCGTCCTCACGACGAATTGATGTGGGATGACATTAAGGCTCAGGTTGAAGTCGCTCTAAACCAAGCCGATGCAATTATCTTCACGGTAGACGTGAACGATGGTGTAACCGATGCCGATTACGATGCTGCTGACATGGTACGTCGAACTGGAAAACCAGTGGTTGTGGCCGTAAACAAAGCCGACACGGTTTCGCGAGAAGAGATGATTTATGAGTTCTTCACGCTTGGACTCGGAGATCCGCACCCCATCAGTGCCTACCATGACACTGGCATTGGTGATCTGATGCAGAGCGTGTTCGACCAACTGCCCGCATTGGAAGACGAGCCGATTGGCCAGAACTCAATTCGAGTTGCTATCGCTGGGCGACCGAACGCAGGGAAATCGGCGCTATTCAACGCGTTGTCTGGCGAAGAGCGGGCAATTGTCAGTCCGGTAGCTGGAACTACCCGTGACACCGTCGACTCGTTGTTCGATTACGAAGGAACCCGGATCACATTCCTCGACACTGCTGGACTGCGTCGGCGGGGGAAAGCTGATTCCGATATAGAAAAATACAGTGCCATTCGAACAATCGGCGCTATCGAGCGTTGTTATGTCGCAATTCTAGTGTTGGATGCCACCGAGTTCGTGACTTCACAAGACCAGCACATTGGTGGATACATCGACGATGCGTCTAGGGCCGCAATCATAGTTGTAAACAAATGGGATCTTGCAAGCGAGTTGGGGTTGGATAAGGCCGAGGCTGAAGAGGCGATTAGGAACCGATTCAAGTTCATTCCAAATGTGCCAATTGTGTTCACTTCAGCCTTGAAAGGCTGGGGGATAGACACACTGTTCCCCACCATTCTGGAAGTGTACGGAGAATTCTCCAAACAAATGCCTAGGGCTGAGGTAAACCGAGTGATTTTTGATGCCATGGGGCAAAACCCAATACCTGGCATAGGCAGTCAACGTCCAAGAATTTACCGATGTATTCAAAGTAGGACCTCTCCTCCTACGTTCTTGTTTAACGCTCGAAACCCAGAACTAATACACTTCAGCTATCGCAGGTATCTTGAGAATCAATTGCGAGCACAATTTGGGTTTATAGGCTCTCCGATGAGATTGGCGTTCCAAAGCAAAAAAGATGAGTGAGACGGTAGTCACAATAATTGTTCTGGTGGTCGCCTACTTTATTGGTGCGATACCTTTCGGCGTGATTATCGGTCGAGTGTTTCGGGGCGTTGATATTCGTAGTTACGGAAGCGGCGGATCGGGAGCAACAAACGTAACTCGCACGTTAGGGCCACGTGCAGGAGCCGGCGTACTGGCGGCCGATATAGGCAAAGGGCTGGTCGTTACTGCAATAGCGCGTTACGCCGTGGAAGGTGACGCTTGGCTGATCGCTGCATCCGGAACGATAGCGGTTCTGGGTCATATGTTTCCGGTTTACATCAGGTTCAAAGGTGGCAAGGGTGTTGCAACTGGTCTCGGGGCACTTTCCATTATTTCCCCAATATCAGCGGTCATTGCACTCAGCGGAGTCGCAATCGCTGCGATCACACGTTATGTGTCTCTTGGATCAATCATCGGTAGCAGTCTGAGTCTGGGATTCCTGTTCCTGTTCAGTGTGTTTGAGTTCACAATTTTCGGTTGGGAACACGATATTTGGTATCTCTTGTTCGCTGTACCTGTTCCTATATTCATTATTTGGAGCCACCGTTCGAATGTCGATCGCCTCGCTCGAGGCGGCGAATCTAAGTTGGAAAATAAGCCAATTCCGCGCAGAGCCCATCGAACACCGTAAAATTAGCGAGTGATAAAAATTGGCATCGTCGGTACCGGGGCGTGGGCAACTACCCTCGGGATACTCCTAGCACGTAGCGGACACCGGACCTCACTGTGGTCTCGCAGTGAATCGCGGGCCGCAAAACTTACTTCGGCACGAGTTAATGAACGATCTGTGCCGGGGGTCGAATTTCCAGATTTGATGATGGTCTCTAGTTCTCTGGACGATTCATTGGGAGGCTCCGATCTGATAATCGTCGCGGTGCCTTCGATAACTGTGCGCGAGAACATCGGAATCGTTCGAGATGTCGTTCCTTCAGGAGGGAATATCGTCTGTGCGACGAAGGGAATTGAGATCGATTCAGGGAAGCGCATGTCACAGGTGATAACGGAGACCCTACCGGATTTTCCACCCGATCATATCGGTGTTTTGTCGGGTCCAAATCTTGCTCCTGAAATTGCCGTGGGCAGCCCAGCCACAGCGACCGTCGCTTTTTCTAGTGACCGGATCGCTCAGATAGTTCAAACGACGTTGAGCTCCGATGTATTTCGTGTGTATCGAAGTGACGACGTAATAGGTGTCGAACTTGGGGGCGCCCTAAAGAACATCATTGCAATCGGAGCAGGATTCATCGATGGTGCCGGACTCGGCGCAAATGCAAAGGCAGCTTATGTGACTCGCGGTCTTCATGAGATAACCCGACTCGGAGTGGCGATGGGAGCTAGACCAGACACTTTTGCTGGATTGAGCGGAATGGGTGACTTGATAGCCACTTGCTACTCGTCACTTAGCCGGAACTATCGACTCGGGATTGGCTTGGCATCGGGCCAGAATTTAACGTCCGTGTTGGAAGAATTGGGCGAAACCGCAGAGGGTGCGCCTACAACTCAGGCAGCCGTGAGGCTTTCACGAGACCTTGGCGTTGATATGCCAATAACTGATGCTACGTATGCTGTTCTATTTGAGGGTGCGTCGCCTATTGATGAGATTCGACATCTAATGGGCCGTACATTGCAGCCTGAGGTTCGATATTAGGTAGAGGTTAACCACCGAGATCGCCGAGCTCGTAGAGTATGGCTGACATCACTGCTATTGCTGCTGTCTCACTGCGTAACACTCGGGCACCCAGTGTTACGAGCTTTGCACCAGCTTGTTGCATTGCAGCTGCCTCTTGCGCGCTGAACCCACCGGGAGGGCCTATTAGTGCGGCCAGCGCGGGTATTCCATCATCAAGAGAGTTCAACGCCATGCTCAACGATTGGGACTCAGCGACGTGCTCTTCCCACATGCACAGCAGCGGTTGTTCATTGATTACCTTATGAATGACATCCATGATCGGAGCGGGAGCCTCTACCACCGGTATAGTGGCTCTGCCGCATTGTTCCGAAGCCTCTACGGCGATGCGATGCCAGCGTTCGAGTCGCTTGTCCGACGGTGCACCTGTGTTTCCGCCTTGGACACGTTCCGACATTACTGGAATGAACCTAACCGCCCCGAGTTCAGTACATTTTTGAATAGCTAATTCGATACGTTCCGGTCTTGCTAACCCGAGGAGGATAGTTACTTTGATGGTAGGTTCCGGAACAGGTTGGACAGCTGAAATGAGAGTTGTCGAAACTTCTGTTTTTCCGATGTGGGCGATTTCAACTTCCCACTCAGATCCGGAGCCATCAAACAAACGAATATGTTCCCCTGTATCAATCCGTAATACAGTTTTTAACTGTCTAACAATGAGGCCATCGAGCGAAATCGAACGATCGGTTGTGTCGATGTCATGTACGTAGAACCGGTGCATTACTTTGATCCTGAGGAGCGAGTGAACCTAGTAGCTGTCCAGTCCTCGATCTTCCTGCTTGAATCAACTTGTCCACCTGCGGCCTCGAAGGCTGCAATCACATCGTCAAGCCGTGTTTCTAGAACACCGGAGGTGATTATCACTCCCTCTTCAGAAACAGAGTCGATAAGAGGCTGAGCGAGGGCAATGAGCACAGTGGCTGCAATGTTGGCTGCCACTACATCGAACCCACGTTTTGGAACTAACTGATGTGGTATCGAACCAGCGAGGATCGTCGATCGCTCTGCAAACCCGGCATCACTGAGGTTTGCTTTCGATGAGATAACAGCGTCACTATCGATGTCGAGCCCTACCGTGTGCTTGGCTCCGAGTGCGAGAGCTGCAATAGAGAGCACTCCCGAGCCGCAACCGACATCCAAGAATCGATCACCTGGCTTAACGACCTTCTCAATTTCTTCTAGGCACATGAGTGTGGTCGGGTGATGTCCTGTCCCGAATGCGAGCCCTGGTTCGAGTTCGATGATGACATCAGACGGCTTGCCATCATAACGAGCGGTTCTAGGTACGATTATGAGGTTTTGTCCGACCTTGATAGGCTCGAATTTTTGGTTTCGCCATTCGTCATCGCTAACTTCAAGTTCTTCGATCTCTGGTAGATCGACCAGATACCTAATTAATCTCACACCTACATCTATTGCTGTCTTTCGACTTTCTGTAGTTGGGTCGAGCGGAAGCCAGCCGCGGATCGTCACCCACGCAGTGGGATCTGGCGATTCACCTTCATCGGGATTGAAACCACCCAGACGTTCAACCGAAGCTGATCCTTCACCGTGAATATTGAACAGGTGAGTGAGTGGTTCGACGTACTCAGGTGGTGCCTTGATGCTGAGCTGTAGCCAACGCATCTGTATAACTTTCTAGGATTCGGCCAGAATCGGTCAATATTCGCAGTCTGTGGTTCGAGCGATGTAATCTCGTCCTAAGAACTACCGGTTTCGCTCCGGAAGGCGTCTTTGAATCGATCAAACAGTCCGTGGGCTGCGCCAGAATTTTCGCTCACTCGCTCGAGACCAAATGATTCAGCAAGATCTTGAAGGAGTTGAGTCTGATGGTCATCGAGTTTACTTGGGGTTATCACTTTCAGCTCGACAAGCTGGTCGCCACGCCGATCTGCTGCGCCCATGTGGGGGATACCAGCGCCCTTGATGCGGTTTACCGATCCAGATTGAGTGCCTGGATTGATATCAATATCAGCTGACCCTTCGAGTGTTTCAACGTTTATTATGCCACCGAGTGCTGCAAGGACCATGTTTACTTCAGCGGTCATCAGCACATCGTTGCCTCGACGAGAGAATACTTTGTCGCGCTGAACACCTATGTGAACGTAGAGATCGCCATTGCGGATACCTTTACCACCGGCTTCACCTTCTCCGTGAATGAGCAACTTGGTGCCATGTTCGACACCAGCAGGTATCTGTACTTCTATCTTGCGAGTCTTCCGTTCAGCTCCTCGACCTGAGCATTGCTTGCAGGCGGTTTTTATCTGTTGCCCTTCACCCTGACATGTGGGGCAGGCTGTGACTTGCTGGAACTGACCGAAGAACGTTCGCTGGGTACGGCGTACTTTCCCTTCACCGTGGCATGTCGAGCATTCGATCACGTCGGTTCCTGGCTCGGCTCGTTTGCCATCGCAACGTTTACACAGTTCCATACGGGTTAGTTCGAGTTCCCGTGCGACACCAAACGCCGCGTCACGAAATGACACGTTTATCTGGAATTCGAGATCAACACCTTTGTTGGATGTCTGGCGGCTCGATCCACCGAAGAACGAATCGAAGATATCACCGAAGCCGCCGAAGCCCTCGAATCCATCGAACCCACGGCCGGCCTGACCATTGACGCCTGCGTGACCGAACTGGTCGTACTGGGCTTTACGTTGAGGATCAGTCAGTACCTGATAAGCCTCGTTGACTTCTTTGAACCGATCGCTTGCGTCGGCTTCCTTGTTGCGGTCGGGATGAAATTTGAGCGCCTGTTGTCGAAACGCCTTTTTGAGATCTTCTGGCGTGGCATCACGGGCAACGCCGAGCACCTCGTAGTAATCACGTTTGCTTGTTGTCATAAAGAGCGGCCGGTTACCCCGTAGCGAAAGTCTGTTTCAGATCAGATTTGGTGTTCGAAGTTGAAAAAACACGCGAACGTACCAATTATAAACCTGAGATACGTCGAATCCGAATAAGGGAGAGCACCTAACTGTGCCAAAAAGCGGATTCAAGATGAAAAGAACTACCCGCCGTACAGCATCATCGTCATTTGATCGAGACGACTTGCCATGTATCGAACAGTAGGGATAGCCGTTTCATATTCCATACGAGTCGGTGCCATCACGCCGATCATACCTTCAGCAGTATCGGATGTTCCGTATTTACTGAACACGATCGAAAAGTCTTTCAACGACTCCTCGGAATTCTCGTGACCGATTACCACTCGTGTTGAGCAACGAGGTTCGCTAGCATTTGCCAATGTAGACGTAGCGTGTGGGTCTTCGATCAGCCACATCACCCCCCGTGACATTGCAGAATTGGCGAGCAGTTCAGGTTGCTGGAAGAGTTTGCCAATACCGCCGAACCGCTTTTCGGTGCTTGATCGGCTATCGTGCTGCCTGACAGCTGTTACAGCCGAATCAAAGGCTTTACGTTCAAATCCATCCCCTATGCGGGCTCCACGGGCAGCGATGTCGTGGGCTGGAACACCAACGATAGCTTCGCTCAGCCGGTTACGGGTGTGTTCTATCTCTGAATTGGATACTGACTCATCTAGATTGATTATTTGTTTGTAGACACTTGCTTCCTGAAGCACAACTATCACTACTACGAGCATTTCCTGTAACCGAAGAAGTTCGACACTTTTGACCGGAGCGGGCGCTGTATGTGGAATCGTTGTGAACGCTAGTGTGTCCATGAGATTGGCAAGTATTTCGGATGCCGAATCAATCCACTGTTCAACGTGAGCCTTGACCGTGTCGAACTCATGATCAATTAGTGCAGCGACGCGCGGGTTGATAGCTGCTTCTGGGTTCAGGAATTCGACGAAATGTCGATAGCCACGATCTGACGGCACACCGCCAGAAGATACGTGAGGGCGGCGAATCAATCCATCTTCTTCGAGTGCGACCATTTCATTTCGGATGGTCGCAGGGCTTGCCTTAAGATTGGTAGCGCGGGCGACGGTGCTTGAAGCGACCGGGGATGCCGTCTGAACGTGTTCAGAAACGATGAACCTTAGAATATCTCGTTTTCTTGATGTCAGAGTTGGCATACTTGCCCCAAGTGCGAATTGTTCATAATGCTGTGGTGTACACGGTTCAGTATAGAACGTCACGAAGTTAGCATGCAGTTTTCCCGAGCGTCAACGGGTTATAAGGCTCGATGAATCGAAACCGGGTACGATTTCGTCTATTCGGAGAAATTTAGAAACACAATTGGTGAACGGTAATGACATCTCTTTCAAAAAGCGCTTTTGATAGGGCTGCTGAATTTATTCAAACGCAAGCTCGGCTACTTGAACGAGTACAGTTCGAATATCATTTCGAATCTGGGCCTGTATCAGCAGTTCTGGAAGAACTTGAGAAGTACCAGACCAGCGATGGCGGATTCGGTCACGGGATCGAACCCGATTTGCGAATGCCATTTTCTTCACCATTTAGTAGCTCGGTAGCATTTCAGATTCTGACAGAGGTTGAAGTGCCTGCGAGCAATCAGATGGTGCAGGCCGGTATAGCCTACTTACGGCAAAGTTTTGATGGTTCACTCGGAGGGTGGGACCCGACTGGCCCGCTAGTGAACCAGTCCCCGCATGCACTCTGCTGGAATTACACCCCTGTTGATAACGAGTTGGACGCCATCAAGCGTTCAAATCCAGGTGCAGAGCTTCTCGGATACCTCCTCTTATACGAAAATTATGTAGACGAGCAATTCATACGTAAAGTGACTGAAAGTGTCCTACGAACTTTTGACGAACTGCCCGACGACATGGAAATTCATTCCATGCTGTGCTTCATGAGATTATTGGAATCGGCTCCGTCTGACCTTATTGACAATTTATTACCGAAATTGAAACGCGGAGTGCGTCTGGTCATCGGAAAATCGGTGAATGACTGGAAAGCCTATGGAGCACGTCCGCTTTGGTTTGCGAGCAAGCCGACGAGCTTATTGGCAAAGACGTTGGCTGACTTGATCCCCGTTCAGCTAGATTACGAGATCGAGTCGCAAAGTGAAACTGGGAGTTGGAGACCGAACTGGACATGGGGTCAGTATGAGGACGGTTGGGAAGAAGCAAGACTTGAATGGTCTGGTTATTTGACTCTGCGAAACCTCATGGCGGTCAAAGCTTGGGGGCGTATCTCGTTCCAAATTTGATGCAAGGCTGCATCGCCGTTCATGGGGTATCTATTTAAGATTGCCTAGTCAATCAACCTAACGGTTGAGAATTGAACTCGCTTCAGCGTATTTGCATTCGATTTCGTTGACGCTTTATCGGGTACATAGTTAAATTAAGTATTGAACTGTGTACAAGTTGAGATTCTCTCGACTGACGAGATGCAGTACCGATCACTTCGAGGAACATCCTATGGAAATTCGCTGGCTTGGCAATTCGACCTTTGAAGTCAAATCTTTAGTGGGTGTAGTAGTTGTGGATCATCAAGGTGACATACCTCCCACATCTGAACTCAAAGACGAAAACACGGTCTTTGTTTATAGCCAAGGCGAGCGGTCAAGCCATCCTGTAAGCGATTCGCAAGTGATATCTGGGCCTGGTGAATACGAGGTTAGTGGTCTGAGCATTAGAGGAGTGGCTACGCCTGCAGACGATCCGGCAATTTCGAATGAGATCAACACGGTCTACATCATCGATGCTGATGGTCTCCAAGTGGCAACGCTCGGCAACCCCGGTTATCAGCCCTCTGCTCAATCGGTGCAACAGATCAGTAAGGTCGACATTCTGATCGTCAACACCGCATCACAGGGGCTCGAACCGGAAGATATGTCGGCGGTTATCAGGAATCTTGAACCTAAGATGATTGTTCCGTCTGGTTATGACAGTGAAGCAGGTAAACCCAGTGCAGCCATGCAACGCTTTCTGACAGAACTGGGTGTGAAGGTGATTGAACCAACTTCTAAATTGAGCGTGGCCAAAAACGCTTTGCCAGATGAACGTGCCGTTGTAGTTCTGCAACAGGTTCAATAAAAAATACTATCTGCTAGTTCGAATATATCCGCAGATAAGTAAAAGCCCCCGCAATATGCAGGGGCTTTTTTATTAGGTCACATACCCGGGTAGTTACCGACTGATTGATCGGTTTCTTTCAGATCTGCGTTCCATTCGTCGCCATGCAAGCAGCATCAGCGGAGCCAAGAGTAGTCCAAGGTTGCCGAGACCCGCAGGGCCGCCCTCTCGAGCGCTGCAAGAGCCTCCAGCAGCCTCATTGGCAATCGCCGTGGCAGTTGCCTGTGCTTCGGCCGTAGCCGTTACGTTAGCAATCGGCGTAGGCGTTGGAGTCGACGTTGGAGCCACTGTGGGCGTTGGCGTCGGTGTCGGCGTACGAGTCGGTTCAGGAGTTGGCGTCGGTGTCGGCGTCCGAGTCGGTTCTGGAGTTGGAGTTGGTAAAGGCGGGAACACCAATAGGAAATTCTCTTTACCAACGCCGTCTTCGAATACGCCAGTCTGCAGGGCCTTTGTTTCGCCTATGTAGAACTCAATCGGACGCCCGTCATAGATTTCGAAAAACGGGTCAACTGTTAGGAAATATTCTCCGTTGAACACCGAGGCGAATTGAGATACGTAGTCATCGATAACTGCGTAGATTAAAGTGCCCTCTGGCGGCGGTACTGAACCGGCTCGAACTCGTCCCTCATAGAACGTTGGGGCAAGGACTACCTGTGTAGCCGTTGCCGTCGGTGGAACAGTAGTTGCTGTTGGAGTTGCTAGAGGTGCGAACGGGAATCTCAGATTCTGCTGTCGAAGCTGCGGAAGCCCCCATGTGAGTATGTTATTGCCAAACTGGTCAAGAAACGCGTACGGAGTTTTCTCGTCAGCTTGAGCTTGATCTTCGAGCCAGAAGGTTACATCTTTACCGATAAGCTCATCAGGGGCGTGGATGAATAGCCCAACGAAAGTATTTTCGGCTTGTGCACCAACCACCACAGCGTTCGAAACCCAGTCATCAATTTTGGCGGTGATGATCATCCCATTTGGGTCAGCTCCACCTGAAATGGTTACAGTGCCGTGTAACGTGATCGCCGAAATACTTGGGATTTCGCCTTGCGCATTTGCACTCTCGCCAAAACCAGCGATCAGCCCAGCCAGAACGGCGGTCACGATTAATATTCCTGCCAGTCTAGCTTTCATATTTCTCTCTCCGGCGCCCGTACTCGGTATTTAACAGTCTCTACTAGCAAGAACGCCCCCCTCCCGATTATCGGAAGGGGGGCGCCCGTTATTACGTACTAAGTCTCGTAGTCGTCCTTACGGAACGATGTTCGGGAGCTGTCCGTTGGTCTGTGGGCTGATGTAGACCCAGATACCAGAACCAATGGTTACGGTGTCTGTGCTAACAAGCGCACGGAACTTGGAAGTCACTGTGTCGAATGTGTACGCTCGACCGCTATTCACGGTGTTGAAGTACGTAGCTGAAGTGACGTTTACGCCAGTACCACCAGCATTCGGTCGTGTGAGAGTTCCATTCTTGTTTCCGGACTGAGTCTGTGAACGGCTCTGGTCAACCACACCAACCAAGTTCCAACCGTTGCCGGTAGGAATCGTGGCCAAGCCTGGTCGTGCATCGCCAGGACCAGTTGGGCCTTCAAGGGCAACCTTCTGGTCTTCAAAGTTCGAAGTCTCAACCCAGTAACCAGGTCCAGCAGCGATGCTCGTCAGGCCAGGAGTGGTCTGAGAAGTGTATGCAGCTGATCCAACCTTAGAAGC
>ERZ890510.417-NODE-417-length-33752-cov-7.724664_pt1 | contig 33752 bp, 32 predicted proteins | sample MGYA00521265_ERZ890510 | MGnify/ENA primary metagenome ERZ890510 (study PRJEB32303, sample SAMEA104408624) | aquatic metagenome | biome: Brackish water; feature: Chemocline; material: water | place: Baltic Sea | collected 2014-10-26T21:54:00 | depth 110 m ... | reverse complement strand
TCCCAAACCGTGGCCCCGCTCGATACCCATGACCGTAAACCGGCAATGATTGAAGCGGTATATCCAATCCCGAAGGGCCATCCTTTAAACTTGGGCGCCAAACTGGCGCAGTGTGCGTCAAATCCAACACCAAGAGCGTTGATGAAATAGTCAAAAAAGTCTACCCCTTCTTCCTTCCATTTAACCCGACCAAGGTCCACTTTAATGGCCTTTGCCGTCCGCAACTCCTCAATTGCTCGGCGCCAATCCGTGGGCATTTTGATTGCTCGCGCAAAGTCATTTCCTGATCCCATTGGAATCACGGCCATACCAATCGGCGAATTAGACTCTGCCAGTCCAGAAGCTACTTCATGAACAGTACCATCCCCACCTATCACCACAACCATTTGTACCGACGGCGGCAAAGAGGCCGCCATTTCCTTTGCATGGCCCTTCCTAGTGGTCGAAACAAATTTAGTCCGACCAATCGTCTGTTTTAATACAGACCGAACATCCAACTCCCTACCAGCCAAGCGGCCGGATTGAGCAGCAGGATTGAATACCACAAAAATATTTTCTGGAAGAATGTTGCGTTCCGTGACCGGAGCTACAGATACTTGTACCAAAGTGAACCGTCTTGTTTTCAATCTAGGTGGAATCTAAGAATTTCACAGTCAATTATGTCTGATGATCTTTCCTAATCGCTATCTTTGAATCACTTTTTCTGCTAATCGCTTTTATGACATACTGCCGTCAAGGACTTTTCTCTTCACTGATCGCTGTCCTTTTCCTTTTGGCCTCGTGCCATCCAGCGGAAAAGGAATCACTCGAAAGATCAGGTGAATCCGTCGGTATTGAAGACGCGCTCGGAAGAAACATTGCTCTTCAAAATCATCCCATCAGAGTGGTGACGATTGCACCTGGCGCATCTGAAATTGTAGTTGCTGCTGGAGGTCTTTCCAAGTTGGTCGGGGTTAGCAATGTCGACTCTGATCCAAGTGAAACCAGCCAGCTTCCACGGTTTTCAGTTTTACCTATGGATTTTGAAGCCATCGTAGCATTGTCTCCAGATTTGGTATTTGCATCCTCACAAGTCAATGATCCGCAACATGTTAAAGTGTTTGAAGCCCTGAACATCAACGTGTTTTTCCTTGATGGAAGCAATTGGGACGCCGTATTTAAGTCAATTGCCGTAGCCGGATCGCTTCTTGGATCTGAAGAGGAGGCTGCCCAAGCGCAAGCAAAACTGGAAGAAGCAAAAGAACTATTGGTTTCAAAAACCAGCGGATTACAGTATAAACCCAAAAGTATTTTTTTAATATCAGATGCAACCAGTTATTCCTTTGGACCCAGAAGCTACGTTCAAGAATTGTTCGACTGGGCTGGAGCCCGATCAGCGACTTCAACGTTAAGCACTCCAGCTCCGGTGCTATCTGATGAATGGGTTCTGATTGAAGATCCAGAAATCATTTTCGGAACGTTTGGAGATGGTTTTGAAATTTCCGATCTATTGAAACATCATCCGACGTGGAATAATCTAACGGCGATTAAGTCTGGCAAGGTGTTTTCAATACCTCAAGATTTGATATTACGACCGGGACCTCGCAACGTTGAAGCCGCTTACCTTATGGCCCGGAAGGCACATCCGGAGCTGTTCATCGACGATGTCCTGATTCAATGAAACGACCGGCTTTAATAATAATCGTCCTCTCAATGGCAGTATTGCCCGTTTTGAGCTTATCCATCGCTTTTGGATCAGTTCATATCCCTGTGGCAACGTCATTTAGAATTTTGATCAACGAGTTGTTCTCGATTACCCAGACAGATTCCGAATCTGTACTAAAGATCGTATTACAACTCAGACTTCCACGCGCGTTGGCGGCATTTGTCGTGGGAGGCGGCCTCTCCATAATCGGCGTAGCAATGCAGGCGCTAGTGCGAAACCCTCTGGCTGAGCCATATATATTGGGTATTTCTAGCGGGGCGTCTGCAGGGGCATCTCTTTTTTACCTCGGATTTTTGCCAACGTTTTTGGTTTCCAGGCTAGATATCACGTTTGCGGCCTTTATCGGGGCTCTTCTTTCCATTACCATCGTCTATTTAGTGGCTCGCTCGGGAAGAAGCCTTTCCGTTTCGCGCTTGCTTTTAGCCGGGGTGGCCATGGCTTCCTTAATGGCGGCCATATCATCATTTGTAACGTTCGCGTCGCCTGACCTCAATAAAATGAGAGCGGTATTATTCTGGTTGATGGGGTCGTTCGATCATATAACCTGGGCTGATTTGCCTATTGCCACGGGTGTGACTTTACTAGCTGCCCTCATCCTCATGTCTATTTCAAGGTCACTGGATGCACTGCTGGTGGGAGAAGAACCAGCCCGTTCTTTGGGCATTAAGGTGGAGTCCGTGAAAAAGCTCCTCATCGTGCTTGCAGCGCTAGTGACGGGTACTCTTGTTGCTATGTCAGGCGCTATCGGTTTCGTTGGACTTATCATCCCCCACGCAGTAAGAAGCGTCCTCGGCGTGAATCATCGATACGTCCTTCCCGGTTCTTTGATAGCCGGAGGTTTATTTTTGGTTATTGCAGATACACTTTCAAAAAGTATGCTACCCGGTCAGCAATTGCCTGTGGGAATTGTAACAGCCATCTTCGGAGTCCCCTTCTTCTTGTTTCTACTTCGAAGGACTGACTATCAATTCAAATAAACCTAGACTCGCCTAAAACGTATAGGCTCAGCCTCGCCCTTGACCCGCATCTCGAATCTATGCCCACAATCGATACCATCTCTTCCGTTACTAATATTGCTGCTCGAAAACTTTCTCTGAAAGGCATCCATCGTCCCATCGATACCGAACTGGAGCATTTTAGGGGCTATTTTCGTGGCGCAATGCGGTCTCGTGTCTTTTTAATGGACCAGGTCATCCAGTATCTGCTGCGCCAGAAAGGTAAACAGATGCGGCCTATTCTCGTTTTGCTTTCTGCCAAAGCTGCGGGTGGTATATCAGAATCAACGTACCGTGGCGCTGCTCTCGTAGAATTGCTTCACACCGCCACCCTCGTGCACGACGATGTCGTTGACGACTCAGATCGAAGACGAGGAATGTTTTCTATAAATGCACTTTGGAAAAATAAAATCGCCGTTCTTTTGGGTGATTTTTTGCTAAGCAGGGGCCTTTTGTTGGCGTTGGATCACAAAGACTATCAACTTTTACACATTGTGTCCGATGCCGTCAAAAGGATGAGCGAAGGCGAATTATTGCAAATTGAAAAAGCTAGAAAACTAGACATTGACGAAGCCACCTACTTTCAAATTATTTCTGACAAAACGGCATCCCTCCTTTCTGCTTGCACCTCATGTGGCGCCTCTTCAGCATCTGCGGACGAATCCACTGTCCTATTATTCAAAGAATTCGGACAGGCATTAGGAATGGCATTTCAGATTAGGGATGATCTCTTCGATTATGGAGTTAAAGATGTGGGCAAGCCACTAGGAATCGATTTGCAGGAAAAGAAGATGACCCTTCCCTTGATTTATTCCCTCAGCAATGCTTCAAAGACCGACAAAAAGCGGATTATGAGTGTTGTTAGGAAGAAAGGAAAGTCTAAAAATGATATCCGCGAGGTCTCAACCTTTGTGTCAGAAAATGGAGGAATCACCTATGCGACGGAGAAAATGATGAGTTTTGCGTCAGAAGCGCATCAGATTCTCGATAGATTGCCAGAAAATGAAGCAAGGAATTCGTTGGCCGATTTGGTCACATTTACCGTGACGAGATCGAAATAAACATTCCTCAAGGTTAAAAATTCCACTGCCCAAGAACCGATTACAACGGTCTATGCAAGTAAAAACTCGATGGCAATTTCATTAAATCGATCCGGGCGTTCGATATTGCAAACGTGCCCGACTCCTGAAATGATCTGGATGCTTGAATTGGGCGTTTTGTTTACCACAGCCCGAGCCGGCGGCAAAAACATGTAATCTTTTCCACCCATCAAATACAATGAACGTGGATTTGATATTTCCGACATCCATTTCCGAAGCTTTCTATTTACTTCAGGAATAAGCATTAGCCAACGCCTAAACTCCTCTGGCGCAACGCGTTTGGCCTCACGCTTGAAAACGCGCCGAGCTTCTGCAGCCTTTTTTCCAGGCATGATGATCCAAGCGAAGGTGGCGTAAAGGTTTTTGAACGGCACCATGTACTTAAGGGCCTGTCCGGTCACGATCAATATTCGGGCAATAGCCGTAAATCCTACAACTGCACCTGCATAAATCACTGACTTTACTCTTTCTGGAGCTGTGTCAATGATGCAGCGAATTAAGATGGTGCCGAGGGAAACGCCAACGAAGTGAGCAGACTCGATTTTAGCCCGATCCAAGACGTCTATTATGTCATTGCTTAAGGCATCAATGGTATATCGAGATCCGTCTCCGTGAAAAGCGGCAGATCTGCCATGACCGCGTAAATCGACTAATAAAACATTAAATTCCTTCTGAAACGCGCGAATTTGTTTGAACCAAACTGCCGAACTCCCGCCTGCGCCGTGTACAAACACGACCCAGTCTGATCCCTTTTCAGATTCAAATGTTTTATACGAAAGCATACGCTAAGAATGACGAGGTTGGCGGCAGTATACGACCGAGTTGTGCACTGGTTGTGCCTTGAAATCAACTATCTCGAATCTTCAAAACATTTGGAATAACGATAGCGATTCTGAAGGGGAAACGCGATTTTTAAGAATGCAGAATATCCGTCAAGTCTTTCAGGACCAGTTTAATCATTCTCTTGCCGCCCTGGCTTCGGCTCCAGGCCGGGTGGAGGTCATTGGTAACCACACCGATTACAACGGTGGAACGGTTATCGGTGCCTGCATTAAAAAAAGGCTCTACGTTGCCCTTCGGTTGCGCGACGACCAGGTTATTCGGCTATTCAGCCAGAATGAAGACGAACGAGTTGAAACAAGCGTTTCCACGTATTCGAATGGCGATTTGCCGCATTGGACGGCTTATCCTTTGGGCGTCTTCGACGAATTCCGAATGTTGGGTTCCATTGAAAATGGATTTGACATGGTTGTCTCTTCGTCTATTCCAACGGGCGAAGGACTTTCTAGTAGTGCTGCATTTGAAATGGCTACAGCGCTGGCTTTCAACGAGTTACTGGGGCATGATCTTCCCACCAGCGCTTTAGTTGGGCTCAGTCATCGGGCAGAAAACCGGTATGTTGGGGTTCCGTGTGGATTGCTAGATCAAACGGTCGTTGGATTCGGAAAGACCGATGGCCTCATCGTCCTAGATGCGAGCACAGGGCGGCACCACGTTTTTCAGATCCCTTCAGACGTTCGGCTTTTTATATTCAGAACGCATATCCGCCACGAACTTCGACACTCTCCGTACGAACAGAGGCACAGAGAGTGCCGAAATGTTTTAATTGCTCTATCCAAAGTGATTCCGGGAATCAGACACTTGGCCCATCTTCATCCCATGGATATCACAGCGTATGATATCATAATGGATGATATTCTGGCCCGGCGTGCGCGTCACGTCGTAGAAGAACAACGAAGGGTTGGTACTTTTCTTCGAACGCTACACGAAGGAGACATTCGCGAAGCTGGTCAGCTCTTAAATGCGTCACATCACAGCTCACGATCCTTGTTTGAGAATTCTAGCCCGGAACTAGACTTCTTGGTAGGTCAACTATGCGCGATACCTTCGGTACATGGAGCTCGCCTATCCGGTGCCGGGTGGGGCGGCGCTGCGATGGCCATGACGTCTTCTGAATTTTCGGAAACCGATGCAAGCGCCGTTGCAGATGCGTATGAATCGATGTTTGAGGCCCGTCCAGGGTGGTGGACGACGTCCGTTTGCGAAGGAGCAAAAGTAGAATCAGAAGACTTTGTGGACGCCAACTGATTTTGAGATAGATCCAATTTTAGTGCCGTACACAAAAATTAAGATCTATTTAGGCCTGCGCTGAAACAGTTTAGACCAATTCGCTACATAGGATACACAAGAAAAGCCAAGAACCTTTTCCTACTCAACAGTCGCAATAATACTCGAACAAATGCCTGAAGCTGAAAAATCATTTCCATCTCGAAATTGGAAAAGCACCGTCGTGACGTGGTCGCTCATGCTGGGATTTTTCCTTTTCATTCGATATACCGATCAGGGTACCGTTGTGCAGGGTTGGTTGCAGCAAGGGCTGCTGTATACGGGAATCATGCAGGCCGACGTCCGTTATGCAGAAAATAACGATACAGAGGCCGATTTTACACTCAAGTTGACGACTCTTGATGGCGCCCCTGTCTCATTGGAATCCATGAAGGGGAAAGTCATTTTTATCAACTTCTGGGCCACCTGGTGCGCTCCATGCCTCGCAGAAATGCCATATATCGAAAACCTGTATCAAGATCTTAAGGACGAAAATGTCGCTTTTGTCATGATCGCAACGGACGATGATATCGAGCTTTCGCAAAAATATGTTGCTGCAAAAGGTTACACACTACCTTTCTATAGACTGGCTGGGCAAGTTCCACAGATGTACCAGGTGAGGTCCCTCCCTACTACGTATGTCATCTCCCCTACCGGGAAAATGGCAACCGTCCATTTTGGAATGGCCAACTACGACACACGTGGGTTCCGAAAATTCATGAAAGACCTTGCGAAACCCGTAATACAAGAATTATAGGTCTCTGCTGGTAGCTAAGGGCACTTGGAATATGAGGAGGTTGAGTCGTGAACTATCCTTTTCCCCGTAGATACGCATCCGTTTTGTCTATCCAATCTTGACGAGGAGGGCTAAACACATCCACGTCAAGGGTGTCTACGAGCGCTTCGGCTTTATGCCACACATTCGAAGGAATATGCAGCACCTCTCCTTCTAGCACATCAACCACTTCTTGCTGATCTTCACCGATCCAAAACCGCAGCGCCCCGCTTAGGATGTAGGTTATTTGTTCATTGTGATGCTGGTGTTTAGGCACAATCGCTCCTTTTTTCAAAAAGACTTGTGCCAGCATGACCTTATCTCCGGTAACTAATTTGCGACCTATTAGGGGAGACAATTCTTCCATGGGCATGTCATCCCATGCCACTTTTGAAACTTCTGAGGACATTTGATTCATCCAATAATTGATTTGATAGAGGGAATGTACTTGTTAAAGGCGACTCAGACAACGATTTCTAACAAGTAACATTAGCCGGACCAATGCATCAAAAGCACAGGGTATTCGTACCTTTTCTTCGGTAATCTCTATTGACAATGAACGCTCTCGGCATTTCCCCGTCACCCTTATTTTGCCCTACTATCCCAGACGACCTTGTCGTGGGAGCACCTCGAATGGGGAAATACGAGCTTGGGTTCGCTGCAAACTTGACGGAGCTTAAGGCTGTTCAGAGGTTGAGATTCCGGGTTTTCAACGAAGAACTGAAAGAGGGGCTTGATACCTCACGGTCCAGCGGGCTAGATCAAGATGAGTTCGATTTGCAGTGTCACCATCTTTATGTGCGTCACCTTCCGACTGGGGAGGTTATTGGTACCTACCGCTTGCAAACCCAAGAGATGGCCGAACTTCACCAAGGTTTTTATTCAGCGACGGTTTTTGATTTAGCAACGGCTCCGCCGGACATGCTAAAAGAATCAGTTGAATTGGGCCGGGCCTGTATTCATGCCGATCACAGAAGCCTTACGGTACTACACCTTCTTTGGAAAGGAATCGGACTTTTTTCACGATGTTTTGGAAAAAAATACCTATTTGGGTGCTGCTCGTTAACTTCTCAGAACGAAGAGGAAGGCTTGCAAGTTCTTAGATACTTGGAAAATCACGACCATATACACCCTGAAATTTCCATTCTTCCATTAAAAACCCATCAGTTTTCCGAAAGCCATCAGCCAAATCAGGCAGTGTTAAATCCGCCTCGTTTAATGAGGGCGTACCTGTCTTTGGGAGCCAAAATTTGCAGTTCTCCTGCCATTGATCAGGATTTTAAAACGATTGATTTTTTGGCTCTTTTTGATGTTTCCAGTTTTAATTCCACCGATTCAGCGTTTTACCTGTTCCAATCATGAAAACGGGAAAAGCGTTGGCGCGCATAGTATTGCTGGTGGTAGTCCTTTCCTTTTTAGTCCTAATTTATGGAATAGGCCTTCTTCTGATAGGGTACTCAATTAGGTTAAGGATCCGATATAGAATTTTCCTCGCTCGAATATGGGGTCGGAGTTGCGCCCGAATTATTGGAATGAAAATTCACACGCAAGGACCTGTTCCGTATAGGCCATTCTGTCTGGTTTCAAATCACCTTTCGTATATAGACGTCATTGTTTACCAAGCGGTGACTGGAAGCGTTTTGATATCTAAAAAAGAGGTTGCTTCTTGGCCTCTGGTTGGGATTTTATCCAAATTGATCGGTACCATTTTTATTGACCGAAATCGCCAGCGCGACGTGGTTCGAGTTTCGGATGAAATACAGGCGCGACTGAATCTAGGTGATTCCGTCGTGTTTTTTCCAGAGGGGACCTCTACGGATGGCTCATTTGTCGCCCCCTTCAAATCTTCCCTGCTCAACTATTTTGCCGTCGCGTCGTATCCGGTTCATTATGCGTCTCTTGGATATAAAGCCAATGGATATAAGGCCAATGGATATAAAGTCGACAATTTTGATGCTCCAACCATGATTTGTTGGTGGGGAGATATGACCTTTGGACCGCACTTTTGGGACCTGTTGAAACAATCTAATTTTGATTGTTTTATACATTTTGGCGAGAATCCTGTAACCAATTCAGATCGAAGAGTACTAACCGAATCCCTTCGAGATAATATTATTCGACATATTCCCGTTTTTTGAGACATGGGTGAAGTATCTAAATTGATTTGGTTGAATCGACAACATTTGGATCAGGCCATTCAGATGATAGAATCTATCGGGGATGCAGAATATTGTCATACGGATTCCAGACTGTTTACATCAGGCATTGGAGAACATGTCCGCCACGTCGTTGAACATTATCTTATGTTTTTGAATGGCTTGAGCGCCGGTTCGATTGATTATGACGCAAGAGAAAGAGATTTACGCATCTCTTCTCAACGTAGTTTTGCAACTGAATCGATCAAATCCTTACAACTTCAGTTGGAAGCAATACCCTGCCAAGATAGCTTTATTCGAGTGAAAATGATGACTTCCGATCAGGATGAGCTCAATACGCCGTGGAGTGATTCCTCCCTTTCCAGAGAATTACAGTATTTGCAAGCCCACACGATTCATCATTATGCTCTGATTGCGATGATCCTTCGGCTTCAAAATTTTGAGCCAAGCTCTGAATTTGGTGTCGCACCTTCTACCCTGAAATACCGCCAGACGCAGTTCGCATAGACGAACGCTCGAGGCCTGAAGGCAAACAATGACTCGCATACGGCCTCGAAAAGGAGTTTTTAAGTATATTGCTGGATTGTATACCGTCCTATTACTGGCGTCAACGCTGTTGCGAAGTGGGCAATCTGATTTCACTCCTCGGGCCGATCAGGTTTGGCTTTCCCTTCCTGAATTCGACCTCCAGTCGCCTACTGAAAAGAACATTAGGCTCTCCTATGTGGATTCTGGAGGCGACAAACCAGTCATCTTATTACTTCATGGCAGCCCCGCAGCTTCTCATTTTATGATGGGGATGCATGACGCCCTTGCTGCCGAAGGCCAATATAGAATTATCACTCCTGACCTCCCGGGATTCGAAGGTTCATCGCGCAGTATCACAGACTACTCCTTTGCTTCGCACGCGTCCTACATATCAGCGTTTCTGGATTCGTTAAACATCCCATCAGCCCATGTAATTGGGTATAGTATGTCCGGCGGTGTAGTGGCGGAAATGATGCATTTCCAACCTGAAAAGCTGAAGTCCGTGGTCATGTTGTCTTCCATTGGGGTCCAGGAGCTTGAATTGATGGGCGATTACTATTTGAATCATTCGGTTCATGCGCTCCAATACGCAGCATTGTGGACGATTTCAGAAGCAGTTCCGCATTTTGGAAAATTTGACGACATGATGCTGGGCCTACCCTACGCACGCAATTTCCTCGACTCCGATCAACGCCCCCTGAGATCGTATCTATCTGCCTACTCCGGACCGACGTTGATTCTCCATGGAGAAAAAGATGGCCTTGTGCCAATAGCGGCAGCGCTAGAACATCACAGAATAATTCCCCAGAGTGAGCTGAACGTTTTTCCTGGCTGGGGACACGGAATCCCTTTTCAACATCCTGGGGAAGTCGCAGCCGAAGTTTTGAGTTGGGTTGATCGGGTAGAGCAACTTTTGGTCGTAACTGGCCCAGAAGCCGCCGAGGAGAGAGTGGTAAAAGCTCTATCTCCATTCAACGCTAAAAACTTACCACCGATTGAAGGAGTCGGACTGGTCGTTCTGTTGTTGTTGATTGCTACAGCAACGCTAATAAGTGAAGACCTAGCCGCTATTGGAGCAGGATTGATGGTTGCTAGGGGAAGTTTAGAATTCGAGATGGCTCTCTTAGGTGCTTTCACGGGGATTTTCATTGGGGATGTCGGCCTCTATTTGGCCGGCCGCTTGCTCGGGGCCAGAATCATTTCCCTTCCACCTTTTTCATGGTTTGTCAATCCGGGACAACTTGCACGTGGTACGGCCTGGTTTAAAAAAGAGGGGGCCAAAGTTGTTCTGGCAAGCAGAGTCATTCCTGGATCTAGATTTCCGACGTATGTGGCCGCGGGCATCCTGAAGGCCCCATTTTTGAAGTTCGTCGGCCTGTTCTTGATAGGTACCGTGATTTGGACACCCATTATTGTGGGCGTATCGACGGTTATGGGCAATCAGATTTTGTCGTTTTGGGCACTGTATGAATCCTACGCCCTGTGGGTGATGATCGGCCTTGTTTTATTTGTGTACGGCATTTTTCACGTCGGAATTCCACTCGGAAGTCACGTAGGAAGACGAAAACTCGGAGCGCGATGGCAACGTCTATATCGTTGGGAGTTTTGGCCACCTTTCGTGTTTTATCCCCCGCTAGTGATATACGTGATCTATTTGGCATTCAAATATCGATCGCTGACGGCCTTTACAGCCGTGAATCCAGGAATCCCAGATGGGGGCTTTGTAGGCGAATCGAAGGCTCAAATTTTAAACTTGATCGCAAGCACTCCAGATTTTTTGGCAAAATACCGGCTGATCAATGTCCCAACTCCACCAGCACCTAGGGATAAATCTGACGCGGAAGCTGATTTTGAATCCAATTCGGAAGCAGGCGCTGTTGCTGTTTTTCAGTTTTTGGAGGATGAACGCTTAACGTATCCAGTGGTATTAAAGCCCGACGTCGGAGAACGCGGGCACGGCGTATTTATCATCCATTCTGAAGAAGAAGTCCATTCATTTTTTGAAATCGAGCGTGGCCCAACCATTGTTCAAGAATATATTTCTGGAGAAGAATTTGGCGTTTTTTACGTGCGCCACCCTTCCGAACAAAATGGATCCATTATCTCAGTTACACACAAAAAACTGATATGTGTCATCGGAAATGGCCTCCATACCCTTGAACGGCTAATTCTTGACGATGACAGGGCCAGATTCATGTACAAAGTGTTTGCCCGTCGTCACGCCGCTCTTTTAGATTCAGTTATTGAAAAAGGAATCTCTTTTCAGTTGGTTGACGTTGGGACTCACGCTCGGGGAGCACTCTTTTTAAATGGCGAACATTTAATTACAGAAGAGTTGGATGAGGTTTTTAATACCATTTCCGTGCCTATAAAAGGATTTTATTTTGGACGATTTGACGTTCGAGTCCCCTCCAAAGAAGACCTCACGCAAGGCGTAAATATTCGAATTTTAGAATTGAACGGTGTGACATCGGAGGCAACGCATATTTACGATCCTTCTACCCGGTTGATAGATGCCTACCGAACGCTGGCACATCAGTGGAAACTTGCTTTTGAAATTGGGACTGCAAATCTGCGTTCTGGAGGGCATTCTACGTCAATGTTTAGACTACTGGCATTGGTCATCCGATACAAAATTCGACCTAATCTAAGATCCAACACCTCGCAAGCAGCTCGCTTATGACCCAAATTTCAAGAAATTTGATTGGGATTATCCAGAAGATAGGTGCCTATACCCTCTTTATGTTGAAAGCGTTTTCAAGTACCAGAGAAGCGCTTTCTCATAAAAAAGTGGTCTGGATGCAAATGGTTCGGGTAGGAGTCGACTCGCTTCCGGTGGTATTACTGGCGTCTGCTTTTGCAGGTGTAGTTACGACTCTTCAAACTGCGTATCAGTTACAAAACACGATACTTTCCGAAGAAGCCGTGGGTTCTGTTGTTGTGCCCACTTTGATGCTGGAAATGGCTGCCTTGATACCTGGTCTGGTGCTGGCTTCTAGAGTTGGTGCCAGCATCGCGGCAGAACTGGGAACGATGAAGGTCACCGAACAGATTGATGCCCTTGAGGCCATGGGCTTAAACTCGATAGCTTACCTCGTTTTGCCTCGTGTTTTTGCAGGTACCGTCATGTTTTCTGCAATTTACGTGGCGTCGGCCCTAATTTCGATCATAGCCGGTGGATTGGCAGGAGAATGGCTCGGCTATTTATCTATGGAATCTTACATACATGGGGCCCGAACGTTCTTTTTGCCGTTCGATCCATTCTATGGAATGTTGAAATTGATGTCCTTTGGATTTCTAATTACTTCTATTTCTTGTTGGAAAGGTTTTACTGCTCAAGGCGGTGCTCAAGGCGTTGGAAGTGCCACTACCCAGGCCGTCGTGGTGAGCTGCGTAAGTATTTTGATTGCAGATTATGTACTGGCTGAGCTCCTCCTTTGATGGTCAACTTTCCCTATTATTGATTTTCTCTCAATTACTCCGACCTGACCAGAAGAAGTTTGTTAGACCCAACCCAGCCCCCAAAAGGTTTAGGAACGTTTGGAGGTGTTTTTACGCCATCCATCTTGACGATTCTAGGCGTAATTATGTACTTGCGTTTTGGGTGGGTAGTCGGAAATGTAGGCTTAATGGGCACATTTGCCATTGTGACCCTTGCGACTGGAATCACTTTCCTAACAGGCCTTTCCATTGCATCGATAGCCACCGACCAAAAAATAAAAACGGGTGGCGCATACTACATGATTTCCCGATCGCTAGGCATTGAAGCCGGCGGGGCGGTAGGTATTCCACTCTACATCGCCCAAGCGCTCTCCGTCTCCTTATATACTATTGGGTTTGCCGAGAGTGTGGTTCAGGTTTTTCCTTCAATGGACCAAAAATTGGTGGCGCTTTTTACTACGGCCGCCATTACTCTTCTCGCTATAAAATCGGCCCGAGCTGCCATTAAAATACAATATGTGATTATGGCGGCCATTGGCCTTTCTTTAATTTCGCTTGTTTTTGGCAGCCCAACATCTGCTGCAACTGCGGCTGACGTGGCTTCGTCTCCAGAAATGGGAGCTGGATTCTGGGTAGTGTTTGCGGTTTTTTTTCCGGCAGTAACTGGAATAATGGCGGGCGTAAATATGTCCGGAGACCTGGAAAACCCAGGAAGATCCATTCCAATTGGAACGCTTTCCGCAATTGGCGTGGGATACCTCATATATATGTTGATTCCACTCATTTTAAACGAACGTGCTACTCCACAACAATTGATTTCTGATCCGTTGATTATGCGGAAGATTTCGTTTTGGGGAGACGCCATCATCATGGGAGTTTGGGGAGCGACCCTTTCTAGCGCCTTGGGAAGCATTTTGGGAGCTCCGCGAGTATTGCAAGCCATTGCAAGAGATGGTGTTATTCCGAAGTTCATGCGTTTTCTAGGGCAGGGTTCCGGGCCTGATGACGAACCTAGAATCGGTACGGCATTTACATTTGCTCTCGCTGTGATCACTGTAATGTTGGCAGATTTAAACGTGATCGCACCGATATTAACGATGTTTTTTCTGACCACATACGGGGTCTTGAACGTTACCGCAGCTCTGGAAGGATTTTTAGGCAATCCCTCCTTTCGGCCTAAATTCAAAGTGCACTGGTTTTTTTCACTTGCCGGGGCAGTTGGATGTACCATAGTAATGTTTCTGATCAATCCAGTGGCTACAGGTGCAGCCGTTACGATCGTCATTATCATCTATGTTTGGCTTGAACGGCAAGAGTTGCGCTCTGCTTGGGGAGATGTTCGAAGCGGCATTTGGTTTAATTTGACCCGTACTGGCTTGCTTCGACTTCGCAAAAATGCCGATGCAAAAAATTGGCGCCCTCACCTTCTGGTTTTATCAGGTGCCCCTACCAAACGGTGGCACCTCATCGAATTTGCTTCTTCTCTATCGCACAATCGTGGACTACTGACGGTTTCTTCTGTATTAAATGGAGACAATATTACGTCTTCTAGGATTGAGAAGATGTCCCAGAGCATTTATGACTTTATGGATAAACAGGGCATTCAGGCCCTCGTGCGCATTGTTAAGTCACCAGATCCATTTGTGGGCGCGACTCAGTTGGTAAATACGTACGGCCTGGGAACGTTAGTGCCTAATACGATTGTCTTGGGATCTTCAGAATTGGCTGATCACCACAAAGAATATTGTAAGATGATCTCGCAGTTCTATGCTGCCAAACGCAACTCCATAATCATTCGATACAACGAACAACGCGGATTCGGATCTAGGCGCCATATCGACGTCTGGTGGGGCGGATTGAAAGGCAATGGTGCCCTAATGCTTATTTTATCTTGGTTGCTTGGGTCGAGCTTAGAGTGGCGAGGTGCAAGCGTGACCATTAAAATGGTAGTAACGACCGCACAGGCTTCAGAAGGAGCACTTTCTAATCTAGAAGAGATATTGTCGGCTGCAAGAACCGGAGCGCAAATGGAAGTTTTGGTCTCGGAAGGTCGCTCTTTTTGGGAGGTTTTAAGAGAATCGTCGGCAACGGCGGACCTCGTTTTTTTAGGCATGGCGACGCCCGGTGAGGACTTTTCCGAATATTATCCGCAATTGCTGGGTCGTACGGCTGGACTTCCTTCTACCGTTTTTGTCCTTGCCGGAGAAGATATTGAATTTGGAGACGTCATGACCTAATCCCTCCAAATCGATCATTTTGATTGTAATTTGTTTGAAAGGGCGTTTAAATACGCCAATTGTAGTTTTTCCCCCTGCAAAGGTACTAGTTAGGTTTTTATGTTGAAGACTGTCCGTTATCCAGAAATCCTGCTCCAAATTGCTTCGTCATTCGGAACCCCCACCTACGTTTATTTCGAGCAAGTTATCGTTGACCGAATTCAATCCTTGAAAAAACATTTGGATGGACTACCTCTCGAGCTTTTGTACGCCATGAAGGCGAATCACGCTGTGCCAGTTATGAATCGGATTCGAAAGGAAGGACTTGGGATTGATGCCGTATCCCCGGCAGAGCTGCTTTTGGCCATTGAACTTGGATTTCCAGTGCAAAAAATATTGTTTTCTGCCAACAATATGACTGATGATGAAATGCACTTCGCCAAAAAAAAAGGTGCCATCTTAAATGTTGGAGAACTTTCGAGACTTGAGAAGTTGGGAATGGCCTATCCCGGTTGCGACGTTTGTGTTCGATTAAATCCTCAAATTGGCGCAGGCCACCACGAGCACGTTATTACGGCAGGCACGGAGAGCAAATTTGGAATTCCAGTGGAGCAAATTGATGAGATACATGCGATCTCTCAAAAATATGATCTACATATTAGAGGTCTTCACCAGCACATTGGCAGTGGAATTTTAGATACAGATACGCTGTGGTCGGCTATCAACGTGATGTTGAACGCTTCTCTAACTTTTGAACGCCTAGAATTTATCAATATGGGCGGCGGCCTTGGAATTCCCTATCGTGCGGATGAAAGCGGGATACCGATGGATGAGTTTGCTGCAAAAATTGTAGCGCCACTGAAGAGATTCATTTCCAATCATCCGTCAAATAAATTGCAAATCTGGTTCGAACCAGGAAGATTTTTCACTGCTGAATGCGGCGTGTTGCTTGCAACTGTTAATACCATCAAAAATACTGAGCACATCACTTTTGCTGGCGTAGATTCGGGGATGAATCATCTCGTCAGGCCTGCCATGTATGGAGCATTTCACGAAGTGGTCAATCTTTCCAACCCATCAGGTCCGCTTGAGAAATACGATATCGTAGGCAACATTTGTGAATCTGCTGACTTTTTTGCCAAAGGCCGGATGATTCAAAAATTATCGGAAGGAGATGTCGTTGCCGTGCTAGACACCGGTGCATATGGAATGTCTATGGCCAACACCTATAATATGCGCTCGCTTCCTGCAGAAGTGTTCGTAACTGCAGAAAAAGCACAAACTATTCTCTTTAGAAAAAGGAATACGCCCGAAGAAATCGTTGCTAAGGAGTTAAATCAGTCTTGATTTGTAGGTTATGGATGCCTAACTCCAACATTGAGTTCTGGAAATCCTTCAATGCGAGCTTCGAGCTCATCTCCTGCCCTGATTTGTGAAACTCCCTCGGGAGTCCCGGTATAAATCAAATCTCCAGGCATAAGTGTAAAAATGCTACTGCACCACACAATAAGCTTTTTCACCGGGAAGATCATGTCGGCCGTGTTACCGGATTGACGAACAATTCCGTTCACCGTCAACTCCACTTGCAGATTTTGCGGATCCAGCACGGATGAACGAGAAATGAAAGGTCCTAAAGGGGCAAATGTGTCAAATCCTTTTGCAACGGTCCAGGGATGTCCTTTGGATTTTGCTTCATTTTGAACATCTCGCGCCGTCATATCGAGGCCCACTGCATAACCAGCTATGTGGTCCAACGCATTTTCAATCGAAATATTTTTTCCCATTTTGCCGATCAAACAAACCAGCTCTACTTCATGATGGACGTCCGATGACATGCTAGGGATAATAATTTTGCCACCCGTAGATAGTAAAGCGGAAGCGGGCTTCAAAAATACCATGGGCTGTTCGGGAAGGGCATTTCCCAATTCCTTTGCATGTTTTGCGTAATTGCGGCCAATACAAATCAATTTCCCGGGAGAAAATACTGGGCCTTTGTCTGAAATTCGAAATTCATCCATGTACAAAACAATTGTATTAGGTTATTTATTGTCGTAAATTTACGGGCTAGGCGGTTTTATTGTCGCCAAAAAGATATTTTCTCCAATCTGGCGCATTGTTGCCTTTTTGGTGTAAAGGTCAACTGGGCAAAATTGCCAACTAGGCTAAAATGTTGTCTCGATACCATATCGATACAGCGCCCATGACAGAACTCTCGCGTCGGTAATCACTCCGGTGCTCGAAAGAAGAGAACATAATGTACGCAATAGTAGAAATTGCTGGCAAACAGTATAAAGTGTCACAAGACGACACCTTATATGTTGCAACGCAAGAAGCCGCTGCAGGAGACAAGGTCACTTATGACCGCGTTCTTCTAATTGCAGATGGCGATAAAATTACGGTTGGATCTCCCGCCGTCGAAGGCGCTTCCGTTCAGGCAGTGATTCTCGACCACGTGAAAGGCGATAAAGTGTTGGTGTTCAAAAAGAAACGCCGCAAGCACTATAAAGTGAAAAACGGCCACCGTCAGCCCTATACCCAAATTAAAATTGAAGCTGTTTCCAGTTCGAGTGCCAAGAAAAAGGCTACAAAGAAAGCAGCAAAACCAAAAGCAACAGCTGAAGCAGCTGCTGAATAACCAAAACCTAGAGGTCAACAATGGCTCATAAGAAAGGAATGGGGTCAACCAGAAACGGTCGTGACTCCAACCCCAAGATGCTGGGAATCAAGGCTTTTGGTGGTGAATTTGTAAAAGCTGGTGCAATTGTGGTTCGCCAAAGAGGAACCAAGTTTCATCCAGGCGTCAACGTCGGTCGCGGTGGTGACGATACGTTGTTTGCCACGTCCCCTGGCACGGTTCGCTACGCAGTTGGCGTTGGCAAGCGTAAATTTGTCCATATAGACCCAGCGGCTACCGCTTAAGTCTTGAACTTCGCCAGACCTAGCCATTTAATTGGCTGACCATTTGTTTGGATGGGTCTTCGACTGAAAATCTTCTAGAGCCCCTTTTCTTCCGGAAAAGGGGCTCTTTTTTTGAACTAAAAAGGAGCCAGTCCCATCTCCACCCAGGTAAAAATGTCACTGGATCGAAAATAACTGCCACTTCCATTCAACACTAAAATGCCCCCGCAGTGAATTTAGGGCCATATGCATCTTGACAAGCCCTTTATATGGGAATCATCAGATACAATTTCCTGCATAGGTGATTGCGCCTGAAAACAAACTCCGATGGACCTTGCGTGGACAACTCGCAATGGTTTTGAACCGCGCGGCTTAAAGCGAGCCCGGAGCTTGATTGCTTCAAGTCGTCTTTCTTGAAGAAAGGTTAGCGGGGGGCGCGGCAATTGCCGCGCCCCCCGCACTTTTTTACCCTAGCAATCTAGTTTAATCTTCTGCGAATGAGTGAACAATTGATTTTAGATTCAGTATATTGATAGGCTTGGCAGAGAATATGGTTTTGTGCCAATATGATGCTTTAAACGTTGATAAGCAGCGTATCATTTTACTTTCAGACAAATACATTTCGCGCTTTTTAGGTGTGATAGAGGTCCGTCAATGGGTGTTATGAATAATCTCCGGGAGAATACCGGGGTGGTCCTTTGGATTCTTGTTTTTGCCTTTGGCGTTATCTGGGTCCTTCAGGATTCTGGTGGATTGGACGCGGTGGGTAACCTGAGTAACAATATTGGGACTGTTAATGGCACGGCCATCACAGTTGAAGAATACAATCAGGCAATCGATCAACAGGTCCAGAGCTATCAAAATCAGACCGGCGAAAGCATGCCGCCTCAGATGCTCGATCAAACTCGGGATCGCGTGTTTAACCAATTAGTGGAGGCCAAACTGCGCGAGCAGGAAATGGAAAGACTCGGCCTCGGTGTCTCTGATGCAGAATTGGTTGAAATGATTCAGGGAGCAAACCCCCACCCTATTATCAACGCTTATTTTAGCGATGGTCAGGGTGGAGTAGATCGCACGTTGCTGCAGAACTTCATTGCAAATCCAGAAGCCACTACCGATTGGGTTAACATTGAAGAATATATCCGCAGCGAACGTCGTGGTCAAAAGCTTGAGAATTTGATTACGGCTTCCGTGCGAATAACCGATGCAGACGTAAATCAGCAGCACTATCGTCAAAATGCGACCGCTAGCGTACGTTATGTCGCTCTTCGATATACGGCACTTCCTGATGCAGATATTTCCTACTCAGATGCTGACCTTCGGAAGTTCTACAATGATCATAAAGACGAATTTGAACAGAAAAAAACGTTTGACTTGTCTTATGTGACTCTTTCTAAGTCACCTACAAAAGAAGACACCGCATCGGTTTATTCAGATCTTAGCGGTATGAGCGCCGAGTTTAGTGAAGCAGCAGATGACTCTCTATTCTTGGCCCGCAATGGCTCTGATCTCCCGTATACATCTGCGTATGTACGGCAGGACCAGATGGAAGCCTCACTTGCCACGGCAGTATTTGCAAGTCCTACGGTTGGCCAGGTCATTGGCCCGATAATTTCCGGTGGAAAAGTTCACCTCGTGAAAATTTTAGACGTTAGAGTTCCAACAGAAACGGCTGTCAAAGCAAGTCACATTTTATTTCGTGCTGCTGAAGGTGACGATGTTGCCAGAGCAGCTGCACAAAAGGAAGCCAACGATGTGCGCAGCCGCCTCAATGGCGGAGCTGATTTTGCTGATATGGCTCGTGAATTCTCTGATGACGGATCAGCTGCGTCCGGTGGGGACTTAGGATGGTTCGGCCCAGGACGCATGGTTCCAGCTTTTGAAGAAGCAGCTTTCGGCGCAGCTGTAGGTCGCGTCGTTGGGCCAGTTGAAACAGCTTTTGGGTACCATCTGATCAAAGTTATCGAAAAGGCAAAAGAAGAGGTACACCTTGCTGATTTTGCTTTGGGACTTCGCGCGAGCGTTCAAACGTTGAATCGGGTTCAGTCTACCCTAGACGATTTGCAATACTACGCGACGGAAGAAGGTAATTTTGCTGAAGAAGTCAGCCGTCGCGAAATGCCACTTCAGACGGTTTCAATTCAAGAAGATCAAGAATTTATTCCGGGATTAGGCAATAGCCGTGGCATGGTTACTTTTTTGGAAACTGCAAAAAAAGGCAGCGTATCTCCTGTTATAGAACTGAATGATGTGTTTGTGGTCGCAGTGGTCGAAAAAGTTAACAAAGCAGGTTTTACCACTTTTGAAGACGTTAAAGATCAGCTAGAACCACGACTGCGCAACGAACTAAAGTCGAATATTCAAGCTAAAATGTTAACCGATGCATTGGGTTCGGGATTTGATGGCTTAGCTACAGCGGTTACTTCTACCGAACAATTAGCGGATGGTCTATCCTTTGCGAACATGGTGGTACCCGCTATTGGACGAGATTCTAAGTTTGTCGGTACGGCTTTAGGTATGAAGGTTGGAAGTGTCTCCAAAGTGATAAAGGGCGATAATTCAGCCTACGTCATTATGCTAACCGGACTAAATGAACCTCAGCCCCTCGACCCTACTCAGTACGCAGCCCTGAGAGATCAGCTGAAAACTCAACGGCAAACTTTGGTCCGCTCGCAGTGGATCACGGCTCTTAGAGAATCCGCTGATATAGTTGATAATCGTCGCTTGTTTTTACAGTAACCAAACGATTTTAGATTTTAAAGCGGTGGCTCCCTTAGGGGAGCCACCGCTTATTTTAATCGCTTTTTTTAGCCGCTTTTTGTAGCAGCTTTGCTCTGCCCACTCATGGCCCCAGCGATTCAATCTATATTTCTGTAGTTGCCCGGTATATTACTTCGACTCGGCCTTCGAGATACAACTTGTGCGGAGCTTGAGCGCTTCCCTCCCACCCTACTATCAAATCTCCTCCAGCCATGTGAATGACCACAGGGGAAAGGCCAATTGCACCTGTCAGGTTACTAACCAAAGCACACGCGATCGAGCCTGTACCACAAGCAAACGTTTCAGATTCGACACCTTTCTCAAATGTCCTGGCTTTTAATGACCCATCTAGCTGGACTTGCACAAAATTGACATTTGCCCCAGCCGGAGCTAGAGAAGTGTCAAATCGAAGCCTGTTTCCAATAGAGGCCACATCGACGGAAGCGACATCCTCAACTTGGACGACCAAATGTTCGGTCCCCGTCCAAATAAAATGATATTTCCATGCTTTTGATGGATCCGTATAATCCACAATGACGTCACGTCTGAAATTCTGGGGTGCGGGTACATAGAGCCGAACCATGGCAGAATTGCCGCGAACTACTGCAGAGTACATTCCTGCGTCAGAATCGAACAGATAAGATTGATCCCGAAGTTTATTCGGTTCTAACTGCTCATTGGCTCCCGACTCTAGATTAACGCTTGAGGTGATCTCATGTGCTATCACTTCCCCCAAGAGTCCTGCATCGTGCGCGTACCTAGCCAAACACCGAGCGCCATTTCCGCACATCGATCCCAGAGAACCGTCCGCATTATAGTATGACATTCGAAAAATCGAGCCCTTCGAAATAGGATTTCCAAGAGCCAAAAGGCCGTCCGCACCGGCTCCCAGTCTACGCGGGCATAACTTTTTGGCCATCTGGGATAATTCTTCTCCAGAAAAATGATAAAAACGATTATCGATCACGATAAAATCGTTTCCAGTGCCACTCATTTTTGTAAATTCAAGCACTAGTTTTCTCGACTGAATAAGCATAAAGACGGGAACGGTTCGGTTTTACATTAAATCCTGTCATCAAAATACTCCGTCTTGAAGGAAAAACGTATTGAAATTGATAAAGCTGAGCCGTTATTACTGTTTGGTTTTAATGATATCTACCTAAAACGCATCGAATTAGCATTTCCGCAAACGTTAATTACCGCTCGCGGAAGCCAAGTAATTTTGCAAGGATCAGATGCGGACTTGGCGTCCATATCTCGCATTTTGGAGGAAATGACCGTTTTATTGAATAGAAACGGCAATCTTACTGAAAATGATGTCGATACTGTCCTGGCATTATTTGCCTCTGGAGACGGTGCTTCCTTAGCACTTTCAGGACCAGGGTCTCACCATACCGTTTTATTTACGCCATCGGGTGGAACGATAAAGGCAAAAACGCCAAATCAAATTCTTCTAGTTGAGACGGCGCGTAAAAACGATATCGTTTTTGCCATAGGCCCGGCCGGTACGGGAAAAACGTATACAGCTGTAGCCCTTGCCGTAGCCGCGCTAAAATCAAAACAAGTAAAACGTATTGTGTTGTGTCGCCCGGCAGTCGAAGCTGGCGAGAGACTTGGCTTCTTGCCCGGCGATCTGAAAGAGAAAGTAGATCCCTACCTCCGCCCACTATATGACGCGTTGGAGGACATGGTGCCAAAAGAAAAGCTGAAGAGCTTTATGGAAAACAACATCATCGAGATCGTTCCTTTAGCGTACATGCGAGGCCGAACACTCAATGCAGCATTTGTCATATTAGACGAAGCCCAGAACGCAACGGCACTTCAAATGAAGATGTTCTTGACTAGAATTGGAGCAAATAGTCGTGCGATAATCACCGGAGACCTGACGCAAATTGACTTACCCTATCGCGACATCAGTGGCCTTGCCCAAGCCAGAGAAATATTAGACGGAATTGATGGAATAGAATTCGTCTACTTTAACGATACGGATGTGTTGAGGCATCGATTAGTGAAGGAAATCATCAATGCTTACTCACACTTTCATGAAGAAGAGCAGGCTCGAAAAGAGTCCAAATCAATCAAATAGGCACTTTAAATTTTAACGAGTCCTCAAGTGGACACAACAAGGCAGCACTCTTATCCTACCGTGGAGGGACATGCGAAATTGAATTATCGATCAGTCTAGCTTTCCCAAATTTATAGGCAACTGCCGCTAGCACAACCATTCCTGGCACGAGGATATCAATAGGTTGTAGGTCTTCACCTTCCACAACCTCAACGTAGTCGATTTTGCCCAATGTCGCAGACTCTAACACACCTAGCATGGCCGAAAGGATAACGTGGGAATGAATTTCTTTTCCTTCTTCGATAAGGTGTTTAGCTATCCTCACCGCCTTTGACAAGGCTACGGCTTGGGCCCGCTCCTCATAGCTCAAATACCGATTTCGAGACGACAAAGCCAGTCCATCGCTCTCTCGAACCGTTTCAATTCCAATTATTTCAGTCTGAAAACACATTTCTTGAGCCATGCGTTTGAGTATGAAATATTGTTGAGCATCTTTTAAGCCGAAAAAGGCCTTGGTCGGCTGAGCGATTGTAAAAAGTCGTGATACAATGGTGGTCACTCCTCTGAAGTGGCCTGGCCTTGAGGCCCCACACAAGTATTCTCCCAATTTATCGACTACGACCCATGTTCTATTTGTACCCAACGGATACATTTCTTGAACATTGGGTGCAAATACCACATCGGTCTCCCCCTGTTCATTAAGCAACTTTATATCTTCATTCAAGGTTCGAGGGTAAGCAGCTAAATCCTCATTTGGGCCAAATTGGGTAGGATTAACAAAAATAGATACTACTAATTTGTCACTTGTTGAAGCGGCTTTCTCTACCAAACGCAAATGCCCAACATGAAATGCACCCATTGTCGGCACCAACCCGATGGAATGTCCTAAACCCAGTTGGCGATTGGACCAATCCATCATCTCTTTCGAGTTGGTTATGACTTCTAAACTCATATGGGCATTTGGTGGAACGGGGAGTTTTTTGCAAAGATACCATTATTCCATGATGCGATTTCAGCAAAGCTCAACATCACTCATTTTTGGCACAGGTATATTACATTTATATTTCATTCGATCCGTTCTCAAAGGTAACACCATGTCTGATTTCCGTATTGAAAAAGACTCCTTGGGCGAAGTCCGAGTCCCCGCCGATGCCTGGTATGCTGCTCAGACTCAACGAGCTCATAACAATTTTCCAATTTCTGGCATTCGTTTCCCCCGCCGGTTCATAGAAGCTTTGGGTACCATTAAATTGGCATCTGCACGGGCTAATCATGCCTTAGGAATTCTGGACGAGAACGTCATGAATGCTATTGTACATGCCTCCGAGCAGGTTCGAACTGGTGCATATGACGATGAGTTTGTGCTTGATATTTTTCAGACAGGCTCAGGGACATCGTCCAACATGAACGCGAACGAAGTGATCTCAAACCTAGCGACTGTTGCTAACGGCGGGAAAAAGGGAGAAAAATTGATCCATCCCAATGATCACGTCAATATGTCACAGTCTTCCAACGATGTAATTCCCACGGCAATGCATGTCTCGGCAGCCGTTGCCTTAAAAACAGAACTACTTCCAGCGCTCGAATCATTTAAAATGGAGCTGGCTGCAAAGTCAGCAGAATTTGACGACATCTTAAAATCTGGCAGAACGCATTTGATGGATGCCACACCCGTCCGTTTGGGACAGGAATTTGGGGGTTATGCAGCTCAAATTTCGAGTTGTATCAAACGAGTCCATGTTGCCCTGGAAGAATTATCGCAATTGGCATTGGGCGGAACAGCCACCGGAACTGGAATCAATTGCCCTGCAGGATTTTCAACTTCCGCGATCGGTTTCATAAATACACTTACAGGAATCACATTTTTAGAGGCCGATAATCACTTTGAAGCTCAGGCCTCAAAAGACGCTTTTGTCCAAGCTTCGGGTACTCTGAATACGATTGCCGTTGCGCTGATGAAAATCGTAAATGACATCAGGCATATGTCCTCAGGCCCAAGCTCAGGTCTCGCGGAAATTCAACTCCCCGCTATCCAACCTGGATCTTCCATAATGCCAGGAAAAGTTAATCCAGTGATGAGCGAGGCCGTAATGATGGTTTGTGCCAAAGTAATGGGCAATCACGTTACGATCACGACCGGTGGTCAGCATGGTAATTTCGAGCTAAATGTCATGATGCCAGTAATGGCACATGCAATGTTGGAAAGTATCGCGATTCTAAGTGGATCAATGAATGCTTTCCGCACCAATTGTTTGACTGGAATTACGGCAGATCGCGAGCGTTGCAGGGAATTATTGGAACTCAACCCCTCTATTGCTACGGCATTAAACCGATCTATTGGCTACGATTTAGCCTCGAAGGTGGCTAAGGCCTCCGCTACACAGAAAAAATCTGTTCGACAGGTTGTTTTAGAAATGAACATCATGGATGAAAAAACACTAAACGAAGTGTTAGACGTGCGGCATATGACCGAGCCTGGGATTCCAGGCCAATAGGTAAAGCAACCACCTGAACGAGGGTAAGGCTGTGGAGTCAAATGGCCTGAACACGTGCGTGCGGAAGGCACATTTTGGAATTCAGATATGAAGGGTATTTTCTCGGATCTAGTTGTTCTTGAGTTAGCAGGTGTGTTAGCCGGTCCAAGTGTTGGGCAGTTTTTCGCTGAACTTGGAGCTCGTGTAATCAAGCTAGAAAACCCTTCCACCCAAGGAGACGTAACCCGAACTTGGAAAATGCCTGGGGAGGTCTCCGGCGACCAATCCTCCTATTTTCATTCGTGTAATTGGGGAAAAGAGTCAGTTGGAGTCAACTTGAAGTCTCTTGAAGGCCAAGCTGTCATGCATGCACTAGTTGCAAAGTCCCATCTTGTGGTCACCAATTTCCTTCCCCAAGCCGCGCGAAAGCTGAAAGCTGATTATGAGTCGCTTCGGTTGTTAAATCCTGAAATAATTGTGGGCTCTATCGTCGGTTACGATCCGGAATCCGATCGTCCGGGATATGATGCCATTATTCAAGCTGAAGCAGGCTACTACTACATTAATGGAGATCCGCAATCACCAGATTGGAAGCCAACCAAAATGCCGGTTCCGTTGATGGATATCCTTGCAGGACACCAGCTTAAGCAAGCACTACTCCTTGCAATTCTCAAAAAAAACACCACCGGAAGAGGATCGAATGTTACAGTTAGCCTTTTCGATTCCGCAGTAAGCGCCTTAACAAATCAAGCGACGAGCTATTTGGTTGCAGGGCAGGTCCCCTCTCCTATGGGATCAGAACACCCCAATATCGCACCGTACGGCTCAGTGTATAAAAGCTCGGATGGTAGAAACGTGGTCTTGGCAGTAGGAACAGACCGGCAATTTTTGTCGCTTTGTGAGCTTTTGAACAGACCTGAACTAGCTACAGATCCGAGATTTGAGAAAAATGCTGATCGAGTGAAACACCGAAGCGTGTTAAAATTATTGCTTCAGAATGCCATTGCCAAAGTAGATCGATCAGTTTTGTTGAACGATTGTAAAAAAAACGGAATCCCAGCAGGTGCCGTACATCGAATGGACGAGGTGTTTGAACGGGTACCTGATCATGTGATGTTGCAAAATACAGACGGTAACAGTTGGGGCGTTCGAGAATGTGTAGCGTGGCCACATTACCAAGAAGGCATAGGCGAAAGCCTAGCGGCTCATCTATGCTCTCCTCCTCACTACGCAGCGTCGACCCGAAAAGTGCTAACCGACTATTTAGGCTATTCTGATTCCGAAACGAACGAGCTTATTCGTTCGAAGGCAGTGGAATGCCGGTTAGTTCAGCCAATTCAGAAGCAATAAAGAGTTCTTCCGAGATTAGGGAAGCTCTGACCAAACCTATGTCCCGGACAGATACCGAGTCAGCATCATTCTGAAAGGTTTGACGAAGGAATGTCAATACGGACGAAATTTGATCGTCACTGAGAAAATCATGAGGCGTCATGACATTGTTAAACGTCTCGCCTTTAATCTCAATAGATCCTTGCATGCCCCGCAAAACCAATCTAATTAAACGGCCCTTGTCCCCTGCGACCCATTCTGAGTCGTGAAGACTAGGAAACGCACCAGAAATACCATTGCCGTCGGGTTGATGGCACGTAGCACAGTACTTAGAAAAAATCGCACCTCCTGCTTCAATCACCGGGTCCTTTGTGCATCCAGAAATGCCAATCCAGAGTGTGAAACAGGTCAGCCAAGCAACTACGCCCGGGAAAGGTATTCTAAAGCCCATAATTGGAATCCACTTTAAAAGATTATTCGGCCTTGATGTTATCATCGATGCAAATCGTGCCGCCCATCAGGACATAAAACAATGCGCCGCGTGTTCCTGTTTCTCGCACCGCTTCCATCGCATCTTGGGACGCGCGGCGCGCAAATAAATCGCATGGACGATGAGCTTTTTCTGAGCGTCGCAGAACAACCTCGCCGACCCTCAGCACATCGCCAGCCTCAATTGAGCTAAGATCTAGGCCACGTGATACAATGTTATCACCAATCACGACCGGGTCTACGGACAGCGCCTCGGCAACCTCAGCAGAAAACATCGTGATTTCCCTCCCCGGAATCCTTTTCCCCCTCCAAATATCTTTCCGCGGATGGTCGCCCGTAAACCCCTTTCCTGCTTCAACATCCACTGATAATCTAGTCGCATGAATACCAGGGCCTGGTTTTTCAATCAAACCTACGACACGCGCACTTCCCGAATATTTTAGTGCGGTCAATTGTTCAATCAAATCTTTTTTCATACGATTATTCGATCGAATCTGTCAAAAAACGGCCGCTTTCAATGTGTTTACCGAGCTGATATAATTTGCTCAGTTTCATTTGCAACTCGCGCGGATCAGCTCCCGTTTCTTGGGCTCTCATAACCTGCATTCGAACCTTTTCAATCTGCTGATCCAGCCGATGCTTTTTTAGGTATCGCATTGAACTGGCTGCAGACTTTATGGCATCCTCATCCAGCCGGGGCACCAAAATTAACTTTTTACCCCAATTATCTGATGGTTCATCAGTGGTGGTCATGACCTCGGCTGCCAACAGTCGTATCGACGACGGCGTTGCTGGACTTAAAAAGGAAGTCCGATTGAAACGATTTTCGGAATACTGTTTCACTAATTCAGTAGCAAATTCTCTAGACGGGCCACCGGTAAAATCAGTAAGAGCCATGCGAGACATAACCCATTCAATCATTTCTGCTCCATCTTCCAGCATCAACCGTAAAAGCTTTTTTTCAGCAAGATGTGGCTTCTCGGAAATCGCTGGAAGGTCAAAATCAACGTCCGCTTCGCCTTTGGAAGATTCCTTCACTGCTTGGGCACTCTTGATTGGCACTCGACGGGAATGTTTTTCTCCTCTTCTATACGCATCCACAATAGGACGAAGATCATTATCAGGGATGTCTAAGCTCACGGCCGCCGATCGCAAATATGCTTCCCTATTGAGCGGATCTGAAATACGGGCTACGGATTGTAGGATAGTTCGTTGTACTGAGGCTATCCCCTCTGGCGAATCCATCCGCCCGGCGGCTTTCGCGTTCGCCAACACAAATTGAATAAAGTTCTGCCTGTGATCTCGCAGAAAAGCCTCAAATGCAGCCGCTCCATTTTGTTGAACATAAGAATCTGGATCCTCTCCGTCTGGAAGCCGGACGGCATATGGAATTAATCCTTCTTCCAAAATGAGGTCGATTCCCCTAAGGGCAGCCCGTAGTCCGGCAGAATCCGCGTCATACAATAGAATGATAACTTTGCAATACCGACTGAGGGCGCCTATTTGATCCTTGGTCAGTGCCGTACCTGAAGATGCTACGACGTTCTGGACACCAGCTTGATGAAGCGACACCACATCAGTATAACCTTCAACGAGAATTGCTTCTTCCTTGCCTCTAATCGCATTTTTTGACTGATACAAGCCGTAAAGAATCCGCCCCTTGCTGTAGACCTTGGTTTCGGGGGAATTAATGTACTTGGGTTGGTCATCCTCTCTCAAGATTCTACCACCGAAGCCTATAACCTTCCCAACATGCGAAAAAATCGGAAAAATGAGCCTGTGTCGATACCGATCGTAGTAACCCGTCTCTTCTTTTCGAGCAATGACCAATCCCGCCTTTTCCAAAAAGTCTACCGCAACGTGCTGTTCACTGGCCTCAGTTAACAAGGAGTCCCACTCATCTGGTGCATAGCCGATTCCAAATTTTTTAGCCGACTCCCTCGTAAAACCACGGTTTTGAAGATAGTCCCGGGCCGTCTGCGCGGCCGGATCCTTGGCAAGTCTGCCATGAAAGAATCGAGCAGCAAATCGAAGGGCGTGGTAAATTGATTCCCCCTCGGAGGCTTCGTCGCCTGGGACCTCTTCTTCGGGTAAGACCACTCCAACTCGATCCGAAAGAACTCGTACCGCTTCCGGAAAACTTAGCGATTCCATTCGCGAGACAAAACTGAACACATCACCGCCTTCCCCGCATCCAAAACATTTGAATATTCCCAAACGCGGATTTACGTTAAATGAAGGCGTTTTTTCAGAATGAAAGGGACATAGTCCAACAAAATTGGAACTTCGTTTTTTCAACTGAACGTATTCCCCCACTACATCAACGATGTCCACAATGCTGCGGATTTCTTCAATTGATGATTCTGGGATAATGCTCATATCGGTAATTTCTTAACCCAAAAAGTAAGCAATGAATCGGACTGGAGCGAGGGTAGAATCGAAGCGTTTTCTAAGGAGTTTGAAACCCGCCCAGTAGATCTCCGTAGCCTCGAATAGAACCGAAGCATACCCCGAACGAGATTAATCCCGAACTATGTCACAATCTGAAAAAACATCCATTGAAGGAAAAGTTGTCCGCGTGGAATTAGAAGGTGGGTTTTGGGGGGTTATAGACAGTGCTGGAAATAGATACGTTCCCATTGATCCTCTTGAAAGACCCTTCTTAGAGAATGGCCTTTCTATCTCAGCCGACATCGAGCTTGTAACAGTTTTTAGTGCGACTATGTGGGGAAAACACGCCCGATTCCACGAAATTCGTTCCTTATAAGTTATTCCTCATAAAATTTCCTTTCAACTTTAAACCTCATTTGACATGCTATATTCCGGTATTGCAACTATTGGTGCCTTTTTGTTGATCGGTATGGGGTCTAAATCCGAAAAGAACGGGCCCCTTTTTATACTGTCCGGTGCCGCCGCGTTCGCGTTGGCTATCTATTGGCATGTCCTTGGTTACTCCTCTCTGTTGCCGGCAACCGCTGCGATTTCTGCTGAAATAGGAATTGGATTTTTTCTTCTCGCCGGTATGCTCTCGAAACAGAATAAACCTGCACGATCATATTTCTTTTTTGGGGCAGTGTCCCTCTGCATTGCAGTTCTTCTTTTTATTGGAGTTAAATTTTCGTCCGAAGAATTCAGTTCTGAATCGCTAACGTATTTGGTAGAATTAGGCCCTGACGATTCCATAGATGAGTTGTCTGCGGTGTTGGTGGAATACAGTGCAACTACGGAACGTGCGTTTCCTTCGGTCGATCTTTTGGAGGACGAAAACCTATCTCAAGTATACTTGGTCTATGTGTCCGATAAAAATGCGGCTTCTCTAATTGAAAAACTGCGCGCAGACTCAGAAAATGTTGACGATGTAGAAATCAACTTTGAAGTCACGCTCATGGAGCCTATTTCTTCAAACGACGCCTCATCGTTCGAAGCTAGTATCCTTGAAAACGACCCGTTGGCCCCTTCTCAGTGGGCTTTGAATGCAATTAATGGTCATTCTGCTCACGCCATTCTCAAAGATCTAACCCCAATTCAAAAAGCCAGAGTTGCCATTCTAGATACAGGGATAGATGCAACGCACGAGGATGTAGCACAATCATTTATCAGTAGTCCTGCAACTGCCGACATTCAAGGACACGGGAGCCATTGCGCAGGCATTGCCGGGGCATTTACAAACAATGGCATAGGCATCGCTTCACTCAATTGGGAAGGTCGGTTTATAGACATATTGGGATATCAAGCTCTAAACGACCAAGGCACCGGGAGCATCGAAATGATATCTCAAGCTATTATTGACGCAACAAAAGAGCATGCCGATGTAATTTCAATGAGCCTAGGCGCAAAGGCTGCTACCCCGAAGGTTATTGCGGATGCGATCGCATATGCAAGACGACATAACGTTATTCTGATCGCTTCTGCCGGAAATGCCAATGAAGATGCCAAAGACCATATGCCATCTAGCGCAGAGGGGGTCATCGTGGTCTCTGCCGTTGATGAAAACCTTCAAAAAGCCACGTTTTCGAACACAAATATGTCTCTAAAGAGACCAATTACAGCTCCCGGTGTAAATATTTTGTCGCTCAAGGCAGGAGGCGGATATGTACAAATGAGTGGAACATCGATGTCAACCCCCGTGGTGTCGGGATTGGTTGGCATCATGCGTGCGCTTCGCCCAGACATTTCGGAAGATGAAGTCTACTCCATTCTGGAAGGAACCGGGAAAAAAGTGAAAGATTCGGCGCGAATTGGAAAAATGATCGATTCTAGTGCGGCAATATTGGCCGTTCTTAAGGGATAATGAGCTCTAAATCCACACATCTCATTCGGGAAGCTCGGTCCGAGGACTCCTCTTCAATCTCGAGGATATACAGCGAAGCAATTCTAGCTCGAGACTCGACCATGATTATGGATCCCGTTTCTCCTTCTCAAATGGAGGAAAAACTTGGCCATCTGGATGACCGAGAGACCATTTTAGTTGCCACTGATGCCCAAAAAACCGTACTGGGTTGGGGAATTGTCAAATTATACAGCGATCGACCAGGATACAGGTTGACGTGTGAGACTTCAATTTTTGTCGACACGCCATGCAGAGGAATGGGCATTGGAAGCCGGCTCCAAAAAGCACTATTAATCCATGCCAAAAATGTCGGATTCCATCACGTACTCGTGCGAATTTGGGCACAAAATACGTCAAGCATATCGCTACATCGCAAGCTCGGATTTACGCTTGTGGGTATCCAAAATGAAGTCGGCCACGTCGATTCCAAATGGATCGACGTGGCCGTCATGCAATGTCTGCTGTAAGGCTAGTTAGGACAGAAATAGAGCTTCTGTAGGTCTGTCACAGAAAATATAATCAATATTATACATAAGCTGAACAAAATTGGCCTGTTCCGAAACGGCATAGTGCATCCGCCCTCCAAGTTCGCCTGTACGTGGATCCCAGTTGAGAATTTGAAATGCGTCTAGAAGATCTTCAACCTGATCGCGTCGGGGGCCATCCACCCAAATCACGTCGATTCCACAAATATCTTCGCGTTCAATTACTGGATCTTCCAATCGAACTGCAAAAACAGTCTGGGGAAAACTCCTTTGCAACGATTCATCAATCTTTTCCACTGCTTCTTCCGCTGTAATACAAATAATTTCCATTGAGAAACAACCGTTCAAAACTTGATTTCTACTGCTCTGGGATTTGAGCACTACCTACCCATATAGATACGACTGAAATCCCATTATTCGCGTTCCGACAACTCGGATCCAGTTAGGATTGTAGCAGTTAAAATGGCTTTCCAACAAATAGTGAAATTTGTCAATGACCGACAAAGAACGCCGATATAGGGAAGTTTTTAAGCGCATCAATGCGCTCCTACAAGAACCGTGTGATTGGATTGCGGCGATGTCCACGGTGGCGTGTGAACTCCATAATAGCTTTGATTATTATCACTGGACAGGTTTTTATCGAACAGTAGCTCCAAACCGCCTTCAAGTAGGCCCGTATCAGGGAGGGCATGGTTGTATTGACATATCGTTTTCCCGCGGTGTATGCGGTGCGGCAGCAAGAACCAAAACAACTCAATTGGTTGAGGATGTACATTCGTTTCCGGATCACATTGCATGTTCCAGCTCAACTATTTCCGAGATTGTTGTTCCGATAATCTCCCCAAGTGGAAATACTGTCGCCGTTCTAGACGTAGACTCTGATATTGCTGCTTCTTTTGACGAAACAGATCGGGAAAATCTAGAAATCTTATGTGCTCGTTTGGGACGCGATTATGGCATGGAGGCCGAGCGGGCCATCTTCGGGAATCCTTAGTTCACATTGAAACCAAACGAAAACCGCATCATCAAATCTGACACACCGATAACGTGAACGCCAACATCTAGTCGCTCAAAAAGTGTGTAAGAACGCCCAATAGAAAGTGAAGTAGGGATCATGCCTCCGAATAGTGATTCCAAATCCTCTGCAAACGTATTGTCCAAACCAAATACCACCGGTTTTTCCTCACTGTAAACTGCCGTCCTATCTAGCAAGATCAACGTTTGGTCGGGGCTTCCGCCACGTATGTAAAGCCCACTAGAAAAATCAGAAGCAGCTTTGACACCAGGAAGAAGTTGAGGGGATCGAAATACATCTGGTTCTAAAATGGTCGGCAACTTTCGGATGGTTGCCGTAGACATTTTTGTAGCACCCAACTGCCTTTGCTTTTCTTCCGTTTCGCCTTCCGCGGTAACTACTACATCCCCAACTTCAAACCCAGAAGGCTCTAATTCCACGTCGAACCGAATTTGTTGGTTTTCCGAAAGCTCAACCGTGAACTTGAGCGACTGATAGCCAATATAGGAGGCAACAATTACATAGGTACCAGCCTCAAGTCCGGTTATGGTATAATAACCGGACGTATTTGTAGCGGCCCCAATATTGGTTTCTTTAATCCGAAGATTGGCTAGGATCAGCCTTTCCCCTAATGTCACATCTCGCACGAATCCACTTACGGAGGAAGAGCTTTGAGCCCAACTTGCTCCGACTCCAAATAGGACAATCAAACAAAAAATAAAGAAGTTCTTTTTCACAAATACAGCAGTTTAATCCTAGCGAAAAGTGATGTTTTTCTTTGACAAGACAGAGTCTTTTTCACGTTCAAGCATCACCCGAATTTGGAACGTCCTACGCAACACATAGACACATTGGTTTAAAGTTGGAATGCATTCATGAAAACCC
>ERZ890510.416-NODE-416-length-33793-cov-6.783538_pt1 | contig 33793 bp, 40 predicted proteins | sample MGYA00521265_ERZ890510 | MGnify/ENA primary metagenome ERZ890510 (study PRJEB32303, sample SAMEA104408624) | aquatic metagenome | biome: Brackish water; feature: Chemocline; material: water | place: Baltic Sea | collected 2014-10-26T21:54:00 | depth 110 m ... | reverse complement strand
CACGGCTTCGTCGGCCGACATGAAAGCTTCGCCTTGCGGGTCGTAAATAATTGCGTTGCCGAGTCTTGTGAGGGCAGCCGCCAGGGCGAGCGCCGTCCCTGCTTCGGCAGCATTTCCGCGGAACCGAAAGGTTGCCATCTTGTCCCGACCCTCGAGAGCGGCCGCCAGGACAGGATAGTCCTCTCGAATCGCAGTCAAATCTTCATCGAGATAGATTTCGACTCCGGTCTTGAGTCCCGCCAGATCAATCGGCCAGAACGCTTCAGCCTCGCTAAATTCGTAGAGGACCGTCGCTTCGAAGCCGAGACTGCCAAGCACCGTCTTGAGCTTCGCCTTATCCGCTGCCAGATCACCTTGCCAACAAACGTGAATCTCAACCGACATGTCGTCTCTCCAATCGCAGATGAGCAAGGCCCATTTTAGCGGTTGAAGAACTTCATAGAAATATATCTATGGTTGTATTTTTTGAGCCTTGGCCACCAGCCGGGCCGTCGTGCCCTCGATCCGCTCCCGCAGGATCGCCATGAAGGCCCTGCGGTCGAGTCCCGGCGGGATCTCCGGCAATACTTCGACGTCGATGACGCCCGGCCACTTGATGAATTTGCGACGCCCCCAGAAGACACCCGAATTGAGTGCCACCGGCACGACCGGTACCCCGAGTTGGCGATAGAGGGCGGCAGTACCGACCTGGTAGGGGGGCTGAGACCCAACCGGCGTGCGCGTGCCCTCGGGGAAGATCAGGACGGAGCGGCCCTCGGCCAGCGCCGCCCTGGCCTGCCGCACCAATCCACGCAGCGCCTTGGCGCCGTCGCCGCGCTCGACGCCGATGTGGCCGGCCCGCGCCATCGCCCAGCCAACGACGGGAATGAACAGCAGCTCACGCTTCAGGATGATCGCGGCATCCGGAAAAAGCAGTGCATAGGCCAGCGTCTCCCAGGTGGACTGATGCTTGCAGGCAATGATGACGGGGCCGGTCGGCATGTTCTCCAGACCACTGAGGCGGTGCGTGAGGCGGCAGGTCAGTCGCAGCCAGCCAAGACAGAAGGCAATCCAGAAATGCGACCAGGCAATCACCCAACGGCGCGGCAGCAGCAGGATCGGCGCGCCGACGATGGCGATCACGGCCGATCCGACATACCAGCCGACGTTGAAGAAAAACGAACGGACCCCAAGACCGATCACAACGGTCTCACTGTGAAGGCGCTGCGTTCGAGCGTGACGGCAGGAATCATGGGAATGTAAGTTGCGAGAAAACCGGTGTTGCTTGTAAGGCCAGTTTTAGTGGCCTAACGTCCAGCCGCAAGCACATCTAGTGAACTTCCCCGCTCTCATCATGCAAGTTACCTGTTCAAACTGTGGCGCGCGATACGCCGTCGATCCGGTGGCGATCGGCCCGTCCGGCCGCACGGTCCAGTGTGCCCGATGCGACCATCGCTGGTTCGAGAAGCTCGGGGCGACGCCGGCGGAGCCCACGGCCCCCAAGCCGCCGGAACAGCCGGCCGTACCGGATTTCGCGATCCACCCACAGACCCAGGGCGCAGACCTGCCGACGCTCACACGACCGCAGCCGAATAGCCGTTGGGGCCGGTGGCTGGCGGCCGCCATAGGTCTGGTCGTCGTGCTCGGCGTCGCGGCCTTCGCCTACCGGGACCGGATCGTCGACCGGCTGCCGCCGGAATGGCGGCCGCTCCTCAACCTCGACACGCTGCGTATCCTGTCGGTGGCGCCATCGAAGGAAATCCGCCCGGCCCCTCCCGCCAAGGCGCGGCTTGAGATCGACCTCGACGCCAGCAAGATTGAGCTTGTCGACGGCCGCTATGTCGTGCGCGGCGAGGTCGTCAATACCGGCAATGGCCCGGGGTCGACCAGCAAACTGCGCGTGATCTTCCGCAAGAACGATGACCTGTTGGGCGAGCGCAGCTATGTGCTGATCGAAGGTCCGATCGGACCCGGTGCGCGGCTGAGTTTCAGCCAGACGCTCGACGATCCGCCAACCGGCACCACCGACATCGTCCCCGCCATCGAATAGCGAGCACAGCCATGCCCGACCGCCCCACCGTCTCGATCCGCTTTTCCGCGGCTGAAATCGCGGCCCGCGTCGACGTAATGGCCGCGGACCTGGCGGCAAAGCTGCCGGCCGACACGCTGGTGGTCTCGGTGCTCAAGGGCAGCTTCGTCTTCGCGGCCGATCTGATCCGGGCACTCAGCCTGGCCGGCGCCGACTGGTCGATGGATTTTCTCACCCTGTCCAGCTACGGCACCGGAATGGAAAGCAGCGGCAGCGTGCGGATCGTGCGCGACATCGTCGACGACGTGCGGGATCGCGACGTTCTGCTGGTCGACGATATCCTCGAGTCCGGCCTGACACTCAGCTTCGCCAAGAACCTGCTGGAAGAGCGCGGCGCGCGGCGCGTCTCGATCTGCACGCTGCTCGACAAGCCGATGAAACGGCGCACGGAACTGAAGGCCGATTTCGTCGGCTTCGAGGCCGGCGACGAATTCCTCGTGGGCTACGGGCTCGACTGGGCTCACCGCTTTCGCGGCCTGCCGTACATCGGCGTGGTGGAGAAGACAGCTTAGCCATCGTTTCCGGTAAACGACATCAAACGGTCGGCCAAATCCCGCGTCCGGGATCAAACACCTAGTAGGTCTTCAACAGACGGTCGATGTAATCGAGTTCGTCCTTCGGCCGAAGCTGTTCGCCGGCACGGCGGCGCAGTTCGTCAAGGATTTCGCGGCTGCGCTGACGCTCAAGTTCGAGCGGAATCTTGTCGGTGCCGGTATCCACGGCATCGCCGTAGTTGCCGTCGGAACGGCCGAGCGGATCGCGATCCTCGCTCCGACGTTCGCGCTCCTCGATCTCGGCGAGGTCCTGACCGTTGCCCGGTCCGCGCTGGCGCATCTGTTCGGCCAGATCGCCCATTCCCTGCTGGAGGTTGTCGAGAGCACGCCGCTGCGAGCGCGTTGCGTCACGCGGATCGCCGCGCCGCAGTGATTCCTCGGCCTCGCGCATCGAACGTTCGGCCCGACCGAGCGATTCGGGCATCGGCATGCCGTTCTCGTCGAGGCGGTTCATGAGGTCGCCAAGCTGGCGCCGCAGACCTTCCTGCTGACCGCGCTGCTGTTCACCCCATTGACCGCCGCCCTGGCCAGGCTGGCCCTGCTGGCCCTGGCCCGGTTGACCTTGCTGACCCTGACGCCCCTGCTGGCCGCGTTGGCCCTGTTGACCCTGGCGGCCCTCGCGCTCGGACTCACCCAGAAGCTGGTTCTGGCGCCGCGACAGCCGGTCGAGCTGGTTCATCATCTCGCGGCCCTGCTGATTGCCCTGACCTTGCTCGCCGCGCTGCTGGCCGGGTTGGCGCTGCTGGCCGGGCTGGGCCATCATCGGCGTGGCGTTTTCCATCATCTTGCGCAGCTCTTCGAGCGCCCGCTTGGCGCCCTCGCGATCGCCGTTCTTGGCCATCTCGCGAATCTTGTCGAGCATCTTCTGAAGGTCGTCGCCGGTGATGGTGTTGTTGGGATCCATTTTTTCCGCCTGCTCCTGCATGCGGCGGCGTTCCTCGGGATCCTTCATCTTCTCGGCGAGTTCGCGCTGCCAGCGCGCCATCGCGTCATAGAGCTGCTGGATCAGGCGCTCGATCTCTTCGTCACCGGCCTGGCGCTGCACGGCGTCACGCAGTTCCTGCCGCGCCTGCTCGAGCGCCCGTTCGGCGTCGGACGTGGCGCCATTCTCCAGATGCATCGCAAGATCCCAGAGAAGCTTCTGCATCTCCGTGATGTTTTCCTTGTCGACGACGTTGGTCTTGTCGCCGTTCGGCGCCAGGCGCGCCGCGCCGACGCGAAGCCCAAGCTGCACCACCGGATCGTCGCGATAGCTTTCCGGCCGGATCTGGATCATGCGCATGCCATCGGCAACATCGACCTGGAAGCCCTTGGGATCGCGCGTCAACGCCTTGCGCAAGACGATCAGGGCGCGCGCCGTCGGGTCGTTGAACACCCGCTCGGGCAACAGAAAGGTCTCGACCGAACTGCGGCCCTTCTGGCCGATGGCATCCGACGCGAACAGCATCACCGTGGCCTTGAGTCCGGCCCACGGGTGGCTGGTGAGGTCGCGCACGAACGTGTCTGACACCTTCTTGGAGTTGCCCGCGACCGGCAGGTCGATGCGCAGCACCTCGGGCTCGGCGTCGTCACTCAAGGCATCATCGCCCAGAACACTGCCATGCAGGCGGATCTGGAGTTGAACGCCGGTTATGCCGAAATCGTCGCCGGCGATGTATTCGATCTTGGTCGACCATTTGTCGACGCCGATCGGGCGGGCGAACTCTATGGTCGGGGCAAGGTCGGGAATGACGTGCAGTTTCCAGCGTGCCTGCTCGTCGCCGCGGGCCTGCAGAGAGATCTGCTTGCCCTCGGTGATGACCTGCTCGACCTGATACTTGCCCTTGCCGACGGTGGCGAAATCGGTCGCCTTGCCGTCGATCGCGAGTTGCGGCGGCTTGCGACCGCGGACATCGTCGACGAAACCGGCGAGCTTGCTTCCGACAGGGACGCGCAAAAGCTTGTCGCGATCGTTGACGTCGAGATAAATCGGTGCCTTGCCCGTATAGGCCGGGGGGGCGATCCACAGATTGGCGACCACCGGCGGCGGCGGCGGAAAGGCCGGCGTGAAAGCCGCCTCCATGCGATCACTGCGCCAACCGCCGGCGCTGGTGACGGCCACGATCAAAAGCAGCACCGGCACCAGACGCAGCGCCCAGGTGTCGAGCGCGGCGAGCCCGGGGTGTGCGGCCTTGTTCTCCAGGCCGGCCAGACGCGCCGCCTCGCGGCGGCGGTGAGCGTCCCACAGGGCGGCGGCCATCGGATCGCCCTCGCCGGCGGCAAGATGGTCCTGTACCGCCACCAGTGGACGGTGGGGCACGCCGCTGTCGCGCTCGAGACGGCGGATCGCGGCTTCCCGTTCCGGCCAGGCAAACCGGCGCAGGCGCCACCAGCCCAACCCGCCCAGCGCGAGCGCCAGAACGGCCAGCAGACCTGTATGAACCCAAGGTTCGAGACCGGCGAAAAGGTCGAAATGGGCGGCGGCCACGAACAGGGCCGCGAACGCCAGCAGCGGCGCGAGCCGCGGCCAAAGCCCTTCCCACGCAAGCGCCGCCCACGCCACGGCGATCTTGCGCCGCAAGCCGGGCGCTTCGATCGTCGAGGTCTGGCTGGCGTCCATCGCTTCCCCTTGACTAGGCCTTCACCGGCTCCATCCAGGGCGGAAACCGCTCGGCCTGGAGCATCTCGTCGACCGTCGGTCTTGGCCGGGTAACCGCAAATCGCGTGCCATCGACCATCACTTCCGGCGCCAGCGGGCGGCTGTTGTAGCTCGACGCCATGACCGCCCCATAGGCTCCGGCCGAGCGTATCATGACGAGGTCTCCGGCAGCCAGCGGCGCCATATCACGGTTTTGTGCCAGGAAATCACCCGATTCGCAGATCGGTCCAACGATATCGCAGCGGATCGTGGCGGCATCGGGGCGTGGCTGATGAACCGGCAAAATATCGTGCCAGGCCTCGTAGAGCGTCGGCCGGATGAGGTCGTTCATCGCCGCGTCGACAATGATGAAAGTCTTCGCCGAGCCGGGCTTAACGAGGATCACCTCGCCCACCAGCACTCCCGCTTCGCCGACGAGACGCCGGCCCGGCTCGAAAGTCAGTTCGCAGCCTAGTCCCTTGGTCTCCCTGGCGACCACCGCCATGAAATCCGCGATCGATGGCAATTTCTCGTCCGAGTAAACAATCCCCAGGCCGCCGCCGAGGTCGAAACGGTCGATATGATGGCCGTCGGTGCGCAGCTGCCCGATCAGCTCGCGGACCCGCACGATGGCGGCGCGGTAGGGCTCGAGAGAGGTGAGCTGTGAGCCGATATGCATGGCCACGCCCGCGACCCTGAGGTTGGGCTGGCGGCCGGCCAGCGCAAAGGCCTCACGCGCGAGATCGATGTCGATGCCGAACTTGTTCTCCTTGCGTCCGGTCGTGATTTTGGCGTGCGTCCCGGCGTCAACATCGGGATTGACCCGAATGGTCACGACGGCCTTGGCGCCGACCTGGCCGGCGACGGCATTGAGCGTTTCGATCTCGGCCGAACTCTCGACATTGATCTGGCCGACTCCGGCCTGCAGGGCCTCCATCAATTCCGAAGCCTTCTTGCCGACCCCCGAGTAGACGATGTTGGCAGCCGGAATGCCGGCCGCGAGCGCACGGCGCATCTCGCCCACCGAGACGATGTCGGCTCCGGCACCCAGCTCGCCGAACAGACGGATGACGGCCAGGCTGCTGTTGGCCTTCATGGCATAGCAGACACCAACCTTGTGGGGGGCGTTCATGCCCTTGATGCCGTCGGCGAACTCCTTCCACGCCGCACGCAAGGCGCCGGCGGAGTAGCAGTAGAAGGGTGTGCCGACCTGAGCGGCGACCGAGGCTAGCGCCACGCCTTCGGCGTGCATCTCGCCGTTCCTGTAGGCAAAGAAGCTCATCGGCTGCGTCCCTTCGCGGCTCCGAGGAACCGCCGGCGCGCTTCCACGACGGAGCGCGCGACATTGGCGGGTGCGGTGCCGCCAAAGCTCTTGCGGGCGCCGACCGACGCTTCGACGGTGAGCACGCGGTAGACGCTGCGATCGATACTCGGTTCGATCGCCTGCATCTCGGCCAGCGACAGCTTGTCGAGATCGACGCCCTTGTCGGAGGCGACGCCGACCAGCCGGCCCGTCACGTGATGGGCCTGGCGAAACGGCAGGCCGACCTTGCGCACCAGCCAGTCGGCGAGGTCGGTGGCCACCGAATAGTCGGCCGAAGCCACGGCGCGCATGCGCTCGGGATTGGCCTTGAGGTCGCGCACCATGCCGGCCATCGCGGCAATGCCGAGCTCCAGCGAGTCGGCGGCGTCGAACAGCGGCTCCTTGTCTTCCTGCATGTCCTTGCCATAGGTGAGCGGCAGGCCCTTCAGGATGGTGCAGAGCGCCACGAAGGCGCCGACGATGCGACCGACCTTGGCGCGCGTCAGTTCGGCGGCGTCGGGGTTGCGCTTCTGCGGCATGATCGAGCTGCCGGTGGTGAAGGCATCCGACAGCGAGATGAAACGGAACGGCGCGGAGCACCAGATCACGATCTCCTCGGAGAGGCGCGACAGATGCACCGCCGTGGTCGAAGCGGCAGCAATGAACTCGATCACGTAGTCGCGGTCGGACACGGCATCGAGCGAATTGGCCATCGGCCGGTCGAAGCCCAGCGCCCTGGCCGTCTTGCGCGGATCGATTGGATGCGGCGAGCCCGCGAGCGCGGCGGCGCCAAGCGGCGATTCGTTCAGCCGCGCCCGGCAATCGGCGAAGCGGCTGCGGTCACGGCCGACCATTTCGACATAGGCCAGCAGATGATGGCCGAAGGTGATCGGCTGCGCCGTCTGCAGATGGGTGAAACCCGGCATGATCGTGGCCGAATACTGCTCGGCACGGTCGATGAGCGCGGCTTGCAGGTCGCGCAGCATGAACTCGAACCGGTCGATCGTATCGCGTACCCACAGCCGCACATCGAGCGCGATCTGGTCGTTGCGCGAACGCGCGGTATGCAGCCGTCCGCCGGCCGGTCCGATCAGTTCGGTCAGCCGCGCTTCGACATTGAAATGGATGTCCTCGAGCCTGGTCGAGAACTTGAACCTTGCGCTCTCGATCTCCTCGCGAACCTTCAGCAGCCCGCGCCGGATGGCGCGGCCGTCCTTGGCCGTGATGATGCCCTGCGCCACCAGCATATCGGCATGCGCCAGAGAGCCCGCGATGTCCTGCGCATAGAGCCGGCGGTCGAAACCGATGGAAGCGTTGATCCGCTCCATGATTTCCGCCGGTCCGAGCTTGTAACGGCCGCCCCACATCGTGTTGGAGCCGCTCTTGCGCGCTCGCGCAGCCGTGTTCTTTCGTGCCATGAATTCGTACCATCGATCCTGTAGGAACGCGGCTTATGGCATATCCTGCTCTCAATTTCCTCCCTGGCCGGAGGTACATTCTCTCGGGCGCCCTGGCGGCCGTGGCGTTGCCGGCAAGGGCCGCGGGCGAAATGAGCAGATTCAAGAAGGCCCAGACGCCAAAGCCCCTGCCCGACCTCGAATTCCAGGATGCCAACGACAAGCCGCTGCGCTTCGCCGATTTCCGCGGCAGGGCGCTGCTGATCAACTTCTGGGCGACCTGGTGTACGCCCTGCGTCAAGGAAATGCCGAGCCTCGACCGATTGCAGGCGATGTTCCCCAAGGACAAGTTTCTCGTCCTGCCGCTGTCGATCGATGGAGCGTCGCGGCCCAGAGTTGCGCCGTTCTACAAGGACCGGAAGCTGACTCACCTCGGCATCTATTTCGACAAGGGCCGCAAGGCCATGCAGGGGCTCGACGTGTCGCTGCTGCCGACATCGATCCTGGTCGATCCGGCCGGTCGCGAACTGGGCCGCCTGGAAGGCGATGCCGATTGGGACATGCCCGAAGGGGTGGCTCTCATGAAGGCGGCGATCGCCGGCCAAAGCTAGAAGACGCCCACCCTGGCGCCGACGCGCCCAACTGTCTGACGCGTCAGCCGCCGACTTCGCAATGCTTGCTCATTTCCTTGCAGATGCGAAGCACCGCCTGAACGACCAATGACGAGGTCAGACCTTCACCCGGACCGGCGTGGCCGGCGATCATGAGCTGGGACATGTCGTCGTTGAACGGCACGACGTTCAGCGTCGCCGTGCGATCGCCCTCGGCGATCTGCAGCCGCCGCTGGCCAGGGTCCTGCATCAGCAGGCGGACCGACGGCTACGGCCAGGGCAACCATCAACCGCTTCATGTTCCGAAACCGCTATCGAGTGGGAACCGGACGCTCGCCTGAATAGTCATAGAAGCCGCGCTTGACCTTGCGCCCGATCCACCCGGCCTCGACGTACTTCGTCAGCAGCGGGCACGGCCGGTACTTGGAATCGGCCAAGCCCTCGTGCAGCACCTGCATGACCGACAGGCAGGTATCGAGGCCAATGAAATCTGCCAGTTCGAGCGGGCCCATGGGATGGTTGGCGCCGAGCTTCATGCCGGTGTCGATCGCCTCGACGTTCGCCACGCCCTCGTAGAGAGCATAGACCGCCTCGTTGATCATCGGCAGCAGGATGCGGTTGACGATGAAGGCCGGGAAATCCTCGGCATTGACCGGCTTCTTCTCGAGCTTGACCACGACCTCCCGTACCGTGCGGAAGGTCTCTTCCTCCGTGGCGATGCCCCGGATCAGCTCGACCAGCCCCATCATCGGCACGGGGTTCATGAAATGCATGCCCATGAACTTGCCGGGCCGGTCGGTCACCGCCGCCAGGCGCGTCACGGAGATCGACGAGGTGTTGGTGGCAAGCAGGACGTTCGACGGCAGGTCGACGCAGACCTTCTTGAAGATTTCGCGCTTCACCGCCTCGTTTTCGGTCGCGGCCTCGACGATCAGATCGCAGTCGGCAAACGGCTTGTAATCGAGCGCCGTCGAAATGCGCTTGAGCGCCGCGTCCTTGTCTTCCGGCCGGATCATGCCGCGACCGATCTGCCGGTCCATGTTGCGGTTGATGGCATCGATGCCCTTGTCGATATGCGCCTGGTCGACATCGGCAAGACGGATGTCGAACCCCTTGAGCGCGCAGACGTGGGCGATACCGCTGCCCATCTGGCCGGCACCGATGATGCCGATGCGCTTGATCATGGTGGGTACCCCTGGGGTTGCTTTACTTCTTTTCGACCGCTGCTGTCAGTTCCGGAACGATCTGGAACAGATCGCCGACGATGCCATAGTCGGCCACCTGGAAGATCGGCGCTTCCTCGTCCTTGTTGATGGCAACGATGGTCTTGCTGTCCTTCATGCCGGCGAGATGCTGGATCGCACCGGAGATGCCGATGGCGATATAGAGGTCGGGCGCGACCACCTTGCCGGTCTGGCCGACCTGGTAGTCGTTCGGCACGTAGCCGGCATCGACGGCGGCGCGGCTGGCGCCGAGCCCTGCACCAAGCTTGTCCGCCAGCGTCTCGAGCATCTTGAAATTCTCGCCGCTGGCCAGGCCACGGCCGCCGGAAACGACGATCTTGGCGCTGGTAAGTTCGGGCCGCTCGCTCCTGGAAAGCTCGGCACCGACGAACGTCGACAGGCCCGCAGCGCTGGCAGCATCGGCTTTTTCGACCGCCGCCGAACCGCCTGTAGCGGCCGCCTTGAAGTTGGTCGGGCGGATCGTCACGATCTTGATCTTGTCGGCCGACTGCACCGTCGCCATGGCGTTGCCGGCATAGATCGGCCGCACGAAGGTGTCGGGCGAGACGACCTGGATGGCTTCGGAAACCTGCGCCACATCAAGCAGCGCGGCGACGCGCGGTGCGACGTTCTTGCCGACAGAGTCGGCGGCCATCACGACATGGCCGTAGGCCGGCGCCAGCTTGACGATGAGCGGTGCGATATCTTCGGCGAGCCAGTTGGCATAGGCCGCGTCCTCGACGTGAAGCACCTTGGCGACGCCCTGGAGCGCTGCAGCGGACTTCGCAGCCTCGTCGGCACCGCTGCCGGCGACCAGCACGTGCACGTCGGGATCCATCTGCGCCGCCGCCGTCACGGCGTTGGCGACATTGGCGCGAACAGTCTTGCCGTCATGTGCGGCAACCACGAGAACGGCCATTTCAGATCACTCCCGCTTCGTTGCGCAGCTTGTCGATCAGTTCCGCCACGGACTTCACCTTGATACCGGCCTTGCGCTTGGGCGGCTCCTCGACCTTGAGCGTCTTCAGGCGCGGTGCAATATCGACGCCCAGCGCGTCGGGCGCCAGAACCTCGATCGGCTTCTTCTTGGCCTTCATGATGTTGGGCAACGACGCATAGCGCGGCTCGTTGAGGCGCAGGTCGGTGGTGATCACCGCCGGCAGCTTGATCTTGATGTTCTCGAGACCGCCGTCGACCTCCCGCTTCACCTCGGCCGAACCGTCGGCGATGTTGAGCTTGTTGGCAAACGTACCCTGCGACCAACCGAGGAGCGCGGCCAGCATCTGGCCGGTCTGGTTGGAATCGTCGTCGATCGCCTGCTTGCCGACAATCACCAGACCGGGCTGTTCCTTGTCGACCACGGCCTTCAGGAGCTTGGCGACCGCCAGCGGTTGCAGTTCAGTATCGGTCTGGACAAGAACACCACGGTCGGCGCCCATCGCCAAGGCGGTCCGAATCGTTTCCTGGCATTGGGCAAGGCCGGCGGAAAAGACGATGACCTCGGTCGCGAGGCCCTTCTCCTTCATGCGGAGCGCCTCTTCCACGGCGATCTCGTCGAAGGGATTCATGGACATCTTGACGTTCGCCGTCTCGACACCCGTGTTGTCGGCCTTTACGCGGATCTTGACGTTGTAGTCGATGACCCGCTTGACCGCGACCAGCACTTTCATCGCGTTGCGCCTATTGGTGAGTTGCGGCCGGACCACCCGCCCGGCGAAGGGTTTTTCGTGTACGGGTCCTCAGGCGATCATGTCAAGACTATGTCGCGCTGCACAAAACCGCAGAGTGGAAGCATTTTCCTTGATCTTTCAACAACTTGAGGTGTCTAACGCCCACCCCCCGGCACCCACAGAACATCGGCCGCACCATTGTCGTTGAGCCGCCGCGCCAGCACGAACAAATGATCGGAGAGACGATTGATGTACTTGATCGCCTCAGGGTTGATCGCCTGTTCGACCGCGAGACGGGTCACGCAGCGTTCGGCGCGGCGCGCGATCGTACGGGCAAGATGCAGCCGGGCCGCGACCTCGCTGCCACCGGGCAGAATGAACGACTTGAGCGGTGCGAGTTCGGCGTTCATGGCGTCGATCTCCTTTTCCAGACGCTCGACCTGGCTTGGCACGATGCGCAGCGCGCCCTCGCCGCGCTTGGCCTGGCCCTCGGGCGTGCAAAGATCGGCGCCGAGGTCGAACAGATCGTTCTGGATGCGGCCGAGCATCGCGGCCGCTTCGCCAAAACGAGGATCGCCGAGAATGGCATGGGCGATGGCGCTGCGGGCAAGACCGATGACTGAATTGGTTTCGTCGACCGTCCCATAGGCCTCGACGCGGATATCGTGCTTGGCAACGCGCTCGCCACGGCCAAGAGAAGTCTGCCCGGCGTCGCCGCCGCGCGTGTAGATGCGGGTGAGATTGACCGCCATCGCTTCAGCCCCGGCTAGCCAGATACCACAGGATGATGAAGACGATCGTCAGGAACTGGAGACGCACGCGCCACCACATGAAGCGGTTGCTTCGCCTGGCACCGTCGACCGATCCGTCGACGTTGCGGCTCATGCTGATCAGGCCCGCGAACAGCATGCCGAGCGTGGCCAGCCCCGAAACGATCACCAGAACAAACAGGACCCCGGCGATATTCATCGTAGATCTCCCTCCGCCCCGTTCTATCTCCCATTATGACGGCCGGCACCAGCGCGAGCGGTGGCCCACGGCCGCGCCCCGCGCGTCGCTGCAACCCCGGTCGCCGCCCGGAAGATCGCTTCGGCCGCCTGCTCGCCCGACCACAGCGCTGCATGCACCGTGCCGTATTCCACCGGCTCGGTCGCCTCTCCGGCAAAGTACACGCGCCCGCCGAGCGGCCGCGCATGGGCGGCACCGTCATCCGGATCGCTGCCGACGCCGGGATAAGAATAACCGCCACGCGACCATGGATCGCTCAGCCAGCGCGGGAAGGCCATCGCTTCGGGTGCGGGAATGTCATCGCCGAACATGGCGCGCAACGAACGCATCGCCACGGCCGTGACTTCCTCGTCGCTCGCGGTGCGGTCGAGCCGGATGGCGGTGTCGCCATTGGCGAAGCTCAGAAGGATCGGCAGGCCGGTCTCTTGTTCATGGCTGACCCAGGTATTGAAGGTGCCGCGGCGGTCGGGCGCGTCCGGCAGGCGTCCGAACCATTTCGGTTGCTCGGGCCAGAAACGCCGTGGAAATCGCAGGTAGAGCTTGGCCAGGATGCCGCCGCCATAACCCAGCCGGTCGAGCGCGGCGCGTTGCGCTGCCGGCGGTGCCGGATCAACGAGCGGCAAACCGGCGCGCAGCAGGCCCGCGGGGACGGCGATCACCGCCCGGTCCGCCGCCAGGCTCTCGCCGCCCTGCAGGGCCACGGTCGCCCCTGAGCCAGTCCAGCCGACCCGCTCGACGGCCGCGCCGTAGCGGATGTCGAGACCAAGTGCTGCATCGGCGATCAGTGGCTGGAAGCCGCCCCTGGGTTGGGCGTTGCGATCGAGCCCCTCGGTCGGGAACCACTCCTCGGCCGACACCATGTCCCACGGCGCGCCCTGCACGCCTTCGCTCATCTCGATGAAAGTCGCCACCACCAGCCGGTCGATCTCCGGCAACCACCGGGCATGCAGCAGCGGCTCCACCGCCTGCTTCACCGAAACCGAACGCGGGCCCCAGACGCGAGCCATTGCCTTGCTCTTCCAGCTCGCCCACTCGATGGCGGCCTTGAAGGCCAGGCGCCCCATGATCGCGCGACGGCGCTGGCCCTCGCGTGTCGTCGCCGTGGCACGTCTGTCGATCAGCAGGCGCTCGCCTTGCGATTCGATGAGACCGATACCGAGCTTTTCGCACCACAGCGTCAGCGGATTGCCATCTACTCCGTGGACCCACGAGCCGCCGAGATCGAGCGGCGCGCCGAGGCGATCGTCGGTCCAGACGCGGCCGCCCGGCCGGTCCCGCGCTTCGAGGACGGTGACGACGAACCCCGAATCCTGCAGCAGGCGCGCCGCCACCAGTCCCGCCATGCCAGCGCCGACCACGACGATGCGCTCGGCCTTGCCCGATCCCATCGACCATGTTCCGGTCATCGTCCGACCAGAGCGGGCAGCTTGCGCATATCGTCGACCCATTCGCCGGCCGCCGTCTGCAACGCAGCAGCGTCGGCATACGGCGCGCCGATATAGGCAATCGTGCGCATCCCGGCCGCGCGGGCGGCTTCGATCCCCGGCAGGGAATCCTCGACCACCGTGCAGGCGAAGGGCGGCTCGTTCATGCGCAGTGCGGCGTACAGAAAGAGATCGGGGAACGGCTTTCCCCGCGGCACCTCCGAGGCGCTGAAGATACGCCCCTCGAAGCGGTTCCACAGGCCGGTGATGCCGAGCGTCACGCGCATCTTGTCGAGTCCGCCCGAACTCGCCACGCAAGTGGCCGCGCCGGCCGCTTCGATCGCATCGACGACGTCTGCGATGCCGCGCACGGGCTGGAGCGGTGAATCATGAAAGGCCTGCATCGTATCGGCCTGCAGGCGATCGACGAAGCCGTCCGGCAACCTGCGCCCCAACACGCCTTCGACGATCTCGACGCAGGACTTCATCGACCGTCCCATCAGGCGCCGCATCGTCTCCTCGACGCTCCAGTCGAGGCCTTCGCGCGCCAGCGCACAGGCAAAGCAGGTGTTCGACAGCGGCTCGCTGTCGACCAGCACGCCGTCGCAGTCGAAGATGACCAGCACGCGAAAATTCAGAAGGGCTTGTCGCCGGCCACGGTCACGCGATTGCCGCTGCGCGTATGGGGCCAATAGTCCCACATCGCACGGTGCTGGACGCAACGATTGTCCCAGAAGGCGATCGAATTCTCACGCCAGCGGAAGCGGCACTGGAACAACGGATTCTCCAGGTGTTCGTAGAGATAGCGCAGGATGCCGTCGCTCTCGTCGCGCGGCACGCCGACCAGACCACGCGTGAAGCCGCGGTTTACGTAGAGTGCTTTCCGACCCGTCACCGGGTGCGTGCGCACGACCGGATGTTCGGCCCGCGGATACTGCGGCTTGTCAGCCACGCCGTGGTTTGCATAGAGGCCGCGATAGACCTGTTCGCCGTCGTGGATCGCCGTCATGCCCTCGAGATAGGCCTTCAAGCGATCCGACAGCGCCTCGTAGGCGGCGTACATGCTGGCGAACAGCGTATCGCCGCCCTTGGGCGGACAGGTCTTGATATACAGGATGCTGCCCATCGGCGGCTCGAGATCGCAGCTGACATCGGTGTGCCAGCCCTCGCCGTTGGCGCGCGGTGAGTCCTTGTCGGCATGGATGATCATCAACTCGGGTTTGCCCGGCTCCGACGGTGCCGCCGGATGAACATGCAGGTTGCCGAACAGGCGGCCGAAGGCCAGGTGCTGGTCGGCCGTGATGTGCTGATCGCGGAAGAAGATGACGAGGTTTTCCGCCAGCGCGCGGTGAAGTTCGTCCTGCTGGCGGTTGGAGAGCGGCTGGGCGAGGTCGATACCGGCGATTTCCGCGCCCACGATCGGCGTCAGCCTATCGACGGTGATGGTCTCGTACGGTGCGCTTTCGTCGGCGACGGCGCGATAGCGAGGGCCAGCATTGCCGCGCAGCGATCCTTCCATGGCTCACCTTCCTCCGAATTTTCCCGCCGACTATAGCTTGGAACGATCGCCAGGGGAAAACACAACCGACACTCGAGGTCTTTGCTTCCCAACCGGCGCGGAACCGGCGCAACTCGACTGTCATCAAACAAGGGGGGGAATTCGATCGCGGCCGGTGTAGACTCGCACCATGCCAATCTATCTCGACATCTCCCATCCAAACCGCATGGTGGTCGCGGTCATCCAGGGCGCGGTAACCGTCGACGACATCATCGGTGCGGCGCAGCAGTTCGTCGCAACCGGCGCCTGGCCGTACCGCAAGATCATCGATGTCTCGATCGGCGTTTCGACTGTCGACGCTACGGCTCTGGAAGCGCTGGCGACACTGGCGCGATCGAATGCCAAGGATATGCCCCGCGGCCCGACCGCGTTCGTGGTCGATCCGGCGCGCAGCGACATCGTCGAGCAATTCGCCAAAATGACCGAAGGCGACCGGCCGGTGAAAACCTTCAAGAGCATCCACGCCGCCCGGAAATGGCTCGACGAAAACACCCGGCGTTAGGAAGATCTTTCGGGCTTCGTCCCTAGTTCCGGCCCTCGAGCAGCCCGCGGCACACGACCTGCGCCTGGATCTCGGCCGCACCCTCGAAGATGTTGAGGATGCGGGCGTCGCACAGCACGCGACTGATGGGATATTCCATCGCATAGCCGTTGCCGCCGTGGATCTGCAGCGCATTGTCGGCGTTGCTCCAGGCGACGCGCGCGGCCAGCAACTTGGCCATGCCGGCCTCGATGTCGCAGCGGCGGTCCTGGTCCTTTTCACGCGCCGCAAAGTAGGTGAGCTGGCGGGCGATCATGGTCTCGACCGCCATCCAGGCGATCTTGCCGGCGACACGCGGGAAGGCATAGAGCGGCTTGCCGAACTGGATGCGGTCCTTGGCGTAGCGCAGGCCGAGTTCGAGCGCATTCTGCGCCACCCCGACGGCACGCGCCGCGGTCTGGATACGCGCGCTCTCGAAGGTCGCCATGAGCTGTTTGAAACCCTGGCCCTCCTTGCCGCCCAGCAGGTTGGCCGCCGGCACCTCGAAACCGTCGAAGCCGATCTCGTATTCCTTCATGCCGCGGTAGCCCAGCACGCGGATCTCGCCGCCGCTCATGCCCTCGGCGGGGAACGGATCGGCCTCGTCGCCCCGGGGTTTCTCGGCCAGGAACATCGACAGGCCCTTGTAGCCGGGCTTCGACGCATCACTGCGCGCCAGCAAGGTCATGATATCGGCGCGGGCGGCGTGGGTGATCCAGGTCTTGTTGCCGTTGATCCTGTAGGTGTCGCCCTCGAGCACGGCGCGGGTGCGCAGGCTCGCGAGGTCGGAGCCGGTGTTGGGTTCGGTGAACACCGCCGTCGGCAAAATCTCGCCCGAGGCGATGCGCGAAAGATATCGCTTCTTCTGGTCCTCGGTGCCGCCGGCGCGGATCAGTTCGGCCGCGATCTCGGAGCGCGTGCCGAGCGAGCCCACGCCGATATAGCCGCGCGACAGTTCCTCGGTGACCACGCACATCGCGAGCTTGCCCATGCCGAGGCCGCCCCACTCCTCCGGCACGGTAAGGCCAAAGACGCCGAGCTCGGCCATCTGCTGCACCACCGGCAGCGGGATCAGCTCGTCGCGCAGGTGCCAGCCGTGGGCATGCGGCCCGACTTCGGCGTCGACGAAGCGGCGAAACTGGCGGCGCACTTCCTCCAGCGCCGCGTCGCCAAGGGCGAGCGCACCGAAGTCGCCGGTATCGAGGCCGTCGGCGATCAGTTCGGCGATGCGCAACCTCGCGGTCGACGTGTTGGCCGCGATCAACTTGCGGACGGCAGGCGTATCGAGCGCCTCTGCGTCGGCGCCGAGGTCGGCCGGCCGTACAATCTCGACCTGGCTCATGGCGATGCCGCCCTGGAGCTGGGTGAGATACTCGCCGAGAGCCACCTGAAGGATGAGCTGCTCGAGTTCGCCCGCCGCACTTGCCTCGGCCCAGCGCCGCATCTGACGAATTGCAGAGACGTAGGTCGCGATCCAGGCAAAACCGTGGGCGGCAAACTGTTCGCGCTCCAGCAGCTCCGGATCGACCTTGCCCTTGGGCGCAATCAGCTTGCGGACCGCTTCGCGCGCCGCCGCCTCGTAGCGGTCGGCAGCAGTCTCGGCCTCGGCGGCGAGGCCGAGCAGGTTTTCAACGACCATCAGCCGGTCAATCCTCGAGCGCGTCTTCGAGAGTGCGCAGGCCGGGCCGCTTGGACGAGACCAGCACGGCCATGTTTCCGGGCTTGTGCTTGTTCTTCCACATCTTGGTGTGGGCCTTGGGAATATCGGCCCAGTCGAAGACCTCGCTCATGCAGGGATCGATGCGACGCTCGATCACCAGCTGATTGGCCTGGCTCGCCTGCAGCAGGTTGGCGAAGTGGCTGCCCTGGATGCGCTTCTGGCGCATCCACACGAAGCGCGCGTCCATGGTGAGGTTGTAGCCGGTCGTGCCGGCGCAGAACACCACCATGCCGCCGCGCTTCACGATGTTGCACGACACCGGGAAGGTCTGCTCGCCGGGATGCTCGAACACGAAGTCGACGTCGTTGCCCTTGCCGGTGTGCTCCCAGATGGCGGCACCGAACTTGCGCACCTTCTTCATGTATTCCGCGTAGCCCTTCTGATCGTCGACGTCGGGGAGCTGGCCCCAGCAGTCGAAGTCGTTGCGGTTGATGACACCCTTGGCGCCGAGCGACATCACGAAATCCGTCTTCGAGGGATCGGAGATGACACCAATGGCGTTGGCGCCGGCCGTCGCGATGAGCTGCACCGCCATCGAACCGATGCCGCCGGCTGCGCCCCACACCAGCACCTTGTGCCCGGGCCGCAGGATGTGCGGGCGATGGCCGAACAGCATGCGATAGGCGGTGGCCAGCGTCAGCGTGTAGCAGGCGCTCTCCTCCCAGGTGAGATGCTGCGGCCGCTTCATGAGCTGGCGCGCCTGCACCCGGCAAAACTGGGAGAAGGAACCGTCGGGCGTTTCGTAACCCCAGATGCGTTGGCTGGTCGAAAACATCGGGTCGCCGCCGTTGCACTGCTCGTCGTCGCCATCGTCCTGGTTGCAGTGGACCACGACCTCGTCGCCGACCTTCCAGCGCTTCACCTTGGCGCCGATCGCCCAGACGATGCCCGAGGCATCGGAGCCGGCGATGTGGAACGGTTGCTTGTGGACGTCGAACGGCGAAATCGGCAGGCCGAGGCCCGCCCAGACGCCGTTGTAATTGACACCGGCCGCCATCACGAGGACCAGCACTTCGTCTTCGCCGATGGTGTGCGTGGGCACGACCTCGAGCTGCATGGACTGCTCGGGCGGACCGTGGCGATCACGCCGGATCACCCAAGCGTACATGTTCTTCGGCACGTGGCCGAGCGGCGGAATTTCACCGACCTCGTAGAGTTCTTTCTGCGGCTGGTTGGCCGTCGGGTGCGGGCGGGCCGCGAAAGCGACAACTGACATGGCAAAGCCTCCTGCGATGCAGCGAAACTATTGCTGCAACAGCGAGAGTGCAATGCACAAAATACGAATCGGAACGAATGACGCAGGGGGAAAACAATAAAATTACCCGCCGCCGGCGGAAATTCCATATTGTGGGGTATATTTCGCATGAATCCGGCTCGGCGTTCGGTGTTGCGTGCCCGCTTCGGATCGCTATTGTCCGGCGCGGTAGGGTTTTGTGAGGTACACGCCGATGACTATCCGTTCGATCAAGTGGACTGCGAGCTTTTCCACATTTGCAGCGGTGCTGGCGGTAGGCATCGGTCTGCCCGAGCGGCAGGCTACGGCACAGATACAGGCGGTGCCGCGCGAGGGCGTATCGTTCAACGACACCGTGACTGCCCGCGTAACGGTCGAGACGATTGACCCCGACACCCGTACCGTCGCCTTCACCCTCCCCACCGGCCGGTTGCTGCTCCTGCCGGTCGCCGCAGGCGTACCGAACCTCGCCGCCATTGACGACGGTTCCCTGGCCAACGTGACCTATACTGAAGTCGTGACCATGCTGAACCTGCGCCAGAAAGGTCCGGGTTCGCGGGAAGCGCGCCAGGACCAGATGAGCCCCAAGCCAAATCAGCTCGATATCGAAACCGGACGGTTCACGCTCACCGTGGTCGCTGTCGATCTGGCGAACAACACGGTTTCGGTGATCGACGGTCGCGGTGGCGCTGTTCGCACCTATTCCGCGACCTCGATCGCCAAGCAGGACATGCTGAAGAAGATCAAGGTCGGCGACGTGGTAATCGGCATGACGACTCCGCTGATGATCACCGCGATCGCCGCAGCCCGCTAGAGTCTTTCGGGCTGGATCAGAATCGCTTTCCTCCCCCGTCAGCGGGTCGGCGCTATGTCCGCCAGTGGCCATAGCGGCGTCGGAAAGACCCTAGCCGATTTCGACGTCTTCCCAGAAGCCCATCCAGTGATCGACCGGTTTCATCTTGGGCTGCGGTTCCTCGTAGGACCACGCTGCGCGTTTGCTGGCTGCCACTCCGTCGGTGACATCGTAAAATTGCACACCGTGGGGGCATTCGAGGTCACTGGCGCTCTTGGGTGCCATCCGCAGCAAATCCATGCGAACTGAATCGCGCGGAAAGTAGCGATAGCCGCCGACCTCGAGAGTTCGGTCGCTCTCCGCGATCACCTGACCGTGCCAGACTGCCTTCATGCCGCCCGCTCCTAAGCCGCCAACCGCGGCTTGAACTGAGGATCCGTCGCCCTGAACTCGGGAACTTCGAAAAAGTAGACGCAGATCTGCGCAAGGAACAAGTCCTCCGCAGTCACATTATCACCAACGAGATTGCGATCGTCCGTGAAATGCCAACGAAGACCGAGGATACCGATCTCCGCCATCGGCTCTCTCCTGGATCAGTACTGGTCGTGGCGGCGTACCCAGGCCATCGGCCAGGGCAAACCACTTTCATCGCGGCCCTTCGATGTCAGGTCGAGCATCTGGTAGGTGCCGTTGATGGCGTCGAGACCGCGCCCATAGGTCGAATAGGTGCGATAGATCGCGCCATCGTCACCGCGCCGGAACGCACTGAAGCCCGGAGCCTCCTCGCCACCGAACTTGACGGTGCCGAAATTGTAGTTGGGGTCGTCGCCCTTCTCCGGCGGGAACGACACGGCGAAATCGAAATTGAAATCGCTGGCGGCCGACGATACCCAGCGGAAGCTCCAGTCCATGCGCTTCCGATAGGCCTCGATCCTGTCCAGGGGTGCCCGCGAAACCGCGACGAGTGCCGTATCGCGATGGGCGAGATGGACGTCGACGCCGTTGTAATTGTCGGCCCAGAAGGAACAGCTCGGGCAGCCCTCCTTCCAGTCGGGACCGAGCATGAAGTGATAGACGACGAGCTGGCTCATACCGCCGAAGAGGTCAGCCAGGGCAAGCCGGCCTTCGCGTCCATCGAAGGAATAGGCCTTGTCGATTCGCACCCACGGCAACTCGCGCCGCTCGCGCGCCAGGTCTTCGCGGGCCTTGGTGAAGGCCTTCTCCTTCACGAGAAAGGCCTTGCGGGCGAGGAGCCACTCCTCGTGGGAAACGATGCGTGAGATGGTCATGCTGCCCTCCTGAGAAAAGCCGCGAGCTTGTCGAACGAGCCGGTCCAGCCGGCATTGTGGTCGTCCATGCCGGGCGTGTCGGCAAACGGCCCATGGATCAGGGTCAACTCGGTCTTGTCGCCCACCGCGCGCAACTCGATGCGCACCGTCGTCTCGTGACCACGCGGCCTGGCAAAGTCGCCATCGGCATGATGCGCCCAGGTGAAGACCAGACGCTCGGGCCGCTTGACCTCGACATACTTGCCTGACGAAGCGAAGACCCGACCGCTGTCGTGGCGGGCGCCGACGCGCCAAGCGCCGCCCGGCTGCACGTCGATCTCGCAGACCGTTATCTCCACACCGGGCGGGCACATCCACTGGACGAAATGATCCTGTTTCGCCCAGGCGTCGAACACGCGCTCGCGCGTGGCGTCGAAGGTGCGCGTGATGCGAAGCGCGTTGGCATCAAGGCTTGTGTCGGGCACGGCTCTTTCCTTTCGTGGTTTCGGGTGCGGTGCGCTTGAGGAAGTCGTCCAGCCGGTCGAGCTGGTTCTCCCAGAACTGCCGGTAAAACTCGATCCAGTCGGCGGCCGCCCGCATTCCCTCACCGCGAAGCTCACAACGCCGCCACTGCGCTTCAGTGTGCCGCTCGATCAGACCTGCCTCTGTCAGCACTTTCAGATGCCGCGACACCGCGGGCAGCGATATGTCGAACGGCTCGGCGATGTCGCCAACGGTGGCCGCTCCCGCGGCAAGGCGCGCCAGGATGGCGCGGCGGGTGGGGTCGGCCAGGGCCGCGAAGGTTTGGGATAGCTGATCCATATTTAACTATTATGTTAAATACAAATCAGACCGTCAAGCCATTACCCGCCGCGTCATCGCAATTGCAGGATATCCGGGCGATACCTATGAAAGCGCGCCGACCGGGCAGGCATGGAGTTGAGTGAATGGAAGCGATCTATCGCGTCAAAGGTGCCACCGCCGAGACCAGCGCGTCCGCAGGCGGTCCATGGGACGCCAGACTGCAACATGGCGCCGCCCCTTCGTCATTGATCTGCTGGGCGGTGGAGAGGTTGCCGTCGCCCGTCCCGATGCGCGTGGCCCGGCTCACCGTCGACCTGATGCGACCGGTGCCGGTAGCGCCGCTCGCCGTCGAGACCGAGGTTGTCCGCGAAGGCCGCAAGATCCAGCTCGTCTCGGTACGCCTGCTGGCAGATGGCGTGGAGGTCGTACGCGCGAGCGCACTACGCATCCGCACCGATCCCCGCGAGGTGCCGGCGATCGCCAGCGGACCGGCGGTCGAGCTTCCGTTTCCGGACCTCTGCAGCCCACCCGACTTCTTCGCCACCGAAACGCCGTTTCTCAAGGGGATCGAGATGCGCCTGGCGAAGGGTAGTTTCCGCGTCCCGGGGCCGGCCGCCGTCTGGTATCAGGCGACGCGGCCGATCGTCGCCGAGAGCGCGATCTCGCCGCTGATGCGCGCCGCCATCGCCGCCGATTTCTGCAACGGCACGTCGTCGGTGTTCAGCATGAGCGACTGGACGTTCATCAATGCCGACCTCACTGTCAGCCTCGGCCGCGAGCCCGTCGGCGAGTGGATACTGCTCGACGCCGAAACCTGGGTCGGGCCGGACTCTGTCGGCATCGCCGCCGCACGCCTGGCCGATATCAAAGGTTATTTCGGCCGCGCCGTGCAGAGCGTCATCTTCGAGAAGCGTTGAGGGAGCCCGCCATGTTGATCGTTCTTGCAGATGCCCGCTTCGACCCGGCACAGGCCGAGCAGGTCCGCACCGTCGCACGGCCGATGATCGAGGCGTCGCGTGCCGAACCCGGCTGCGCCGGCTACGACTACGCCTTCGACCTGCTCGAACCCGACCTGATGCGGGTGCGCGAATGGTGGAAGGACGAGCAGGCGCTGAAAGATCATTTCGCCACGCCGCACATGGCGGCATTCCTGAAGGCGCTGCGCGACCTCCGGCCCAAGTCCGTCATGGTGAAGTGCTACGAACTCGGGCCTGAGCGAAAGATGCCCAACACGTGATCCGTATCATCGTGCGGCGAAGCCGAAGGATCCTTCGCTTCGCTCAGGATGACAAGATCACCCCCTCTTCCAGGTCGTGCCCTTCGGTCCGTCCTCAAGGATCACGCCCTTGGCCTTGAGATCGTCGCGAATGCGGTCGGACTCCTTGAAATCCCTGGCCTTGCGCGCGGCCTGACGGGCGGTGATCGCGGTCTCGATATCGGCCTCGCTCGGTCCCGATGAATTGGCCGGCGTCCAGCGGAACCAGGCTTCGGCATCGTGCTGCAGGAGACCCAGCGCGTTCGCGCCGGCGCGCAGTTCGGCCGGATCGGCGAGTTGATGGATGGCGCCGATTGCCATGGGTGTGTTGAGATCGTCGTTCAGGGCGTCTTCGACAGATCGCGGCACGGCGTCGGCAGGCCGTACCTCCCTGCCGCGCAGTGCGCCGTACCAGCGGTCGAGTGTCGCCTTGGCCTGTATCAACCCCTCATGGGTGAAATCGAGCGGCTGGCGATAGTGCGCCGACAGCAACAGCAGGCGGATCGCCTCGCCGGGAAACTGGTCGAGCAGTTCGTGCACGGTGAAGAAATTGCCCAGCGACTTGCTCATCTTCTCGCCGGAGATGTTGAGGAAACCGTTGTGCATCCAGTAAGTCGCCATGAAGGGATGACCGAACGCACTGCGGCTCTGCGCGATCTCGTTCTCGTGGTGCGGGAAGATGAGGTCGAGGCCGCCGGCGTGGATGTCGAAGGTCTCGCCGAGGTGCTTGGCGCTCATCGCCGAGCATTCGATGTGCCAGCCCGGGCGGCCACGGCTCCACGGACTCTTCCAGCCCGGCTGGGCCTCGGTCGAGGGCTTCCACAGCACGAAGTCGGCCGGGTCCTTCTTGTAGGGCGCAACCTCGACACGCGCACCGGCGATCAGCTCGTCGCGCGAGCGCCGCGACAGGCGGCCGTAGTCGTCCATGCTGGGCACGCTGAACAGCACATGACCGTCGGCGGCATAGGCATGACCGTTGTCGACCAGGCGCTGGATCATGCCGATCATCTCGGCGACGTACTGCGTCGCGCGCGGCTCGACGTCGGGCGCCAGCGCCCCCAGCCGGCGCATGTCGCTCCGGTAGGCATCGGCGGTGCGGTCGGTCAGCGCTTCGATACTTTCGCCATTGTCGGCCGCCCGCACGATGATGCGATCGTCGATGTCGGTGATGTTGCGCACGTAGGTGACGCGCAGATAGTGGCGCTTCAGCAGCCGGTAGAGCGTGTCGAACACCACGACGGGACGGGCATTGCCGATATGCACGTAGTCGTAAACCGTCGGGCCGCAGACATAGAGGCGCACGTGCCCCGCGTCGAGCGGTGCGAACGCTTCCTTCTCGCGCGACAGCGTGTTGTAGATGACGAGGGACATGGTCCCCTTCTCCCCGATCAAACGTATACGAAATCCGGACGCCCTGGCTGGGCGGGGGATTTACTTACATCGCGCGCTATATGCGCCGGGGAACGGAAGGAGCGACATTTTTTCAGTTTATCCGAAGCGTTCTTGTCGTGCAAATGGCCGCCAATGGAAGCGTTTTTCACCTCGACCGCCGTCGTTGCCGTGGCCGAGATCGGCGACAAGACTCAACTTCTAGCCCTGGTGCTGGCGGCACGTTATCGCAAACCGGTGCCGATCATCCTCGGCATCCTGATCGCCACCCTGGCCAACCATGCGTTGGCCGCCTGGGCAGGCGCCGCCGTCGCCGGCTGGGTCGGTGCAGAAACGATGCGCTGGATCCTGGTCGCGGCGTTCCTTGGCATGGCGGCGTGGTGCCTGATCCCCGACAAGGCCGATGAGGGTCCGCAGACCGCGCGCCGGGCCGGCGCTTTTCTTGCCACGCTGGTCGCCTTCTTCATCGTCGAGATCGGCGACAAGACCCAGATCGCCACCGTGGCGCTGGCCGCCCGGTTCAATTCGCTGATCCTGGTCACCGCTGGCACGACACTCGGCATGATGCTGGCCAACGCACCGGTGGTGCTGTTCGGCGACGCCATCGCCAAGCGATTGCCGCTCAAGGTCGTGCGCCTGATCGCTGCAAGCCTGTTCGCGGCACTGGGGATCGCCGCGATCTTTATGCCCTCTGGCCCCTGAGGCGCGCCTCGGCCTTCGCCCGCCCGATCAGCGGCAACAGCTTCGCCATCTCCGGGCCGGTCTCGCGCGCGGTGAGCGCAAGCCTGAGCGGATGGAACAGCGCGCGGCCCTTGCGGCCCAGCGTCGACGTAAATGCTTTCCATGTCGTGTCGTCCCATGGCTCCGGCGGCAGCTTGGTCGCGGCGTCGGTCAGAAAAGTAGCGTCTTCGATCGCGGGTTCGATCGGGCCGCGCACGACGTCGGCCCAACCCGCGGCATCGGCGAGCGTCACCAGGTTGCCGCGCACCGCGAGCCAGAAGGCCTCGCCCGGATCTTGTGCGAGGCGTGCGCGTACGGCTTCGTAGGGCAGGATATGCAGGGTCCGCGCGTTCAACTGCGCCAGTTCCTCCTCCGAGAAGCGCGCGGCGGCGCGTCCAACGCGGGCGAAATCGATCGTCTCCACAAGCGTGTCGAGCGCGGCCACCGGCTCCACCGGATCGGCCGTGCCGAGCCGCGCCAGAAGCGCGCAAACGGCGAGCGCCTCGATGCTGCGTTCCCGGAGATCGGCGACCGCCAGGGAACCTGCGCGCTTGCTCAGGCCGCCGCCCGTCGCGTCGACCAGCAACGGCAGATGCGCGAAGACCGGCGCATTGGCACCCAGCGCCTGGAACATCTGGATCTGCGCGCCTGAATTCGTGACGTGATCCTCGCCGCGGATCACATGCGTGATACCGAAGGCGATATCGTCGACCACCGACGTGAAGCTGTAGAGATAGGTGCCGTCGTCGCGGACCAGCACCGGATCGCTCTGGCTTGCCTCATCGATGTGCTGCGGCCCGCGCACCAGATCGTCCCAGCGCACTTCTTCCGACGCGAGCTTGAAGCGCCAGTACGGCCGGCGGCCCTCGCTTTCAAGACGCGTACGATCGGCATCCGACAACTTGAGCGCGGCGCGGTCGTAGACCGGCGGCCGCCCCTGCGCGAGCAGGCGCTTGCGCCGGAAGTCGAGTTCCTGAGGTGTCTCGTAGCAGGGATAGAGGCGTCCGGTGGCTATGAGCGCTTCGCGCGCCGCGTCGTAGTGTCCGATTCGGTCGGACTGTCTTTCCTTGCGAGCCCAGTCGAGGCCGAGCCACAGGAGATCGCGCTCGATCGCCACCTCGAACTCCGACTTGCTGCGGCTTCGGTCGGTGTCGTCCAGGCGCAGAATGAACGTGCCGCCGTGGCGTTTGGTAAACAGCCAATTGAACAGCGCAGCACGAATGTTGCCGACATGCAGCAAGCCTGTGGGGCTCGGCGCAAAGCGGACAATTGGAGCGATCATGGGAGCCGACTTGTGACGAGAGGCCGTTGGCGGGTCAAGCCGGCTCCGTCGGCGTCTCCGCGCCCGATGTCCTTGGATCCCGGAAGGAGGTCGACGAAGCGCGCCTTGCGGCCACCGACATCAGGATCGATCAGCCGAAATTCTCAGCGATAACCCGGCGGCGGCGCGACGTTGCCCGACGTCGGCGAGATCGGTGCCTGCTGAGGCATGGTCGCCGGTGTCGGCAGCGTCGAGTTCATGATGCTGCCGGGGCCACTGCCCGCGCCTCCGCCGCTGGGCGTCGCGACGCTGCCCGGTGCCGTCTCGCCGCTCGCACTGATCCAGTACCCGGCCACCGCATTGGACTTGTCGCCGGCCGTCTTCGCCTGGACATCGACCATGCCGATCCGCTGGCCGCGCTTGTTGATCCGGTAGCCTTCGGCATCGAGTTGATAGCCTTCGTTGTCGACACGCACCCCGTCCGCTTCGGTCCGGAACGAGGCGGGCGGCGTCACTTCTGTGTAAAGGGGCTTGGGCAAGGGATCACAGGCGGCAAGCGCCAGCCCCCCCAGCATCGTGGCAAACAGCATTTTCGTAGCCATTGGCTTCCCCAATATTCACGCCACCGCCGGAAAATGATGCTTCCATCAAGGCTGGCGAAATTCCGGAGCCATCATAGCGGAAATCATGCGCCCCCCGAAAGGCCCGCGCGACCGTCGACGCGAGCACATTCGTCACCCAAAACCCGCGGGAAACGCCGGATCGGCAGGCTGGCAGGCCCCCCTACGACTTCTTGTCCACGCTGGTCTGAATTTCCTGATAGGATTCCTTCATCCTATCCTGCACGATCTTGAAGGCCTCGGTGCTCGACTTCTGCACCAGCTCGGCGATGTCGCGGGTGTTGGCCATCACCGCCTCCATCGCCTTCTTGGCGAACTCGGCCTGCTTGGCCATCGCGTCCTGCGGACTGCCTCCCGGCTTATAGGCCTGCGCCACCTCGGCCATGTCCTTCATGGCCGCCTCGAAAATCTCGCGCTGCTTGGTGGCAACCGCGCTGGCGCCGCCCGTCATCGCCTGCCACGACTTGGTCATGGCCTCGAGGTTTTTCTGGTGGCTCTCCATGAGTTTCGCCATGTCGAAAGCTGGGACCTTGAATTGCTCACCGAGGCTTTTGAACATGTCGGTGAAGTTCTTTGCTGGGTCGGCCATGCGAACCTCCTTCGGTCAGAGGTACAGCTTCAACCCCTGCTCAAGGGCGTGCAAGGCCAATCCGGCCAGCCCGCCGATCATGGCACCGTTGAAGCGGATATATTGCAGGTCGCGACCGACCGTGAGTTCGATGCGGCCGATCAGCATGTCGATATCCCAGGATTTGACCTGATCGGCGATGAAGCGGCCGACACCGTTCTTCTGGCTCTCCACGAAGTCAGCCAGCACCCGTACCATGCCACGGTTGATTTCAGCGCGAATCTCGGGATCGCGCGCGAGTTGGCTGCCGATATCTACCAGCATGGCTTCGAGCTGCCGGCGGATCTGGCTGTCGGGTGCGACGGCATCCTTCTCCAGAAATGAGCGCAAGCTCTCCCAGGCACCCTCAGCCACGGCCGCGACCTCAGGCCGCGCCAGCAGGTCGCGCTTGACCTCTTCGGCCCGGCGCGCGAACGCGTCCGAGCCGCGCAGGCGCACAATGAAGTTCGTCACAAAACCGTCGAACTCGCGGCGCAGCGGGTGATGCGGGTCGACCCGCGCTTCCTGGATGAAGGCCCCGCTCGACGCCACGATCTTGCGCAGCAGATAGGCATCGGCGCGGTAGAGATTGAACAGTGCCGGCAGCTCGTTGCGGATCTTCTCACGCAGCGCCGCCAGCGCCTGCTCGTTGGCCAGCACCTTTTCGAGCGCACCCAGAAGCTCGTCGAGCAGGCGCTGATGCCGGCCCTTCTCGGTGACGGCGCTCAGCAAGCCCGCGGCGAGCGGCGCGAGCTCGATGCGCTCGAGCTCGGCCATGATGCGCCTGCCCATAAAGCCCTTGAGGCCGGACTGGTCGATGGCGGCCAGGGTCTGTGGCAGCAGTCGCAGGACAAAGCGCGCAAGCGCTGCGCTATGTTCGCGATCGGCCAGCCACTCCGCCACCAGGCCGGCGAAATCGACCTCGCGCAGCCTTGCCTCGACCGGTTCGGGGGCGAGGAAATTGCGCTCGATGAACTCACCCAGCGTATCGGCGATGCGCAGGTGGTTGCGCGGGATGATGGCAGTGTGGGGGATCGGCAGCCCCAGCGGGCGCCGGAACAACGCCACGACGGCATACCAATCGGCGAGGCCGCCAATCATCGCCGCCGCCGCAAAGGCCGCAACGTAGCCCCACGCCGCGTGCGCCGACTCGAAGTGCCGTGCGACGCCGAATACAGCCGCCATGACGACAAGCAGGGATGTCGCCGCAAGCTTGATACGGCGGAGGTCGCGGGCGCGCTCGGCGTCGCGGGCGGGTTGTTCGCTCAATCGTCAAGCACCCGGATGCAGCGGTTTATCGGCCATTCGCCGTTGGACCTCTCGCGATCGACGGCAGGATGCCGTTCCAGGTTGGCGTGCGGAAGCCGTCAGCGCTCGCCGATCGGCCGGTAGCGGAACTCGCGCGCGGCACGGGCACGGCCGGACGATGCCGAACCCGGCCCCTTGTTGAGGCGCGCGAACATGGCGGCAAATGCGATGTCATCGGCATCGAGCGGAGGGAACGCATCGCGCGTCCGCACGGGATCGGCCCCACGGGCCAGCAGCGCACCGACGACGCGGACACGGATGGCCGTATCCTTGAACAGCATTTCGCCGGCCGGCCCACCGGTATCGCTCTCGATGCGCCGGCGACCGCGGACGAAGACCCGCATACGTTCGATTGCCTCGCGTTCGGCGGCGCCGACATCCAGCGTCACCATGCCTTTGGACATCAGGTCGCCCTTGCGGACCCAGCCCTCGGCACCCGGCCACCCCTCGGCCAGCATCCGTGACAGTGCGTTGCGGTCCTTGGGGCCGAGATAGACCGGCAGCAGGCGGAACAGGCGAAGATAGATCACGCCACGCGCGCTGATTGTCACGTGCGACTTGTCGTCGAGTTCGACGCGGAAGAGGTCGAGGTAGATCTCGTTGCGCACCGTCTTGCCGGGAAGATCGGCGATCGCCGCCGCCTCCTTGATCGAGAAGGTCTCGGCCTCCAGCCCGTGCGGCAAGCGCCGCGGACGTTGCGTCTGGGTCTTTTTTCTTGCCATCATTCGCCACGCTTTCCGCTCAGCAACATTAGGCGCCGCCAAATCTGTCGTATAGTCATTCGGCACATTCTCTTGGGGAGGAATCGATGAAGGTCGGATACATCGGCGTCGGCAACATGGGTGGTCCCATGTGCCGCAACATTATCAAGAAGAGCAATCACGCCGTGACCGTGTTCGACCTGAACCCGGCGGCCGTCAAGACCTGCACCGACCTCGGCGCCACGGCGGCCAAGTCGGTGGCGGAGGCGACCAAGGGCGCCGATATCGTCATGACGTCGCTGCCGATGCCGCGCGACGTCGAGGCGGTAACGCTGGGCGACAACGGCATTCTCGCCAACATCGGCAAGGGCCAGACCTACATCGACCTCAGCACCAATGCGCCTTCGATGGTGAAGAAGATCGGGGCCGCCATGGCCGCCAAGGGCATCGCCATGCTCGACGCCCCGGTGAGCGGCGGCGTCGTCGGCGCCGAGGCCGCCACCATCGCCATCATGGTCGGCGGCGACAAGAAGGTATTCGACGACGCCCTGCCGGTGCTGCAATCGTTCAGCGCCAACGTGATCCACATGGGCGAACTCGGCACCGGCACCGTGGCCAAGCTGGTGAACAACATGATGTCGTTCTGCAATATGGCAGCGGCAGCCGAGGGGCTGATGCTGGGCGTCACCGCCGGCCTCGACCCGGAGAAGCTGATCCAGGTGATCTCCAACGCCAGCGGCAATTCCAACGCCTTCAGGATGTTCTCGCAGCGCGCGCTGAAGGGCGAGTTCTCGCCGCCGTCCTTTGCGCTCAACCTCGCCCACAAGGACCTGCATCTGGCGATGGAACTCGCCGACGAGCTGGACGTGCCGCTGCCGCAGGGCTCCGCCACGCACAATTTGCAACGCATGGCGCGCAGCATGGGCTTCGGTGCCGACGACAGTGCGTCGATCCTGCGGGTCTACGAGAAGGTCCTGGGGCGGACGATCAAGCCATGACGGCGGCGGGCGCCCGGTTCGCGCGCCGGGCGTTCGTCACTGCCCTGCTCGGCCTGCCGCTCGCCAGCGCCGCCCGCGCGCAGCCGGCGACGGACATCTGGGCTGCCCTCCGCGGCGGCGGCCACTTTGCCCTCATCCGCCACGCGCTGGCGCCGGGAAACAACGATCCACCGGGCTTTCGTCTCGACGATTGCTTGACCCAACGCATCCTCTCGGCCGAAGGCCGCGCGCAGGCCGTCCGCATCGGCGACCTGTTCCGCCGCAACGGCATCGCCCAGGCCCGCGTCCTGTCGAGCCAGTGGTGCCGCTGCACCGAGACGGCGACCCTGCTCGGACTGGGCGCGGTGACGCCGCAGCCTTTGCTCAATTCGTTCGTGCGCGACCGCGAGCGCGGACTCCAGCAGACCCAGGCGCTGCGGATATGGCTCGGCCAGCAGGACCTCGCGCAACCGATGGTGCTGGTCACGCACCAGGTCGTGATCACCGCCTTGAGCGAAGTCTTTCCCGGCAGCGGCGAGATCGTGGTCATGCGCCGCCTGCCGGATGGCGGCCTCTCGGTCACGGGCCGCCTCGACACGGCTTAGAGCGCGCCGCCTCATTGCGCGACGCGTGTGCGGAAAAGCAGGTCAGGCCAAATGGCGGGCGATCAATGCCGCCACCCGATCCGGGTGGGTAGCGGCCACGTCGTGGTTGCCGCCCGGCACAATCTCAAGTCGGGCGTTGGGCAGGCGTGCAGCGAGATGTTGGCCGACCGCCACCGGACTGATCGGGTCGGAATCGCCCCAGATCAGCAGAGTCGGCGCCGCGATACCCTCGACCGGCAGGCTCGCGGACGACCTGGCCGCCGTGATCCAGCCGGCGGCCTGCGGAAACGAGTGGCGGTAGTCGGGCCGCCAGTCAGCGGCGCCGAGCCCGGCCATGTCGACGCCGCCGGAAGTCACCGACAGCACCAGCCGGCGCACCATCTGCGGCCGTTCGAGCGCGATGCGCGCCGCGATCACCCCACCCATCGATTGCGCCACCAGGTCGACCGGCCGGTCGATCCGTGCGGCAACCAGTTGCACGAGATCGTCGATGCCGTTGATCGCAGGATCGTGCGGCTGATGGCCAAGGCCCGGCCAGCTGAAATAGTGCTTTGGCCAGTCCGCGGGCAACAGTGACCCGACCGGCTTCCAGAACTCCGGCGAAGCGCCGGCGCCAGGGAGAAAGAGGATGTCCGGCATCGCTAGGCGCTGAGCCTCGCCATGAAATCCGGCAGCTTGCGGCCGATCGACAGCAGATACCGGCCCATGGCGCCCGCCACCTGGCGGACCGGCGGACGGGCGCCCATGCGCTCGCGCCATTTCTGCAGCCGGGGATGGGCCTCGCCCATCGGCGCGCCCATGCGGTCACCGAAGAGTTGCGCCATGTAGAAGGCGATGTCGGCGTAGCTGTAATCGCCGGCCAACCACTCGCGGCTGCCCAGGGTGCGTTCCATCTCGTCGTAGAAGCGGGCGGCACCATCATGCGCGCCGGCCGCCTCGGGATTGCCCATCAGGCGGACGATGTGCGGGAAATAGACCTCGTCGGATTTGTGCTCCAGCAGGCGCGCCCGGGCGCGCTCCCTGATATCGGCGGGCCATAGCGGCGGCTCGGGCTTCAAGGTCTCGAGGTATTCGAAGATCTGGGTCGAATCGAAGAGCTCGAGATCGCCCTCGACCAGCACCGGCACCTGGCGCTTGGGATTGATGCGCGACACCTCGGGGTGCTTGGGCTCGTAAAGCGTCTTCATCTCGAACGGCACCATCACCAGCTCGAAATCGAGCCCCTTCTCGCGGGCGGCGATTTCCACTTTGGCGCCGAACATGCTGAGTGGACCGGAGAAAAGCTTCATGTCCTGCACGTCCTCAACCGGACTTCTGCGGCGCTTCATAGTCGCCGACGTAGCTGAGGTGCGTCACCAGCCCGCTGCCCGGCCGCCACTGGTGCAGCGCAACCCCCGGCGGTTCCATCCGCATCGAAAGCTTCGCGCCCGCCCGCAGATCGAGCGTCACCTGATGGGCAGTGCTGGGGGCGATCGAGGCCAGGGTGCCGGCCCAGCGCATCTGGATCGGGCGATGGATATGGCCGCAGACCACGCGCTCGACATTGGGATGGCGCCGGACAAGCGCCGCGAGCCGCTCGCCGCCTGCGGTCAGGCGCATCCCGTCCATCCTCTCGATACCGACGTCGAACGGCGGATGATGCATGAACAGCAGGGTTGGGCCGTCCTGCTCGGCCAGACGCGCCTCCAGCCAGTCGAGCCGCACGTCGCACAGTTCACCGTGGTTCCTGGCCTCGACCAGCGTGTCGAGCGCGATCAGCCGCACCGGCATTCCCTCGACCGTGTATTGCAGGAAGCCCTCGCCCGGCAGGTAGCCATGGTCGGGGAACGCCCCGCGCAGCGCGTCGCGGAGATCGTGATTGCCCGGGATCAGATAGACCGGCATGGCGAGCGCCGACAGCACGCGCCGGAGATTGGCGTATTGCGCCGGCAGGCCGTTTTCGACCAGATCGCCGGTCGCCAGCACGATATCGGGCCGGGGGTCGAGCGCGTTCAGATGCGCCACCGCGCGTTCGAGGAAACCCGTGGTGTCAACCCGGCCATGGAGCAGCTCGCCCTCGCCCTTCAGGTGCATGTCGGAAATCTGGGCGATCAGCATGGACGGTCCTCCCCGGCGCGCAGCGGCAGCACCGACAGTCCCGGCGCCACGTCACTGATAGCATCAAAGAACAGGGCGAAGTGACGCGCAATCAGCCGCTGCAGCTCGGGCCCCGGCCGGTCGTCGCTGTCCGAAACGGTCATCTCCATCCCGGCCGTCGTCTGGACCCACAGCACCGGGTTGGCCGGCGCCTCGGCGAAGCCCTCGAACCCCAGCAGGCCGAAGGCCACGGCCTCGCGCCTGCGGGCATGCCGCGCCAGCGCGTTGTCGCGGCCGGGATCGCACAGCGCGAACGCCAGCCGGGCGGTGGTGCCGTCCGGCAGCATCACCGCGTATTCGCGCGTCGCCAGACGGCCGATGTCGTCGTTCATGGTTCACCTCAGGCCCGATCGAGAAAAGTGCCCGACCGCCCTTCTGTCACACCCCAAGGTGTCACACCAAGTTGAGACAAATGTTGTGACACAGGTTGAGCGCCCACCTG
>ERZ890510.414-NODE-414-length-33844-cov-7.096540_pt1 | contig 33844 bp, 24 predicted proteins | sample MGYA00521265_ERZ890510 | MGnify/ENA primary metagenome ERZ890510 (study PRJEB32303, sample SAMEA104408624) | aquatic metagenome | biome: Brackish water; feature: Chemocline; material: water | place: Baltic Sea | collected 2014-10-26T21:54:00 | depth 110 m ... | reverse complement strand
CGGCAGCCAAAAGAAGTACTTCTGGATCATCTATGCGAGCCTTACCGGCAAGATTGACCAACAAAACGGACATTAGTTGCGGAATGTGGCTCACGCACGCAGCTATGCGGTCGTGCTTTTCTGCAGACATGACAATGAGCCGCGCGCCAGTTAGTCCTAAGATCGATGTCAAACGTTTGTATTGGGACGAAAACTCAATATAGGTTTGATCAATAGGGCACAGGACATAGGTGGCATTTTCAAACAACAACGTATTTGCATGTTGGATTCCAGTTTTTTCAGATCCAGTCATCGGATGGCCTCCAACAAACAACACGCCTTTTTTGAGTGATTGTTTAGCTACGGCTGAAATTGGCCGCTTCACCGAACTCATATCGGATACAACGGTGCCAGGCGGAATCAGCGGAGCAATTTCTTCGAGAACTGCCAACGCAATGGATGGGGGAGTGGCAATAAGTATGACGTCGGCGCTTCCCACGATCTCAGTGGCGTTTGAACAACCACTCGAAATAGCGCCGCGTGCGAGAGCAAGCGCGAGAGTTTGGTCAGAATCGACTCCTATTACTTCAATAGATGGGTCGGCCGTGCGAATGGCAAGACCCATCGATCCTCCCATTAATCCAACTCCAATAATGACTACTTTTAGGGGCATAGCTGTAATAATTAACATCCGAATGTACGTATTTGGCTGCGAAAACACGCCAAGTTCACAAGGTATTCAGGTGGAAAGGTGTCTGTAGAATCTGGACACAGTATCTTAGGGTAATTCCACAAAAGGATTCGTAACAAAACTTTTCGATTGTATGTCCAAGCCGTTTTTTAACCCAGATGATGCTTTTCAATTTGAGTCTCTTCTGGGCGAAGAAGAAAGATTGATCATGGAAACCGCAAGGGAATATGCTCAGTCACAACTTGAGCCAAGAGCCCTTGAAGGAAATCAGAATGAAGTATTCCATTCTGACATTCCCCGTGAATTAGGTGAATTAGGCCTTCTAGGATCCACAATTCCAGAGGAGTTTGGTGGCGCAGGCATCAGCTACACAGCCTATGGCCTCATTGCTAGGGAATTGGAACGCGTGGATTCTGGCTATCGTTCGTTCGCATCGGTCCAATCTTCGCTCGTTATGTATCCCATTCATGCTTTTGGGACGCCTGAGTTGAGGCAAAAGTATCTTCCGAAACTAGCGACTGCTGAACTGATAGGCTGTTTTGGGTTAACAGAACCCGATCATGGCTCTGATCCTGGATCCATGACTACGACCGCTCTGCGGACCGAAGGAGGTTGGCTATTGAATGGTGCGAAAATGTGGATCACCAATTCGCCTACGGCAGATGTTTTTGTGGTTTGGGCCAAAGCAAAAGATAAATCGTCAGATGTTGGAGAAATTCGGGGATTTGTTCTTGACAAAGAAATGAAGGGATTATCTGCGCCCAAGACGCACAATAAAATGTCACTTAGGGCATCTATTACGGGCGAAATTGTGATGGAAGACGTATTTGTACCCGATGCGAACATGTTTCCAGAAGTTAAAGGTCTAAAGGGTCCATTTTCGTGTTTGAATAACGCTCGTTATGGAATCGTTTGGGGAGCTCTGGGAGCGGCCGAAGATTGTTACCAACGCGCACGGAAATATGTGATGGAGCGCAAACAGTTCGGATACCCGCTCGGAGCCATGCAATTGGTTCAGACAAAGCTTGCGAACATGGTCACCGACATTACGCAGATGCAACTCCTTGCATGGCGTTTGGGACAACTCAAAGATGCGGGCCAAGCTACTCCTTCAATGATTTCTTTGGCTAAACGAAATAATTGTGGAAAGGCGTTAGAGATTGCACGCATCGCTCGCGATATGCTGGGGGGCAACGGTATCACCGGAGAGTTTAGAGTAATTCATCACATGGTGAATTTAGAAAGTGTCAACACGTACGAAGGCACTTACGACATTCACGGGTTAATTTTAGGACGAGAGTTGACTGGAATACAGTCATTCACTCCTCGGGGAAACGATATCTAGCCCGTTATAGTCGTAACCTGTTGGTAGGTTGAGCGTAGGAAAACTTTGCCCCAGCTTATTGAAGCTGCATTAAGACACTGAGAAGAGAAAAATTATGCAAATTGCCATTGTTGGGATTGTCTTCGGGTCCTTTTTACTATTTGTGAAAATGATTCTCGAGCACAAAAAACAAAATGTGGTTCTTCCAACCGTTCAGGAGGGGTCCAGTATGAAGTATTCCGAGTTGGAAGAGCGCATTTTAACTACTGTCCATGAAGCAATGGAGCCTCTGATTGCTCGAATTGACGAGTTGGAATCTGCTCAACTCTTGGCATCCTCCGAAAATTTACTTTTGGGTGATTCGTCTGAAAAATCAAGCAATCAATCCAGAGCAAAATCAATCGACTCTTAAAAGAATCTGAAACCGTAGTGATATTATGCCAGAAGAAGTACTGATTCTTTTTGTTATGACCATTTTGAGCGTCTCCGTGTTAACGCTCGTAAAAATGGTTTTAAGTCACCGAAAAAGTGGTCGTGAGGCGAAATCTGTGTCGAGCACTTCAGGTTCGGGCAGCCTGACAACTAGTGAACTTGAAGGCATGATGCGACGCGCCGTTGAACAATCTATCACAGGATTGAGCGGAAAAATTGAAGATCTAGAATTAGAGATCGCCCGTTTGACAAGTGAAAAACCTCAACTTGCAGCCCATAACGCCGATTCTAGACTTGTTTTGGATGACGAAGTAGTGGATGTTGAGCCCATAAACGTTCGTAGAAAAACACGGGCCTGAATTGGAAGGAATCGTACTAAGGTCTACAGGTAGTTGGTATGAAGTTTTGTCTTCTGAAGGCAAAGTTTCTTGTACGATTCGAGGCAAATTTAGACTTGCAGCAGAAGACGCCACTAATCCAATTGTAATTGGAGATCAGGTCATTTATGATCTCAACGAGGATGGTTCCGGCGTCATAGTCGAACGACTTCACCGGAATAATAAGTTAAGTAGAAGGGCGGCCGGCAGGAGACAAGGGAAGGAGCATATTATTGTCGCAAATATCGACAAGGCGTGGATTGTTCAGAGTATCCGAAATCCCAGAATTAACCCCGGTTTTATTGATCGCGTTTTGGTGATGGCCGAGTATTTGCACGTTCCAGCGGGCATCATTTTCAATAAGGCTGATTTGATGGATGAAGCGGCCGAAGAAGTGGTGATGTTTTTTGCCGAGCTATATGCTGGATTGGGATATGAAGTGGTGTTTACGTCTACAAAAGTAGAAGGGGGGACCAAAGATCTTGAAACTTGGCTGGCCTCTGGGATTCATGTTTTTATTGGTCCATCTGGTGTTGGGAAGTCCTCTTTGTTGAATGTGATAATACCCAATTCAGATCTGAAAATAGGGGCAATCAGTGATAGTACACAAAAGGGAAAACACACCACTACGTATGCCGAACTGATCCAGCTTCCTCAAGGAGGATTTATAGGGGACACGCCTGGGCTTCGCGAATTTGGATTGTACTCCGTCGAACCGGAAGAATTATCGCACTATTTTATAGAGTACCGCGAATACATGAGCGAGTGTAGATTTCCCAATTGCACACACGATCACGAGCCGAATTGTCGGATCAAAGAATTGGTTGAAAGTGATGTGTTGGCGATTGAACGATATGAAAGCTATTTGAACATGCTCTCGGCTGCCAAGTCTGGTAAACTAGATGTCGGACGGTAAGTCCATTCAATCAGCTAACTATTTCTTCTTTGGAGGAGCTTTTTTAGTTTTGGTTCCTGCTTTTGCCTTGGTTGTGGTTTTAGCCTTGGTCTTCGTTTTTGCTCTTGCCCGAGGTTTTTTTTCCTTTCCTGCCCTTTCGGCGATCAATTCCAAGGCTTGCTCTAATGTTATCGACTCAATCGATTGATCTTTTGAAAGCGAAGCATTTACACGTTGGTGTTTGACGTATGGTCCATAGCGGCCTTCCCAGACTTCTACTAATTCTCCCGTTTCGGGATGCTCTCCAATCGTGCGTAGCGGTTTGCTTTTTGCTTCTTTTTTGAGCAAAAGCTCCATTGCTCGATCAAACTCAATTGTCAATACATCATCATCCTTTGTCAGCGAGGCAAAAACAGAGGCGTGCTGTACGTACGGTCCGAATCGACCAATATTCGTTTTGATGACTTTTCCAGATTCTGGATGATTTCCTAACTCTCGCGGAAGCTCCAGCAATTTGACCGCTACTGCAAAATCGACAGTTGATGGGTCAATAGTTTTGGGAATCGAAGTCCTTTTTGGTTTGCCCTCTTGTTCATCGTCGCCCAGCTGAACATAGTGTCCAAAGGGTCCCTTTTTCACAAAAACGGGCATCTCCAACTCAGGATGAATTCCAAGAACATCGTCGCCACGTTCTTTTTCGTCCAAGAAGCCTTGCAAATCGTCGGCCGTTAGCTCGCCCGGAGACGTGTTATACGGAACGGAAGCCACCTTTCGTTCTTCTCCCTCTCCCAGCTCAACATACGGGCCATATTTGCCAACCCGAACGATGAACGGATTCCACTTTTCGAAAGTGATTGCCGAGACTGCCCTAGCATCAATACTATCCAGACCTTCAGCGACCTTCTTCTCTAGGCCTTGGTCCCCGTTAAAAAAGCTCTTCAGATAGGGAAGGGCTTTCTTTTTGCCATCCGCAATATCGTCTAGTACCTGCTCCATTTCAGCAGTAAAACCGGTGTCTACTAAAGAGGTAAACTGGAGTTCTAGCAGATTGGTTGTTGCGAATGCGGTAAAAGTAGGAATCAATTGGTTACGATCCCGACGAACGTATCCTCGACGAACGATGGTGTCGATAATGGAGGCATACGTACTTGGCCGCCCAATACCCTCTTGCTCTAGGATTTTTATGATGCTTGCGTCGGTAAAACGAGCCGGAGGTTTGGTGGCGTGGCCTTTCGCTTCAATACTCTCCATTGAGACCACATCTCCCTTCTTTAATTCTGGAAGAGGTTGCTCTCGGTCTTCAAGAGCCGCTTCAGGATCGTCGGATCCTTCGACATATGCTCTAAAAAACCCTGGAAAAAGGACAGTTTGTCCACTTGCGCGGAAAATAGATTCGTCATCTCCAGACCCAGTTCCAATTTGGACTGACCGCCGACTAATTCTTGCTTCCGCCATCTGCGACGCGACTGTTCTTTTCCAAATGAGGTCGTAAAGAGAGGCTTGCTCGCCGGAAAGTTTTAATTCGGCGGATGTTCGCATTTCAGTTCCAGCAGGCCTGATGGCCTCATGGGCCTCCTGTGCGTTGCGCACTTTATTTGCAAATTGGCGAGGGCCATCACTTAAATATTCTTTTCCATAGCGTTTTTCTACTGCAGTTCGAGCCGCATTGACGGCTTCAGATGAGAGGTTCGTAGAATCTGTTCGCATGTATGTGATAAATCCTTGCTCATACAACTTTTGGGCAACACTCATCGCGTCACGGGCTGAAAGTCGCAGCTTCCTGCTAGCTTCCTGTTGGAGCGTAGATGTAATAAACGGAGCAGATGGGTTTCGTGTTGACGTTTTGTCTTCAACACTTTGAACGATCCACTCAGATACAGGAAGACTCTTTTCTAGATATTTGGCTTTTTGTTCGCTTAGAACAACACAATCTTTGCCATCTACAGTTCCGCTATTCAAGCGGCCAGTGTTGTCATCAAAATCTTTGCCGGTAGCGAGTCGTAGTCCTCCAGTACGGGCCATATTTGCTTCAAAAACACCCCCGCCTGCAGCACCCAGCAACGCAGAAATACCCCAGTAGCTTGCTGGAATAAATAAAATGCGTTGTTTTTCGCGAATTACAATGAGACGAACGGCAACACTTTGGACACGGCCGGCAGAAAGCCTCGGAGCGATTTTTTTCCAAAGCAAAGGAGAAATAGAATATCCAACCAATCGATCCAGAACCCGTCGGGTTTCTTGAGCCTCTACCAAGTTGGTATCCATTTCCCGCGTATTTTCAAGCGCTTCCAGAATCGCGGTTTCGGTGATTTCGTGGAAGACCATTCTGCGCACGGGCACTTTTGGTTTCAGGACTTCCAATAAATGCCATCCTATTGATTCCCCTTCCCGGTCTTCGTCCGTCGCGATATACAACTCGTCTGCATCTTTCAGTGCATCTTTAAGTTGTTTGACAACTTTTTTCTTGTCAGTAGGGACGATATACAATGGGGAAAAGTCTTCCTCTACATTGACGCCAAGTCTTGACCAACCAGACTTTTTATACTTCTCTGGAATTTGTGAAGCGGAGGGGGGTAGATCCCGAACATGTCCCATACTGGCTTCAACCTGGTATGAAGCAGGAAGATACTTTCGAATAGTACGAGCTTTTGTTGGTGATTCTACGACGACAAGTCGCTTCATGTAACTAATTGTAGAGGGCTCAAGCGAGCGTTGGGACAATAAATTAAGTGACCCCTCACACGCTCGTTATCCGTTTGCGTTCCGAATGATGAGAAGAGTTCCTAACTACTGTTTAATGATTTCTTAGATGTTCACCTCGTATAGGGCATCTTCAGAAAACGTATCTTGACTAGGATTCGGATTTGGTGAAATCATAAAATGATGGGCTCTTCATGGCCCTATTACGTAATCGCCTAGGGTCAACTGACCTCCAATCAGGCTAACTGAAGATGGATTTGGATCAATCAATACCTTTTATATTATTCAGATGAACACCATGAACAAATTGGTTTTTAAATTTGGCGACGGCGTTGCCGACGGCAATAAGACCATGAAAGCCCATCTTGGGGGCAAAGGAGCAAATCTGGCCGAAATGTGCTCAATTGGACTTCCGGTGCCTCCGGGATTTACAATCAGCACGGACAGTTGCCAATTTTACAGCGACCATGAAGGTCAATGGCCAGAAGGTCTTGAAGATCAGGTAAGAGAAGGTATTTCTTTTGTTGCAGGCCAGATGGGGGCCGGCTTTGGAGATCCGTCAAATCCACTCCTGGTGTCGGTGAGAAGTGGCGCTGCAGTATCCATGCCTGGAATGATGGATACGGTTCTCAACCTTGGACTCAATGATGCTGCTGTTGAGGGACTCGCTGCAAAAACCGGTAACCCTCGGTTTGCGTACGACGCATATCGTCGATTTATCGATATGTTCGGAGACGTAGTGATGGGCGTTCATCACGAGTATTTTGAAGAAGCTATTGAGGCTCTTAAGGTCGAAAAAGGCGTCACAAATGACGTAGATTTGTCTGGCGACGACTTAAAAGAACTCGTTAGGCGATACAAGGCGATATTTAAGAAACACGCTGGATTTGAATTTCCTTCCGATCCGTTTGAACAACTAAAACTGTCTGTTAATGCAGTTTTTGGATCTTGGGACGGGGATCGCGCTAAAAAATACCGCTCGATTAATAAAATTTCTGGCCTCATTGGTACTGCAGTCAACGTTCAGGCCATGGTATATGGCAATATGGGCTCTGATAGTGGTACAGGTGTGCTATTTACGCGAAACCCTTCGACTGGTGAAAACAAACTCTACGGCGAGTTTCTAGTTAACGCTCAGGGCGAAGACGTTGTGGCTGGTATTCGTACGCCTGAGGACATCTCTCAAATGGCGTCGGAATTTCCGGCGGCGTATGAGCGGCTTGTAACGGTTACGCAGACTCTTGAGCGTCATTACCTCAACATGCAGGATATTGAGTTCACTGTTCAGGAAGGAAACCTGTTCATTTTGCAGACTCGTAGCGGAAAAAGAACGGGTGCTGCGGCCGTTAAAATTGCCGTAGATCTAGTCAGTGAGGAAATGGTCAGTATTGAATCTGCGGTGCGTGATTTAGTAGAGCCAGGTCATCTTGACCAGCTGCTGCACCCAAGATTTAAGGATGTTACGGCATATCGTTCCGACGTTATTGCCAAAGGGCTGCCTGCTTCGCCAGGCGCCGCGGTTGGTCAAGTGGTTTTTTCTGCAGATCACGCCGAAGAGGCTTTTGCTGCTGGTAAAAAAGTCATCTTGGTACGTATTGAAACAAGTCCAGAGGATGTTGGAGGGATGGATGCCGCTCAAGGGATCTTAACTTCTCGTGGTGGGATGACGTCGCATGCGGCCGTTGTTGCCCGCGGATGGGGCAAGCCCTGCGTAGCTGGATGTAGCCAAATTGTAATTAATTACGCTGCAAAAACATTTTCAAACGGAACAGTTACCGTTAAAGAAGGCGATTGGGTTTCTCTTAACGGTTCTACTGGCGAGGTCATTCTTGGTGCTCAAGGACTGGTTGATCCAGAATTGACTGGCGAATTTGCCCAGTTTATGAGCTGGGTTGACACCTTCCGGGTTATGGGTGTTCGTACAAACGCGGATACACCTGCCGATTCTAGAAAGGCTATTGAGTTTGGTGCAGAAGGAATTGGACTTTGTCGTACAGAACACATGTTCTTCGAAGGTGAACGGATCGATCGCGTTCGGGAAATGATTCTAGCCAAAGACAAAGATGCACGCGTTAAAGCTCTTGCCAAGCTGCTTCCTTTTCAAAAAGCAGACTTTACCGGCATTTTTGAAGCCATGGCAGGAAAACCTGTTACGGTCCGATTACTTGATCCACCCCTGCACGAGTTCTTGCCTCACAGCAAAGAAGACAAACAGGATATGGCGGATAAAATGGGCGTTTCCTACGATGTAGTGGAAGCCAAAGTTAATGCTCTTGCTGAGTTTAATCCCATGCTTGGCCATCGCGGTTGCCGTTTAGGAATTACCTATCCGGAAATCACGGAAATGCAAACTCGCGCCATCATTGAGGCAGCCGTAGAGTTGACTCAAAAAGGTATTAAGGTGTTGCCAGAAATAATGGTTCCACTTATTGGCACGGTCGAAGAGTTTGTAAATCAAAAGGCTATTATTCGAGCTACAGCGGACACTGTGTTTGCTGAAATGGGTGCAAAAGTTGAGTACCTCATAGGTACTATGATCGAGATTCCCCGAGCCTGTTTGGTTGCTGATCAAATAGCAAAAGAAGCCGAGTTTTTCTCGTTCGGTACCAACGACTTAACTCAAATGACATTTGGATATAGTCGTGACGACGCGGGTACATTTTTGCCAGAATATGTGGATTCTAAAATTCTGGTTGAAGATCCGTTTCAATCGTTGGATATTGCTGGAGTCGGGCAACTTGTACGCATCGGCACCGAGCGCGGACGTTCGGTAAAAGAAGGCTTAAAAGTTGGTATTTGTGGAGAACATGGAGGAGACCCTCGGTCTGTCCATTTTTGCTCCGAAGTTGGAATGGATTACGTTTCATGTTCTCCGTTCCGTGTACCGATTGCGCGCCTTGCGGCAGCACAAGCCAACCTTGCTCAGAGGAAATAACTCTTTTGTTCTGGCTCCAAGGTTAGCATGGGGCGCGCAGCATGGCGCGCCTAGCATGGGGCGTGTTGCATGGCGCGCGCAGACTTGTGTAGCGGCTAATTAGTTGTCTGCCAACGCAGTTTACCAAATCGGTTTAAATCGACTTGAAAATTGCGAAGGGGATGGGAGTTATGATTTAATAGTTAGAGTGTAGCGGGGCGGCCCTTTCGGGCCGCCCCGCTACGCGTTTAAGCGATTGTACAACTTACACGAAAAACCGCAACATCGGCATGAGCCATACGTCTAATTCCTTTTAATCTGTCTCTCTGAACCTGATTATTACGATGACAAAAAAAAAGAACAGTCGCACTGAGGAGTACTCATCTACCCGAGAAGCATTTGATGACCTTCACGTAGATGAAAAGGCTTTTTTTCTTCTGGAATCAACCGCAAAAGCAGTAATTGACTGTGTTGAAGATGCGGTTGAAACGCTTTCGAGCATCATGTCCGATGCATTTGCCGAAGCAAAAGAGGAAGTGAAAAAGAGAACGGGTACGGCATCTGAGCCAACCGCAAATAAGAAGGCCGGCGCAGAAAAGGCCAGCACTAAAAAGGCCGCCGCAGAGAAAAAAGCGCCAGCAGGCAAAGGAACATCGAAACGGGCTGCCCCCAAAAAGAAAGCAGCTAAAAAAGCGGCGCCTAAGAAAACGCCTGGCGCGAAAAAATAAGGACCAAACTCAACGGATTAAACATCCGCTTAGAATCTGGATTACCATATTTCAAAGCCCGTGCCTATTTTTGCTGGATGGATTCAGAGAACGAAAAAAAACAGCTAGTCGAATACGACAATTTGAATACAGCAGGTAAGGCGGTGTTTATAGCCGGGACTGCTTACAAGATCGCAGAACGTGCGATTGATTATACATTCTCCACCTTAAGCGGTATTTGGGCGGAGGCTGAGAAAGCATTTCAAAGTGGACTCAATGAGGGAAATGAGGAAAATGAGGGAGACGGGTCGGATATGCCTTCAAAAGAAGCGAAAGATGCCGTTATTTTGGAAGAAACATCAAACAAGCTCAATTGAAGAATACCAAACCGCGTGAACCAAGGGCGCTTACGTATGAACTAGGTTAAGCAACAACCTCAACTGCCTGTAGTCCATTCGCATGTTTGGAAGCTCCTGGTTTTTCGCTTTCAGGAATGGAAAAATATTTTGCTGGATTGTTTAGCACTTTAGGTTGAAGAGCAAGTTCGATCACATCTTCCATCCTTTTTATGTAGGTAACCGATAAACCTTTAAGCGAAGAAGGTTTAATTTCTTCAACGTCTTTGCGATTTTTTTCAGGTAGAATTACTGATTTGATCCCGGCGCGTTTGGCAGCCAAGACCTTTTCCTTGATACCGCCCACTGGTAAGACCAAACCTCGAAGGGTTATTTCGCCAGTCATGGCGACGTTGTGCTTGACTCGGCGTTGAGTATAAATCGAAACCAATGCGGAAAGCATGGCGACTCCTGCCGAAGGGCCGTCTTTAGGTACAGCGCCAGCCGGGACGTGTACATGTAAGTCCCAATATTTGAAGGCATCAGATGGAATTCCCCATTCCGCTGCATTGGCTTTCACGTATGAAAGTGCTGCCTGAGCCGATTCTTTCATGACATCGCCAAGCTGGCCAGTTAAAATCATGCGGCCAGACCCTCTAGAGGCCGATATTTCGATAAATAAGATGTCGCCTCCAACGGGGGTCCAGGCTAAGCCGGTTGCAACCCCAGGCACCTCGGTTCTTTCTGCCACATCCGAGAAAAATCTTCTAGCTTTCAAATACGATTCAACGTCCGCTGCTTCAATTTTTGCAGACTCTATTTCGTCCATGGCTACCTTTTTGGCCACGCCACGAGCCACAGAACCGATGGTTCGCTCAAGTTGACGAACCCCAGATTCTCTTGTGTATCCATCAATAACCAGCTTTAGCGAGGCATTCGCAAATGTCAATTGACTTTTTGTCAACCCGTTTCGTTCAATTTGACGAGGTACTAGATACTGTTTTGCAATGGCCAGTTTTTCTTCTTGGGTATATCCATTGATCTCTATCATTTCCATCCGGTCTCGTAACGGAAGCGGAATCTGATCCAAATAATTGGCGGTGGCGATAAATAAAACGTTCGAAAGGTCGTAATCGACCTCTAAATAGTGGTCATTGAAGGCGTTGTTCTGTTCAGGATCTAACACTTCCAATAGAGCGGAAGAAGGATCTCCTCGGAAATCTGACCCAAGCTTATCAATTTCATCAAGCATAAAAACAGGGTTTGCCGTACCTGCTTTTTTCATTCCTTGAATAATGCGACCTGGCATGGCGCCCACATACGTACGTCTGTGGCCGCGAATTTCAGCCTCATCTCGGATGCCGCCCAAAGACATTCGGACAAATTCTCGGTTTAGTGTGCGAGCAATACTCTTTCCTAAACTAGTTTTTCCGACGCCTGGTGGCCCATGAAAACATAAAATAGGGGCCTTCATATCTCCTTTGAGCTTGAGAACCGCTAGGTACTCCAAAATTCGTTGCTTCACAGCTTCGAGGCCGTAGTGGTCCTCGTTCAAAATTTTGCCTGCCCGGACAATGTCCAATTTGTCTTTAGAGTAGTCAATCCAGGGTGTATCAAGGATCCAATCGACATAATTTCTTGTCACGGCATAGTCAGGGGAGGCTGGATTTGAGCGTCCCAGCTTCTCCAACTCTTTTTTCAAAACAGTTCGAACGTGCTCTGGTAGCGCCTTTTTTTCAGCTCTTGTTCTTAAGTCACGGACGTCGTTTGCATCGTTTTCGCTTTCCCCCAGTTCTTCCTGAATGGCCTTAAGCTGTTGTCTAAGAAGATATTCGCGCTGCTGCTGATCGACGTCTGTCTTGACTCTGGACCGGATCTCTTCCGATAATTGAAGGACTTGGAGTTCTTGGTTCAGATGGTCCATGACCAACTCTGCTCTCTCAATAAGAGGCAACGTTTCTAGCAAGCGTTGTTTTTCTGAGACCTCAATCTGAAGATTGGAGGCAATGAAATGAATGAGAAAGGCAGGAGAATCTATGTTTTGAATGGCGTATGCAGCTTCGCTCGGCAAATTCGGAGATAAATTGACGATCTGAATGGCCAATTCCTTGATGGAACGCATCCTTGCCTGGACTTCGATTTCAGCACCAGAAAGATCCTCTACCACAGCCTGAACGCGTGCGGTGAAATAAGGCTCTTCTTTTACAAATTGGGTGATGGTAAAGCGGCGTTTGCCTTGAATAACAATGGATTTGCTTCCGTCCGGCATTTTGATCAATTTCAAAATACTGGCAACTGTTCCAAATTCGTACAAATCCGCAGGTGTCGGATTCTCCGTTTCGGAGCTTTTTTGGGCTACAACACCAATGAGCCGATCTTCACCAAAGGAATCTTTTACCAATTTTAATGATGTATCTCGGCCTATGGTAATGGGCAAGACCACTCCAGGGAAAAGAACGGTATTTCGAAGTGTTAAAATGGGAAGCGTATCCGGAACATCGGACAAACTCATTTCCTTTTCTTCATCCGCTGTCGGTAGCGGTATACTCTGTTCCAAGTCGTCGTCTAACAAAAATTCCAGTTCCTGCAGCATGTAATTATTAAGTGGGATCGGGTTTTCTGATCTGGATTTAGTGCGATTCAATAACCAAGCCAAAGAAGTATTGCTGACAACTTGTCGGTATATGAGATGATCCGCTACGAGAGCTCGGACATCGCTGCTTCCAACTCATTTATTTTGAACGGTTTTGTCATAACCCGATTAATCGTTCCTAAATCAACGCGAAGGTCAGTATCGCCAGTAAGCAGGATGATCGGAATAGTGGGATCAATTTTCCGGACTTGATGGGCAAACTCGCGACCACTCATTTCAGGCATTCCCTGGTCGGTGATCACAAAATCAAAAATTCTGGGTTTGACAAAACTCAACGCCTCGGGTCCGGAAGAAGCAGAAGTAACCTCGTGTCCTCGAACGGTCAACAATTTACTGATGATATTCCTGACCATTTCCTCGTCATCCACGACCAATATGCGCTTGGATGATTTCGAAATAGGGTGGGTGACACTATTAAAAACGGGTACAACTTCGGTCAAAACGCGTGGAAAACTGAGCGTAAAAACTGACCCTGTGCCCAGCTCGGACGTCACCGAAATTGAGCCGCCGTGTTCTCGGAGGATGCCAGCTGCAACTGCTAATCCCATCCCGGTGCCGCGGTCGCCTTTAGTGGTAAAAAGCGGGTCAAATACTCGTTTTTGGACCTCGCTGGACATCCCCGTCCCCGTATCCGAAACCTGTAACTCCATAGAGTCTTTTTTCGAATGCGCATTAAATACCACCCTGCCTCCCGTTGGCAACACGTGTACAGCATTTAGTATTAAATTTACCAGCACATCCCTGAGCTCAGAAGCGGACCCTTCAATCGGCGGCAATTCCCGTAGGTTAGAAGATATCAAGATTTCGATCCCTTGGCGCCTAGGTTCGTTGTACCAATAGGGTTTGGTGAAAGAAATACACTCAGAAACCAAAGCCGTGAGGTCGATTTGTTCAAACGTAGTGCGAACTTCTTGACGAATGTATCGCTGGACTTTTGAAATAAGTTCAGCCCCATCACGGGCTGCTTGCTCAATGGTTGTCAGATGATGATCTGCATGTTCGGATCCTTCAATTTTCCAGAGCTCAATGTGGCCCAAGATTCCGCTGAGTAAGTTGTTGAAGTCATGAGCCATTCCCATGGTCATACGGCCAAGCGTTTCCATCCGATGTCGATGGGTTTGACTCTCAGTCCAAGTCGAAGGCTCTGATAGAACTTCCCCTGAAATGGCAACGGATGAAGACCTCGAGGTGCTATTATCCTGAACGGGAATGAAGTGGAGTAAAACCGGTACTGGGATATCTCGGTCTTTGCGTTCAACCATAAAGAGGGCGTGAGTGACTAGAGAACCGTGCGAAGCCTCTTTCAAGTTTTGACGCGCGATGTCCGCATCTTCAGCTTGCAAGTTGGCCCATATATCCTGACTTTCTCCCAAAAGTCCGGACCAAGCCGAGTTTCTGGACAAAATAACACCATCGGCGGAGCACGTAGCCACTAGTAACTCGGGCTCAATCATACCGGCAGGCGAAGAATAATCTGACATTCAAGTAATAGAAAGGATCGTCAGGGTGTTTCGTGTGTTTCACGCGCTTCTTTGAATACATAAAGCGTCTGGCCGACTAAAATCGTACCTTATCTCAAAGAAGGAATAGAGCAAAATAGTCTGTCTTGCGTCTTTTTACTCCTTTCTCTGGAATTATCGATCATTTATAACAATCCTCGACAATATGTGGTATAACTCGATACTCGAGACAGTTGGAAATACGCCCTTGGTACGCCTGAATACATTGTTTTCAGACTTGCCTTGTACCGTACTGGCCAAGGTCGAATTTTTTAACCCAGGAGGATCTGTCAAAGACCGGATTGGAATTGCTATGATCGAAGCAGCAGAAAAAGATGGACGTTTAAAGCCGGGAGGAACCATTGTGGAGGGCACCTCAGGCAATACCGGCACAGGACTGGCTCTCGCTGCGATAACGAAGGGTTATAAATGCATTTTTACGACCACTGATAAACAAAGCCCTGAAAAAGCAGATGTACTTCGCGCGTTGGGAGCTGAAGTATTGATATGTCCTACTAACGTCGCTCCAGAAGACCCTCGATCCTACTATTCAGTTTCTAGGAGGTTGGCGGAAGAGACTCCGAATTCGGTGTATTTGAATCAATATGATAACCCCGCAAATGCGCTAGCACATTACCAGACCTCTGGACCAGAAATATGGGAGCAAACAGAAGGTAAAATCACTCACTACGTTGCATCTGCTGGTACGGGAGGTACCATATCTGGAACTGCAAAGTATTTGAAAGAGCAAAACCCCAACGTTCAAGTTGTTGGAGTAGATACATTTGGATCAGTCTATCACAAGTATTTTCATACCCGCGAATTCGACCAGGCTGAAATATATCCGTATTTAACCGAGGGTGCAGGAGAAGATATTCTAGCGCTGAATATGGATTTTGACCAAGTAGATCATTACGTGCGTTCCACCGACAAGGAAAATATGGTTATGACGCGAAAATTGGCTCGCCAGGAAGGCTTGTTTGTGGGGCAAACAAGTGGTTTAGCTGTTTCGGGTGCGAGGAAGTGGCTTAAGGAACATGCTGGGACGTTAACAAAAGAAGATATTGTAGTCATTTTACTACCTGACACCGGCTTTAGATACCTGTCAAAAACGTACAATGACACCTGGATGAGAAGCCATGGATTTTTAGATGACAAGCACGAACTCTGTGCAGCAGACGTAGTTACCGAGTCTCATTTAAATTCAGAAATCGTGTTTGTTAAACCAAGTGATACATTACAAACGGCTATTGACCGGATGGTAGAACGCGGAATTTCTCAACTTCCGGTGATCGATCACGGCTCCGTAATTGGAAGCGTTACAGAATCGGTGGTACTCAATAAATTGATTGAAGAGCCAAATTCAAGAGGATCCGTTGTTTCCGAAGCCATGGGGCCACCGTTTCCAATAGTGGATTTGGATACGCCGTTTGGAGGCCTAACCTCCCTTATGAAAGAAGCACCTGGCGCTGTTCTAGTTCGGACAGAATCAGGAAGTTATTCCATTATTACAAAAAGTGATCTAATTGAAGCTCTGGCAGGGCATTCAAAATCTAAATTTTAGTTATCTCTATGAAAGACAAAAAAGACGGCATCCCATCAAACAGTCCACAACTTAATATTGAGTTGTCTGAGGATATTGCAGAAGGCACGTACTCTAATTTGGTAATGTTAGCCCATTCCTCTGAGGAATTTATATTGGACTTTATCCGAGTAATGCCAGGTGTGCCAAAAGCGCGGGTAAAAAGCAGAATCATCGTGACTCCACAACATGCCAAACGACTCCTTCGGGCCTTGGCAGAAAACATTGAACGCTTTGAGCGTGCTAACGGGGATATCGGCGAATCTTCAGGACAGGGCCCAGCAGTTCATTTTGGAATCCCAGGTGGGGAGGCCTAAGATTTTTTATTTGTTCACACGCCACATGACAACCAATGACAAAATAAGGAACAGAACATGGGGCGCCCAGGCAGCGACCAATGGAGAAATGGTGCCGGCATAACCGAACGGTTCAATTAATTTCATCAATGCCAAATAGATGAAAGCAAAAAAAAGCCCTATCCCAAGTTGGACGGCCTGACCTCCTCGTCGCCGAATGGAAGCCAAAGGAACGGCAAGTAAAATTAGAATCAGGTTGGCCCAGGGATAGGAAAACTTGCTGTAATACATGACAAGGGGCCGGCCAAGCCTGTTTGCTCCTGTTCGGCGAAGGGAATCCAAATATTCTTTTGCTGAGCTAATTGACATGGCATCTACGTCTCCTTGGGTGCGAGCAAGGTCTCTGGGCAGAATTGATAACGTTGTATCAATGAGAGCCAATTCCATCTGGGTCATGTTTCCATCTAGGTCAAACTTTCTCACCGTGGGCTGAATCAATTTCCAGGACGCAGTGGAGTCAACCCACGTCATTCGATCTGCATCGATGCGTTCCGTCATCACTCCATTTATGAAGGACTGAATCGTCACCGTGGTTGCGGTTTTGGAATTGCGTTCGTAAAAATTGACTGAAATGACACTTCCAGGTGCATTTTGGCGATGAATATTGGCAAATTCGGCCTGTCCTTGGGCGTCCTTGGTATAGTCTTGTTCGAATGCGAGTCGAACTTGATTGGTTTGGGGTACAATCCAGCCATTAAACCAAAACATATATCCAGTGACGACAACCCCAACTACCAAAAAGGGGACGAGCAATCGATATAGAGAAACTCCCGCCGACTTTAGAGAGGCAAGTTCTAGTTTTTGAGAAAGCCTGCCGGTTAAAAAGACAGCCGAAATAAAAAGTGCCAAAGGAGAAATGAGCCTGACGATTTCCGGTATGTAATTGGGGTAGTACAACAAGAAAACGTCTTTCATTGTGGCGCCACGATCCATGAAGTCGTCGATGTATTCCACGTAATGTAGAATGACAAAAAACACAATAAGACCTAACACTAGCACGAAATAGCCAGAAAGAAATCGTCGAATAATGTGTAGATCGTAGGTCATTTAGATACGGTTGCCTAAAAGAAACAGAGAATATGTCCGGAGTTCACCAATATGGTAAGTAAATGCTTCAAACGCATCGTAGTTTTAAAGCTTCAAGTTACGCATTTCTAGAATCCATGAAAGTCCACGAATACCAAGCCAAAGAAATTCTTGCCCGCTACGGCGTTCCAGTCCAAAAAGGAGTTCTTGCAACTACCGTTAATGGAGCAATTGAAGCTGCTAAAAAGCTGCAAGCGGAAACGGGAGCTGAACTTTTTGTAGTCAAAGCTCAGGTTCATGCCGGAGGCCGCGGAAAAGGGGGCGGGGTCAAACTCGCCAGATCCTTAGAAGAGGTATCGGAAAAAGCTAGTGCCATTTTGGGCATGATGCTTAAAACACCTCAAACGGGCCCGGAAGGTCAATTGGTCCGTTCTGTGTTGATAGCTGATGCCGTTGACATCGAGAAAGAATTTTATCTCGGCATCACGCTGGATCGTCAGACAAATCTAACCGTCATTATGGCATCCACCGAAGGCGGCGTGGAGATTGAAAAGGTAGCTGAAGAAACGCCAGAATTAATTCTAAAAGAATGGGTTGATCCCATGATAGGATTGCAGGGGTTTCAGGCTCGTAGGCTTGCTTTCGGCCTAGGTTTTGAAGGAGATGCATTTAAGAAGGCCGTCAAGTTCATAATGGCGCTCTACCTTGCATATGAGGCAACAGACTGCTCGATTGCTGAAATTAATCCTTTGACGCTCACCACAAGCGGTGATGTATTAGCGATTGATGCAAAGCTAAATCTTGATGACAATGCATTATTTCGCCACAAGGATTTGGCGGAGATGCGTGATGTAAATGAAGAAGATCCGCTAGAAGTAGAAGCATCAGAACATAGTCTCAATTACGTCAAGTTGGATGGAAACGTTGGCTGTATGGTCAATGGAGCCGGTCTTGCAATGGCCACCATGGACATTATCAAATTGGCAGGAGGGGAGCCTGCTAACTTTTTGGACGTAGGCGGCGCTGCAAATCCCACGACCGTTGAAGCTGGTTTCAGGATCATTCTCAAAGACCCGGAGGTCAAGGCCATTCTCGTCAATATATTTGGCGGAATCGTTCGATGTGACCAGGTTGCACGAGGCGTTGTTGAGGCCGCAAACAAGGTGCAAATTAGCCTACCGCTGATCGTTCGACTTCAGGGGACTAACGCTGAAGAGGGTAAACAAATACTCGATGAAAGTGGATTAAAAGTTGAAACGGCGATTCTATTTCAAGAAGCTGCTGATAAAGTCAATAAAGCTTTAGTAGCTTAAGGGCAGTTTCATTGGAGAGTGTTTTACCTGATTTTCCAATTCGTTTAATAGGCTGAGTAACCTGTGACTGAATCCATTACAGCGGAAAATAGAGGAGAATCCGTCAGGTTATCCGATGTATCTCGTCGGTTTGGGAATTTGTTGGCGGTGGACAACGTATCTCTAGATATTCCCGCCGGCTCATTTTTTTCCCTTCTTGGTCCGAGTGGCTGCGGTAAATCTACGACGCTCAGGATTATTTCAGGGTTTGAGTTTCCTGATGGTGGACAGGTCTTTATTGGAGATGAGGACGTAACAAGATTGGATGCTAGGCGGCGTCCGACGGTAATGGTTTTTCAGAATTATGCCCTGTTTCCACATATGTCGGTAAAAGAAAATGTGGAATATGGGTTGAAGGTCCGAAAAATGAAGGCACGTGATCGCGAGAACCGAGTTAAAGAATCGCTAGATCGAGTTGACATGGGCGAGTTCTTGAATACACCTGTGACCTCGCTATCTGGTGGACAGCAACAGCGCATCGCGCTAGCACGGGCGGTGGCCATTGAGCCCGACGTGATCCTGTTTGACGAGCCTCTGTCGAATCTGGATGTGGCACTGCGACAACAAACCCGGATCGAATTGAAGGCATTACAGCGCCGTCTGGGACTAACAAGTGTCTATGTTACCCACGATCAAGAGGAGGCGTTAGCGCTTTCAGATCAAATCGCAGTAATGCGTAACGGGAAGATAATCCAAGTTGGTCCGCCCAAGCAGCTCTATAACGAACCCGAGTCTGCCTTTGTGGCATCTTTTTTAGGGGGGAGTAACATCCTGACTAATCCAAAGGATGCTCTGTTGTTCACGGGTCTTACTATTAATGAGTCACAAGCGGTTGCGATTCGATCGGAGCACGTCCAGGTTGTCGAATCGGGCGGCGTCGAGGGAGAGGTCCTTTCACGACAATTTTTAGGAATGATCACTGAGATCGAACTTATGGTTCAAGGGACAAAATTGGTTGTAAAAACCACCAATAACGTCCCTGATACGAGTCATTTGAGCGTAAAGATAGTGGCTAGTCAAATCGTGAAAAATGATCTCTAGGGGACGTTCTCTCGATCCTATCCTGCTATTTCGCAAAATTTGCTCGATGGAAAACCATACGATTCCTCGTCAAACCTGACTAAAAAGCACCAAATCGATTTTTGACATCTGATTTTGGCTGTCTAATTCGCAGTAGATCGCGTAAATGCCCACTTTTTACGTGCAGGTCGAACCCCCAAGATTGATATAATCCAAACGGGACCCAGTTGAACGACATTTGCCAACACTCAAAGTCTCTGGATAGGACGAGACTGGTAGTCGCCATTTTACCTGCCTCAATATCATACCCAGTTCGAGACGCGAGTTTCCAGTTTGGAGTCAAACTAAGGTCAAATGAGGCATTCAAGATGGCGCGACGAATTGACGAAATACCAGTTTTAGTAATGCTGTACGAAAAGTCTAGCGTTGTCGACCACGGTATCGAAAAATCCGTATTTGTTGAAAGTCCGTACGAGTTTTGAAGAATGTTAGATGATCCGTCCAGACTTGAAGCCCCGAATCCAGGTTGGGTTTGGACCAAACCCGCCCTTGGAGTGGTCAATGGCCGGTCCCCAGCACCCCTTTTGCTCCGTAGAGACGTTCTCATGGTAATATTCGTGGATGTCATTCTGCCTAATGGGGAAGTCCATGAAACGGAAGAATCATCAACGAGGCGTCCTAATTCGTTCACTTGATACGGAGAAAAGGAACTGCTTAGGTTGATATCAACCTTTCCCAATATTCGCGTACGTGCACTTAGCCTAACATCGTTCATTTTTAACGAATCGGCGGCAAAATTATACGCTGTTGAAACACTCAAATTAAGGAGTTGCAGTGCTCCAGTCCCTCTGCTGGTTGAGAGAGAGTCAGCTTGGATGCGTTTAGTTTCGAATATATTACTCAGTGAAAAAGTAAGGGCTTGTTGCCGCCCTCTTCCTACGCCAGAAACGACCGCGTATTCGATATTTTCACCATTTTTGTCCGTGTAATCACGCGTATTACCCCAACCCTCTCCAAAAAAATCAGGTCTATAAGAAAAACCAATTTGAGGACGCACCGTGTGACGAATGCCTTGATATCCAAACCCAGACACCGGAAATAGGCCGTAAAAGGTCGTTCCCATCGAGACGGAAGAACTGAATTGTCTAAGCGCAAAAAACCCAGGCTCGTATGTGATATCTGTCCCCGTAGAATCAACATTCAATTCGCGCCTTTCCGTTTCCAAGTACCAGTCTTCGGAGTACGAGAGAGATGGGGAGACGTTAAGGTTTAAATCACCCAAAAGAGGAACTCGTCTAATGGAAAATGGAGCCGAAATCGGTATCCGATGCGAAGCCTTGATGTCGAATTGACGGTTGCTTCCTGTTGCCCTCGCAAAATCATCTTTTGAAAGAAGAGCGTCAAACCAATTGATCTCGGCTGCCAACGTGTCTCCACGAGCCAATAATTCTGAATCCTCCAAAGGCCGAAACTGATACTGGTTATTCATATTGAAATTATAACCGACCGTTAATTTGTCCCGAAGTCCGTCCTTGGTTCCTGGTAGGCGAGTCTGACGTGCAAACGGTTTAAAGCTGGTTTGTGAAAATGCCAAACTAGGAAGGGTCATCGTAACGTCCCCAGTCGAAAGGACCTGCCTTTGGTTCATTTGAACAGTTAGGTTTTTCCCAGTCCACCTTTGGCTAAATTTTACGCTGGATTGTAGATCCTGCCGAATCCGGTCGTCATAATTCTGGGATACGGCCTGCAAATAGGAAGACGAAGACATGTTTACATTTGCATTAAAGGACGCTTTTTGACCGATGGTTTGATTGTGCATCCACCTAAATGCACTGGTTTTTCGAATGGAATAATCAGGATCGCCGGGTTCTCCATTTCTAAAACGGGCGTAGTCAAACATAACCTGTCCATCGTACGCATACATTTTTCTGTATCGGTACATCGTTTTTGATTCCCAACTGCCGCGTGTCCAAAACCCGCCTTGAAGTTGTAAATCCATGTACTCGTTTAGGGAGAAGTACCAGCCCCAATCACGGAGGTAAAATCCAAACTGGTCTTCGCCATAAGTCGGTGGTAGAGGACCGCTTCTTCTTGTGTCTTGAGCCGGTAGAAAACCAAAGGGGAGCCAGAGGGGTGTAGGTATGTTGTATAAAAACAATTGGATAGGACCAGTGTAAATCCACTTGCGCCCAATCATTTTCATTTTATTTGATCGGAGGGAATACGAAGGATCTTCTGTACAAGAACATGTGGTATACAAGCCGTCTTTGATAAATAAGGTGCTGTCCTCCATGGCCTTCAAGACACCCGCTCGAATAAAACCTTCTTCGTATTGGGTCTGAGCGGCGACCATTCTTCCGCGCTGAGTTTTTAAATTAAAGGAGAGTTCGTCGCTTATAAATGGATCGCCTCCCTGAATAATCTGCGGGCGTCCGACCCATCCGGTATCGGACCTGACTCCTCTTGCATGAAGTTCTTCCTCGGCCATTAACAAGTCGATCTCATGGGCCGTTAAGATCGTGCCGTCGTAGGTAACCTTTGCGCTTCCATGTAATGTTGAAAGCCTCGAGCCCGATTTGAGACGAAATATGAGTGAATCAACCGCAGAAAATTCTACGGGGCTAGTTAATCCACTGCTGGGTGGGGTGGTCGAGAGGGGAGTGGTGCGAGAAGAATCTGCCTCGGTCGATGAGTTTTGGGCTTCAGCAACAGAAGTCGAAAGAAGGACAACAAACACAAACACGCATAACCGAAAGCAACGCACCAGGGAGGAGGGCCTTCGAAATGTACTACAATACAAGGCTGAAGTACGCTCAGTCAGGGGATATACCGTGTTCGTCCAGGTGTTGAAATACGAGATGGCCTGCACCAAGCATACCTACGTCATTTCCTCGGGTTTCCTGAACCACTTCAAGTCCTCCTTGAAGTACTGGAGTTACGTAATGAATTAAAGTCGATCTGGTAGCATCTAAAATGTAATTTCCTGCTGCGGATAGGCCTCCTCCAACTACAATCTTTCTGATATCAAGCAAATTGACAGCCGACCCTAAAACACACCCAAGTTTGTGTCCTGCCCATGCCAATACTTCTTTGGCACCTTCATCTCCAAGTTCAGCAGCCTCAAAAAGCATTTTAGGCGTTATCCCTTGCAGGTCAGCCTCCGCCATTTTGTGCATGAGGCTATCCTTTTTATTCATCAGTCTATAACGTGCATGCCTCGATAAAAACCGCTGACCTAAATACGCCTCTATGGCACCTGCAACTCCGCTTCGGGCAAACGGCCCTTCATAATTTATGGTCATGTGACCAATCTCTCCGGCTGCTCCGGTAGCTCCACGGAATATTTTATTCTGATAGATGATCGCTCCGCCAACACCAGTGCCAAGCGTCACCATGATGAAGGAATCAAATCTATGACCAACACCATAATGAGCGGACCCTAGCGCCGCTGCATTGGCATCATTTTCAACAAGAGTCAAAATTGGTTTGTTGAGTCGAGAAGCAAGGGCATTGCCCACATGAACACTTTGCCATCCTGGAAAATTTGGAGGACCCGATACGGTTGTGCGTTCCCAATTAATAGCTCCGGGGGCTCCTATTCCAACTCCAACTACATCTGAGTTGCCCTGACGAAACTCAGTAATGAGGCTTGCGACTCTATCCAAAACCTTTTCAGGGCCATCTTCGGCACCTGTTGGGATAGAATTCTCTTCAATTAATCCTGTTGATTCTGAAACTAATCCAGCTTTAATGGTAGTTCCGCCCAGATCAATGCCAATTGCCTTTCTTGTCATGAGGGACTATGCAACCTTATTTTTTCTGGAGAGGATCAATGACGGTATAAACGGTTTCATCCGCGCGACTCATAAAATACTTTTCTCTTGCAATACGTTCAATTTCGTTTGGCGTCAAATCCCGCGAGAGCACTTCGTCTAAACGAGCCATTTCATTTCGTAAAATGGTATTGTTCTCGATTAATTCGGCCTTTTCACGATGCAATCTAATTCGGGTTACCAGACTGTAGCTGTCAAATAATACAAACCAAACAATGACAGCAATTCCACTGGCAGCGATCACTACCCGTCGGAAACGACCCAGAGCATGTTTTAACCAGTCAGAAAAAGCCATTACGAGTTTTTCAATACACCAGTGGCTATTGATCTTGAGTGGAAAGGGCGATTGATAAGGTACTAAAATCGAAACGTATTCATGCCAGGATACACCCCTGCCAATCCTAAATGTTCTTCTAGACGTAAAAGTTGATTGTATTTGGCCATTCTATCGCTCCTGCTGGCTGATCCCGTCTTAATCTGACCAGAGTTTACAGCAACAGCTAGGTCAGCAATAGTGGTATCCTCCGTTTCACCGGATCGATGTGAAATAATTGAGGTGTAACCGTTTTTGTGTGCCATTTCTATGGCTTCCAGAGTTTCAGAAAGGGTTCCAATTTGGTTTAGCTTGATAAGAATTGAGTTGGCACAACCCATATCAATTCCTTTCTGGAGGAATTTTGTGTTGGTCACGAATAAGTCATCACCGACGAGTTGAACTTTGTGCCCAACTTCTGCTGTAAGCTTTTTCCAACCATCCCAGTCATTTTCGGACATTGCATCTTCAATAGAAATAATAGGATAACGTTTGACCCAGTCGGCCCAAAAGGCAACCATTTCGTCTGAAGATCGAATTCTGTCGGGATCGCTTTTCCAGAAGCAATAACCACCATCTTTTGTCATTTCTGAAGATGCTGGATCCAGTGCTATATAGATGTCTTCTCCAGGCTTGTAGCCCGCTTTTTCAATGGCTCGCAGAATGACCTCGATGGCTTCCTCGTTTGAAGCGAGGTCTGGCGCAAACCCACCTTCATCTCCAACGGCTGTATTCATCTTACGATCGTGCAAAACGGTTTTAAGATGATGAAACACTTCCGATCCCATTCGGAGGGCTTCGGAAAAAGAAGAAGCACCTGTCGGCATGATCATAAATTCTTGCATGTCGACACTGTTGTCTGCATGCCGTCCGCCATTGATAATGTTCATCATCGGGACCGGAAGCTGCCGAGCTCCGGCGCCACCGATATATCGATATAGTGGTAAACCGGTTGCGTTGGCTCCTGCATTTGCAACTGCGAGGGAAACACCCAATATGGCATTTGCACCGAGGTTACTTTTGTTGGGTGTGCCATCAAGTTCTATCAAGTGCTGATCAATTTCCACCTGATCTGTCACGAACCAGCCTTCAAGTTCGGGGGCGATAATATCGTTTACGTTTTCAATTGCTTGCTCAACTCCCTTACCCATATACCGAGAGGCATCGCCATCTCGCAATTCTACAGCTTCATTTTCGCCAGTGGATGCGCCACTTGGCACGGCTGCGCGTCCAAAATGACCTTCTTCAGTGATTACTTCTACTTCAATCGTAGGATTACCACGGCTATCGAAAATTTGACGGGCATGAACATCGGAAATGAGGGACATGGGGCTATGCTGTAGGTCTAGTGCTGAAAGAGTGATGAGGCAAAGGTTGCCATGAAAAGGTCGCCATGAAAAGGTCGACTCTCAATAGATCAACTAACATTTCGCAAGGATTTCGGGATTGAACATTCTAGGTTGCTCTATTATTTGACCAGAGGCGCCGGTTTTACACGACAAAGGTCACTCAAATTAAAATGGAGGGCTGCGCAAAGCGCAGCCCTCCATAGAATCAACAAACAATCTCAACCCTTTTATCGAACAGTGGTTGATTCCCCGATCCAGGAATAACAACCGTAATCGATGGCGTACTTGTCGCCTGGGTTCCAACTTTTGAAAAATTTGTCTTCGGCGGTTGGGAAAAAACGTCGAATGCTGGATACCCTATTTCTAGCTTGACTTTTAAAAGCTTCAAGCGAGGAGGTGCCTGCAGCTCGATCGAAATAGTCTGCTGCCAGCCAGTAAACGGCGCGATCTTCGCGCTCAAACGAGCCACAACCCTGAACGGATGTTACGTACAAATCCCCGATGGCAATCAGCGCTTGAACATAAGTAGGATCGGCACGAAATGACTGTTGAAACTGGGTTCTAGCATTTGCTAGGCGCCCTTCCTGCTGATGTGCTATCCCGATATTAAAATACACCTCTTTGGCCGCGTCTGCTCCACCTGGCATTTCGAGAGACTCATTATACAGCCGGATGGCATCTACTGTGTCACCGTCATCCAGACGCATCTTCGCCACCGTTCTGTACAGCCGAGGAGTTGGGGTATTCTGCATGACCTTGTCCGCCAATTCGTATGCTCGGTCACGCATTTTTTCGTCCATATAAAGCTGAAGGAGTTCAGCTTGCAAATCTGAATCAGTAGGATCTTTTTCGACTCGGCTTTCTAGAAACGAAATGCGTTCTCCTGGAGAAGTAAATAATTGACCTCTCCAAGACTCGATGGTGCCCAATACTTCTGCATTTCCAGCATAATCTACCTCAACTCGATCCATAAACTCGACGGCATCGGCTTTATTGTCTTTCGATACCATATCGTAGATGATAAAGTTGATGTAATAATTCTGCAGCTGAGAGTGGTCGAGTTCATATGCCTCGAGGTATACGCGTCCTACCTCACCTTGCAAGTCGGCCATGTCTTCACCGTGTTCTTGAAGGAAGCGAGCTTTGTTAAATGTCCAATCAAAAATTTCATAAGTAATGCCCGCTGATGTCATTTTCTCTGGGAACGTGTTATAAGCAACTAGAGCGCTATCCAAAAAGCTCCGGCGCACGGTTGCGTCGTCAGAGGCACTAGCCAATCCTTCAAAAAGCTCAACGTAGCGTTTGAAATTACGGTCTGACTTTGTTGGATAAGCGGGGGCGCAATTCAGAATCCAGCGTAGATAGGGAAGGGCGGATTCATAACCACCGTTCTTGAAGTCCTCAGCATACAGACTGTAGTTCATCGGAATGTCGTCCGTGTTACACGCAGTCTGTGCACTGGCAGTGTTAAAAGATGCCATAAGACTCCAGGTGGCACCAAGGAGCAGAAGACTGCTCAAGGTCAGAGATCTATTTTTATAGAGGTTGCGCATAATTCCGATTATTTTGCAGTACATGGAAAACACCGTAAAACGTTTCTGGTGTTAGCCGTTAAGAACTTCGTTCAAAGATCAGTTTGTGTTAACCGAGTGGCGGACGCTCAAACCATCGTTCACCAAAGTTAAGGTTTAATCCAAATCGAATGTATCGATCTTGTATGAGACCATTCGAGGATTTACCCCGCTGTCCCACGTCCAAATTAAAGTCAATTGTCGTGCCAGGTATCAAGGATGGGATGCTAAGCCCTCCCGTTACGCCTATTGAGCGTATATTTTCATCTGGAAAGGGTGATATATAGGACTGTTCCGTATACAATCCAAGACGGTAAGCGATTCTTGACGACCAAGAGGCAAATGGGTTTCGAGCCGCGGGCCAAAATTCAGCTCCTGCAGAAGCACGTACGCGATTAGATGTGTTGGGATCACCATTTGATTCGTATCCCGGGAAGTCTAGATCACTTTCAAAAGCCCCCCAATTTTCAAATTCGAAGTCAGCCACCAGTGTCCATTTCGGTACGGGTTGGTATGCAACACCTAATCCAAAACCAAACGGCAAATTTACATCCCCACTTAAAGTTGTGCCTAACGTGTCCCTATCCAGTTGATTAACCAGAGCGCGAGAACGAGTGGCCTTTAAAGTCGTCGGGAGATGGAGTGTACCACCTAGAACCAGGCCTTGATTGGCAGGCATTCCCGGAACCACATATCTAAATCCTGCGGTAGTCGAAATGCCGCTCATTCGAGTCGATCCAACACTCGAACGGTCGGTATATAAAGCTGAATTGAATAGTGTGTTTTGAGATTCCTCAAGAATACCAAAAATAAAGTCTATGCTTGCTCCAAGAAACAGACGGTTATTGACTCTGTGGCCTATTCCTGCGGTTAGACTCTGAAGTCCGCCATTTCCCTTGAAGCTGGTAACGTATGGGGAAGCAGTACCAGTGGTTGGGTCGGAAATAACCGTCGACTCAACGTCTACTCGGTAACTTACCCGGCTATAAGGCGCAAAAGAGAACCCGACACCAGTTACATTCGACTTCAGGGGGAATCCAAAATTTACTCCCGACAAAGAACTAGCCGCTAACGTGCCTGACGGAGAGCCGTCTGAGCTTGCGGTGATAGATTCGTAGGTCAATCCGCCAGCAAAACGGGTAAGATATTGGTCACTATACGATGAAGGGTTGGACGTGTTTAAATACTGTGAGGACGATAATGCCAAGCCGCCTCCGCCCATCGCCTGATTTTTAGATGAGGTGAAGCTTTGACGTAGGCCCAGGCCAAACCGAGAATATATCGAACCGTCCGTTTGACTTTGGGCGTTGGCAGTGGAAGGGACAACTACTCCAATCATCAACACTAGACAGATAATGAGGTTTATTCGCATGCCATACGTCCGGGATTCGTTGGGAAAATTCATAGTCTCAATTGAGGGACGTATAAGTAATGACAGCTCGAGGGCCAAAAGTTGCTGGGAGGCCTTTCTTAAATGCTATTATCCCAACAGTATTGGACTCGACAGGGAAATAGAGCTCAAATCGATCTAGGCCTGAATTAGCAAGGTTTGAGCTTTGAACAACGTTGGCTAGGGTCGCTGAATCGAACGAAATGGTACCATTCTCAGCGATTTCTCCCACAATTATGTTCAATCTGGTAGTTTCATCTACCGCAACGGCCCGTAAACCAACTGCAATTGGATTTGATCTTTCAAATCCCACAGGATAAAGACTGCTAACATCGGCGGAGTTCAAGCGAATAATTACCCGATGAAATGCAGCTTCGCCAAAATCCTTGCTTTCGAAAGGAAACCGTAGGGATATAGTCTCTGCCGCGCCGTCTCTCAGGGATAAATACTCCGGATTTGCTGCATCACTAACAAAAGAAGACGCTGAGAGAACCTTGGAAAGTGAAAAATTTACCGTGTCACCGGGCACGGACGAAGCCCGAAGCGAAGATCCACTGAAATGCACTCCTAAAACAGCACTTCCTTGAGAGGCACGAAGAGCAAATCCGTGAAATTCGTCCACGAACGTAGTACTGCGAAGGACAGCGTCCTTTCCGGAAATCCATGTTGAAGGAAGAGGAATGTGAAAAACTCCTTTTTCTGGCATAACCGTTGTGCTAGTGACAAGGGATTGTGCATCTAGAAACGAATCAGCACGCCCACTCTCTGAAATCCAATCAGCTCCAATTTCATATATATCTAAGGTTACAGGATTTAACGTATCTCCGTAGATATAATCAAGATTAAGTTCTAAATCCGCAAACGAAACGGCAGCTGCCCTAAACTCAGAAGAAACGTTGCTGCTATTAATGAAATCCATGTAGCCCGTCATCGAGAAGGGGCCAACTACGGGATCTGAAACTGTACCGAATAAGGTTCTAACTGCCCCTGTGATATTTGTACCGCCCGTCACATCACCAAAGTTGGAATGACCGGCAAAAGAAGGAGCGAACTCGGTAACTTGAGTATCTCCCGATTGAGAATCTACTAGATTTAGACCAATCGGGGAAGGGTCGTCGCACGCAGACAATATTAAAAGGGACAGAAGTGGGACAACGAAACGTTGTTTGGACCAAAATAGGTTATACATCCAATAAGCTAAAAAAGGTGAAAGCTGTTAAAGCACAACGTACGTGATATGCTATTTCGTATGAATCGTCAGTGTATGAAGCATAATATCTAATGACTTAATCTTGGCGAACCTCAGTCTTGTAGTATGCTCAAGAAATGGCCGTTGTTTCTACCCTTTGGGGTACTTCCTAGTGTATTCGTCAAAAGGTCAATTATACTGTTACTCCTGAAAGAACACTTTCGTAAACGGCTACTGCTTCATCCATCTCTTGTTCTGGTTGACCAGAAAAACACGGGTTACCAGAGGAATCAGCCATCGACGCTGGGAAAATTGTTGCATCTGAAAAATGTTTTCCCGCATCTACCGGAGAACCTCCGATCAAAATTTCATGACGGGCCATACTCAATGAATCAAAAGATTTTTCTGTAAAACGAAGATCAAAGTCCACTAATTCAGGTGTGTAAACGATCTTTGAATCTTTAAACAACTCGTCGTCATCAAATTCTGTACGCAGTACGTAAGGAACCATTCCACTTAGCCAGCCAAAAGCATGGACAATGTCCGGCTGCCATCCCAAATTGCGGATCGTACGAATGACGCTACGGGCGTAAAAAGCAGAACGTTCAAGGTTGTCCTCAAAAAATTCGCCCTGTCGATCCGCAAAAATGCCTTTTCTTTTGAAGTAGTATGGGTTATCCATAAAATATACTTGCAAACGAATCCCTGGAATGGAGGCAACTTTAACCCGTAATGTTTCGGTTCTTTCGCCTAACTGGATTTCGCTACCAGACAATCGGATCACTTCATGAAGCCTGTTTCTTCGCTCGCTAACTGTACCGTAGCGTGGCATCATGATTCGTGTCTCAAACTTTCCTGATTCGTGAAGAGCTTCGGGAAGCGTTCGCACCACTTTTGCCAGCTCAGACGTATCGGAGAAAGGGGCAACTTCACCGGTGATAAACAGAATCCTCATCGCGTTGGCCATACCTTAGTCACTTGTGTTGACGGGCAAAATCAATCGGTCCAGGTAAGGAAGTGCGAAACTCGTGCTGCCCAGCAGGCGACTGCAAGTTTGTGGAACACCTTCACTTCCCGGTCGATTGGTGTTATGTGTCTTTCCCGAAATCGTGTGGTAGAATCTGATTCGGAGAATGACGGAATACTCAATTTACCAATATCTGATTGTTTTTTCAACACTTCGAGCACTTGATTTGGACTTATCATGAATGAAAAACTTTTCAGCGCATTAAAATTTGAATTCAAATTGAACAGTTTGAACAAGTGAACAACCCAATTGTCTTCAGCGTATGACGTAATATGAATGAAATTGGCTCACAAACCGCAGTTGTACTGTTTGACGGGGTATGCAACTTTTGCAATTCCAGCGTCAATTTTGTGCTAGACAGAGACGCGCATCAATATTTTAAATTTGGGGCATTACAGTCGGAAGAAGGGCGTGAAGTACTGCAAAAAACCGGTCAGTCAGAAAATTATTTGGAATCGATCATTCTCGTAGAAAAAAATATTGTGTATCGCGACTCTGAAGCTGCACTACGAATTGCCCGAAAACTGAACGGTGCCTGGCCTCTGCTTTACGGATTTATTGTGATACCTCGACCTGTTCGAGATGCCGTTTATCGGTTCATCGCTAACAATCGCTACAAGTGGTTTGGCAAAATGGAGTCCTGCCGGATCCCAACTTCCGACATCAGGTCCCGATTTATTTAAGGCTGCTTTCTTCTGCAGAATCTTGCTGAAGCAATTCGAAGTAGCGACGGATCAAGGCTTGATAATCGCTTGAATATCCAGTTTCTAGCGCCCGAATAAGATCCTTCCTTAGCCTTTCCAGACGTTCCGACGGAGGCAGGTCAGCGGGGCTTACTCTCAGGATTTCCTCCGCAGTTTTCCCCTCTCTTTTATTGTCTTTCCCCCTCTCTTGCATAGACCGCGACGCTTCCAAAAGTCTGGTCAATATTTGCTCTTGACGCTCAACCGTTCTTCTCGAAACATGATTTTGTTGAAGCTCTTCTATGGATTCCATCATTTGGTCAGCAATACGGTTTAAATCACCCAAAACTTTGTTGCGAGAGTTTTTGTCACGAGCCATTTGGCGCAGTTCATTGCGCATTTTTTCTTGCTGGCTACCTAATTGCTTAAGTCTGTCGGTCATGTCATTTGTGAGACGAGACCCTTGCATGTCGTTGAGTAACTGCTGAATTTGCTGGTTAATTTGTTGCTGCTGTTGTCCCATTTGTTGGAGCTGCTCCATCATCTGCTCCATTGACTGATTGCTTTGACCTGCACCTGAACCGTTCATTTGCTGATTGAGAAGCTCGGATAACATCAGGGCCAATTCATTTAGATTGGTCATCGCACCTTTTTGAAAACCGCCAGCTCGGCGAGCAGCTCGCTCGGAAAGAGCAACCGTTGCCTCGTTCATTTCTCGAAGGCCATCTCCAGCCCGTTGCTGAATGTCGCGAGTCATTTGAGGGATTTCTTTTGCGATCTGCTGCAAAGAGTCGGAGACAACAGTTAGTCCTTCGCTCAAATAGGTCTGAGTTTGTGCTGCAGGCCGAAGCAGGGGTGACTCGGAAGAAAGGTCAATTATTTCAAGTCTCAGTAATTCCTGCTGTTTTGATAGGGTTAGTACATCCTCTAAAGCCATGCGAATAGCGGCAATATTGAGCTGCATTTGTGCCCCTTGCATGCTCATTTTCATTTCGTCCATTTTAGCCGACATCTGGCTCAACTGCTGGGACATTTTTTGTTGGCCCTGTTTCGCCTCTTGCAACTCGTTTTCTCGCAATTCATCAGCGTTCTGATTCATTTTTTGCGATATTTGCTCGTCCTGAGTGTCTTCAAGCAAATCTTTCATCTCCTCGGACGGAGCATTTTTTAGCTCTTCCATGCGTTCCCGCACTTCTTCCATTTTTTCTTCTAACTTCTTCATCTCCTCTGCCGCCATTTCTTGCTGCTTGGCTAAATCTTCTGCGCGGTCCTGCGGCTGTTTGTTGTCCCCAGAGGCATCTTGAGGGGCGTTCTCTTCGTTTTCCAATTTTGCCGTTTCTTCAGCCAGCTTATTCTCAGTTTCAGATAAATCTTGGGCCCTTTTTTCAATTTCATCCATGTCTTGCTGAACTCGAAACTGCTTGAATAAATCAAGTGTCCGCTCAAGGCGATCTTGGTACATGTCCTCTGAAAAATCGAATTTTTGAAGAGCCTCCTGCATTTGGTTGAGGTCCATGGATTCGATGGCTTCCTGAAGTTGTTTCAGCGCATCCGTTAACTCCGGAGTACGGACTTCCTCGACCACTTTTTGAAGCTCCTCAAACATGTCCATCGTGCTTTCAGAAACGAGCTCGTTCTGGCTCATCTGTTCGGCAATTTCCTCCATTTGGGAAGAAATTTCGTCAACGGCGTTTTCAAGGTTTTCTTCACGTTGCTGCAACTGTTCCAGCATGCGTTCATCTTGCCAATCTGCCTCTGGTTTTTGAAGAAGGTCAGCTTTTAGTTCTTCAAATTGTTCTCGTGCTTCATTCGCCTTCTCGAGAAGGTCCTCTATAGACTGCTGGGTATTGTCTTTTTTGGTGTCGAGACTCTCGTATTGTTCGGAGATGGAAGGCATCCGAAGACGATGCACCCGAGTCTGGGCAGCTTTGAATCCGGAAATAGAATCGTTATCCCGAACTTCAAAATAATACTCAATAACATCTCCTGGTACAGGATCAAGGTTGGTATCTGAGCCGAGAGACCATATAAACGGTACTTCCTGGTCCAGCAACCGATCGTTGGCCAAGGAAATTGGCTTGGAATCGAATACTTCGGAAACTTCTCCAAAACGGCTCTCGGCCATCCGATAATTCAACACGAGGTCCCGAAAGCCAAAATCGTCCGTGATATGAACCAAAACACCTATTTGCAAGTCGTTGGGAACGTCAACTAGGGGAGCAGGCGCAAGAATAGTTGCAGACGGCGAAGAATCGGAAATCGTCTCGATGCTGTATTGTATGGGGTCAATATTATCAATTCCATCGGAAGTACTGAGTTTGAATTCGTACTTGTCTGATCGAAGAATTGAAAATTGAGCATTTGAAACGGAGCCACTAATCTCCATTTCGACCTTGCGCGCGCTCTCAAATTTGATGAAACCTTGTTCGGACGCTGCGCCTGATAATTTCAAAGTAATATGTGCCGTTGATCCTACTAGAGCGGAGAAGTCGCCCACGTTTGGATCAAGTCGCTTTTGCGGAATGCGGGTGTATTCAGGGTAGGTTAGTAGAATTCCTATCTCTTGGATGAGAGGACGTTCAACAATTCGAATAGAATACCATGAACTGGTGACCTCTGATGATGAAACCCTGTATCTAAACGGTTG
>ERZ890510.412-NODE-412-length-33978-cov-7.255638_pt1 | contig 33978 bp, 37 predicted proteins | sample MGYA00521265_ERZ890510 | MGnify/ENA primary metagenome ERZ890510 (study PRJEB32303, sample SAMEA104408624) | aquatic metagenome | biome: Brackish water; feature: Chemocline; material: water | place: Baltic Sea | collected 2014-10-26T21:54:00 | depth 110 m ... | reverse complement strand
TCACTCCCTCAGCAAGACTCCGGCGTAAAGCCCCCCTTCTCGGCCAGACTTCTAGGCCCCATGTACACCCAGACGATCCCGTTACGCTCGATAGTCGGGTACGTCAGAGCCTTAATTTTGTCCTTGTAGCCCTGGTTCTCCGGCAACTCGCCCGGCATATCCACGCAATTGCCCTCAAGGTCGAACTTCCACCCGTGGTAGATGCAGCGCAGCCCCTCCTCCTCGTTCCGACCGAAGAACAGCGACGCCCCACGATGCGCGCAAACGCTCTGGATGATGCCAACCCGACCCGATGTCGCCCTGAACGCGATCAGGTTCTCGCACAACAGCCTTATGCGAAGCGGCGCCCCATCGGCCTCAGCCAACTCATCGGATCGGATCGCCGGTATCCAGAACTCCCGCATCAGCCCACCCATCGGCGTCCCCGGATCAACCTGCGTCAAAAGATCGTTATCGGCCGCACTCAGCATCGCCTACCTCACCCCCAACCAAGATCGATCTAGCCAGACCATACGCCCCCGCGCGTACGTCTGTCCTCCTCCCCCGCCGCGCTCTCGTAATCCCGCGTCTCGCCCCCGAGAGAAGACCACTACATTGTGTAATTCTTTCGACCCGCGCCGCTCCGAAGTGGTGGAACACGACCGGGAGTGCAACCCAGGTGGAAACAGAGAAAGCCATCGGCGGATGGCGCCCCGCTTTGGTGGTCGCCAGGAACGGCCATCACTTTTTCGCCGTTGAGATCGTCGTCTCTCACGATCTCGAGTTTGAAGCTCCCGAACGGTACGCCAAGAAGAGCAAACCGGTTTGCATCGTCCAAGCTCACGGGCAACACCTTCACGACACCAAGCGAGAGTGCCGTGTGAGTCATCCTTCAATGTTCAACACCTGATAGGGTGGCACTCCACATGGGAGGCGGTCTAATGAGCCCATTGTTCACAGCTTCAGACGTTTGGAGCGGCGGCTACTTCGAGCTTGAGATCATGCTTGGTCCACGTTCCGACGATCGGCTGCAGCGCGCAATGCAGGCACTTTGGAATCATGGGTCGCTCGATGGGTGCTACCAACGTAACGACCTCGAGCCCGCAGAGCAGTCGCGCGTGGCTTGGGCTGAAGCAGCAGCAAGCGTGTCCGCAAGTGAATTCGAACATCCGTATTACGGTGTCGCTACTGCGCCCAACGGGAGATCGATTGCCTGCGCGAGCTTCGCGATCCGATTTGAGAGCGATGCTGAAAGCGATGCTCAAGACCTGTTATCGCTGGGGGTTCCGATGGGCTCGCTGGGCGAAGCGTACCCCGTTGGGGCCTACCCCTTTGCCGATCAAGTAAATCTCGGGTGGCGGTCTGAGGTAGAAGAATGGCTTCGAGTGATCGCCGTCGCGGTCTTCGAATCGGTGCCCTTCCCGTTCGCGTCCATCGGCCACGAAGTCGACGAATTCGCGCATTGGCGGGAGATCGTTAGCGGCGGCGTGACCGACGAACGTTGGAACGGGTATCTCGTTGAGCGCGACAGTGCACTCGTGTGGTACCCGGCGAACCAAGGAGCCCCTATTACATTCTGATTGCAGAATGGGTCCGTGTTTCGCTACTCGCCGGGACACAAACCATCCGTCCTTCGTAACTGAGCCTGCCCGAGCCTGTCGAACAGAGAGGCCAAGGATGGCAGGAACTCTGCCATCACCCAAAGTGTGCCTCGCGATCAGGCCAAGCCACCACTGCCAATCGCCTCTTACGCGATACCGCACCCATCGTCTATCGTGAACTGATGCGACCCCATCGTTCCAGCAATGTCACCCCAGCGAGCCCCCCAACCCTGCGGTGGCAAGCTCCCAAAAAATACCCCCGAAAAAGCAGCGACACCTTGACACCTTGGCGTAACGGCCTGCTTCCTGGGCAAGAACGCAACGACACCTTGCCTGAGCACCTCCGGTACCTTCGCACTTCTGGCGAGCCCTCGGAGCTCCCAGCGACCTTCAGTCCGGCGGCGAAGCCATGAGATCCGAGGGCGAGCCCCGACTTGCTACACGATCTGCCTAGAATCGAGCCCGGGAAACCGGCGGCGAAGCCACGAGTTTCGAGGGCGAGCCCCGACTTGCTCCACGCCTGCACCCACCAACGAGCCCGGGGTGTACCCTGGCCGCAACATTAAACACACGACCTTGGGAGGACGACGATGGCTGTTTGGGATGATGTACTGACAGGACGCGACCGCGAGCTTTACGAGCGAGTCCTCGTCGAGCGCAAACTGGGGCATCGACCCGCCGTGGTGGTGATCGACGTCAACTATGCATTCGTGGGCTCCCATCCCATGCCCATCGAAGAGGCCATCGAAGAGTACCGAACCTCCTGTGGCGAGATCGGCTGGGAGGCCATCCCACACATCCGCGAACTCACCGACACGGCGCGCGAAATGGGTGTGCCCATCTTCTACAGCACCGCCATCAGCACCCCCTACAACCGAGGGTCTGCCGAGCGCGGCATCGGCTGGGGCCAAGAGCCCGGTCGACCTGCCAAGCAAACCAAGAGCGACGCAGACATCCAGAAGCAGATCGAGGGCAACAAAATCGTCGCGGAACTCGGCATGCAGCCCGGCGACTTCCTCATCGAGAAGACCGGCGCCAGCGTGTTCCTCGGAACCCCGCTCGTCAGCCAGCTCATCGACCTCGGTGTCGACACCGTCATCCTTTGCGGCACCACCACCAGCGGCTGCGTCCGCGCAACGGCGGTCGAGGCGTCCAACTACAACTTCCACGCTGCCGTCGTCGAGGAGGGCACGTTCGACCGCTTCGAGATCAGCCACAAGGTCAGCCTCATGGACGTCCACGCCAAGTACGGTCGCGTCATGTCTCAGGGCGAAGCACTTGAGTACCTCAAGACGTCCGCCGAGCCGTCCATAGCCCGCTAGCCCTATCCACCAAGGAGTCCCCAGATGGCAGAGATCGTTCTCGGCATAGGCACATCACACAGTCCGACCCTCTCAACCGCAAATCACGACGAATGGTTCACCTACGCGCAGGGCGACCACCGCCACCACGAGTTGATCCACCAAGAGACCGGCACCAGCGTCTCCTACGAGGATCTCGCAACCCTAGCAGCGCCACAGATGCGCGAGCGCCCGATCACGGAAGACGTTTTCAAGCAGCAGTACGACGCGTGCCAATCGGCCATCGCCGAGCTTGCGAAAACGATCAAGACCGTGAACCCGGACATCACAGTCATCATCAGCGACGACCAAGACGAGATGTTCTTCGATGACAACATGCCGACCTTCGCCGTGTACTGGGGCGACTCGTTCCCCGTGACGCCTTTCGAAGTCGAGCGCCTCAACCTGCCTCCCGAGTTCACCGCCATCGGCGAGTCGTTGCGGCGAGGCTACGGCGACGAGTTGATCGACATCCCAATCGCCTCAGGTCTCGGTCGGCACGTCATCGACCACATGATCCAGAACGAGTTCGATGTCGCCCACGCCACCTATCGAAACCCCATCGTCGGCGGCAGCGTTGCCCGGCGCTACCCGACCCATGGCGGCGGCGAGCTGGACTACGCCAGACAGACGCCGGAGCATGGCCAAGGCCTGCCCCACGGCTTCTCGTTCGTCGTCCAGCGCCTCTTTGAGAAACAACCCCGGACGATCCTGCCGGTGTTCCAGAACACCTGCTACCCGCCCAACCAGCCAACGCCCAAGCGCTCATACGCATTCGGGCGCGCCATCCACGACGCCATCGCCTCGTGGGACAGCGACGCCCGCGTTGCCGTGATCGCGTCAGGCGGCCTCAGCCACTTCGTTGTTGACGAGCTACTTGACCACATGGTTCTCGACGCCCTAGCCGCCAAAGACGCCCAAGCGCTCCAGAACCTGCCACGACACCGCCTGCTGTCGGCCGCGTCGGAGTCCCAGAACTGGGTCGCCCTCGGCGGCGCGCTCGCAGACACGCCACTCCAGATGGAGCTCGTCGACTATGTACCCGTGTACCGCACCGAGGCCGGCACGGGCGGAGGCTGGGCCTTCGCCCGCTGGATCTAAATCCTAAACATACGTGTGAGTGATGATCTCCCAGCTATGCCCATCGAGAGAGTCCCGGAAGTAGAACCCGCGCCCCTGATGCTTATGGTTGATCTCCATATCATCCTGGATGCCTGGCCCGCTGCCGAAGGGGATTCCCTCCGCCTTCACGCGGCCCAAGATCGCGTCGAACTCCTCGTCCGACGCCAGGAAAGCGTAGTGGCTACCCCGGAACTCCCCCTCCCGGTCGGCAAAGTCCAACGACAGATTGTCATCGATGTGAACCGGCGAGAAATGGCCCCACCGGCCATCGAATGTCAGCCCGAACATGCGGGCGATGAAACGCGCGGACTCATCTTGGTCGTGCGCAAGAACGATCGTGTGATCCAGGTGCAACATACTTTCCCTCCTTGGGAACGCTAAACGGAGCAACAAGCCACCAACGCGCGGATTATATGCCTACCGCGCTATCCTACCGCCAGCCCATCTCCCAGGAGCAACCCATGACTCAAGACCAACGCAAACCCATCCGGTTCGGCTCGTCCTGGTCCACCCAACTCAGGCTGACTCAATCGCTCGGCCGTGGGCTCGCCGCCCTCACGCCCATCGACGCGACGATCGTGGTAACCGGCCCAGGCGGTCTCAACCAGTTGGCCAACGGCGACATCGACGTCGCGTTCCTCAAATCGGTCAACAACGAGCACCGCTTCACCGGCAAGGGCTATTTCGCTGGCGACAAGCCCGACTCCTGGATGCGCTCCATCGCCTGGCTACCGCAGGAGGATCGCTTCCTCTTCGCGGTCGCACCCTGGACCGGCATCACGTCGTTCGAGGACATCGCCAGCAAGAAGCCAGCGCTCAAGGTCGGCGGGCGCGCTGCCGGCATGGTGCTCAATGAGTACGGATTCTCCTACGACGACATCGTCACTTGGGGCGGCAGCGTCAGTGGGATGGAACACACCGCAGCCGAGGCCCAGGCCCGCCACGACCGTGGCGAGCTCGACGCGTTCTTCGGCGACGGCTCAGCGTTCGACTTCTCAGCGTGGGAGTGGGTAGCAGCCCACGGCTACCGATTCTTGGACATCAGCGAACCAGTCATGGAGTCGTTAGTCAGCAAAGGCCTACGCCGCAACGTCACACCCGCCGGGTTCCTCATGGGAATCGACCACACGCTCAACGCGCTCGACGATTCCCACATCGTCCTCACCTGCAGCGAAGCGCTCGACGACGACCTCGCCTACAACCTCGCCAAGGCGATCGATCTCAACAAGCAGGATCTCGAGTTGAACTCGATCCAGCTCGCCTACACACCGAGCACCAAGCTGCCCCAGACCGAGGTCACGCAGTGGTCGTCGCTCACCAGCCAGATCCAGCGTCAGTGGGACGAAAGCATCGTCGGCGCGCCGCTCCACCCCGGAGCCAAGCGCTACTACCAGGAGATCGGAGCGCTCTAGCCCTCTATCTTGACCTTGCCCAGAAAGGCCACGCGACGGTAAAAAGCGACGTAGTCCTTGATGGCTATCGCCGCAGCCGAGGGGTTGTGATAAGCCCACCCCGCGTTACCTATCACCTTGTCGCCAACCACGACATCGTAATAGGCCGCGCGGCCCTTCCAAGGGCATACCGTCACCTGACCGCTGTCCCGGAAGTTGTCCCAATTCACCGAGTCAGGAGGAAAGTAGTGATTCCCCTCAACAACTATCGTCTTATCGCTCTCTGCCAGCACAACACCGTCTCTGATCGCTCTCACCACAACGTCCTCCTCAGCTTCACTGCTTCAGATTTGATGCCAGGCAGGCCAACGACGTTGCATCGCTAGCGGATCAGATCTTACCGATGAGCCCCTTCAGCAACTCGCGAGTGCGCGGGATCGACTGGTCGTCGTCTCGGGAAAGGGTGATGAACGCCGCGAAATAGTCCGTGGCACCAGCATCAGCCAGGTCACGAAGCTGCGCCTCGACCTCGGCCTCGTTGCCCACGATCGCCACGCCCTCAGGCCCGGCAACACCCTCGATGTCCAGCATGCGGCGATAGTTCACCAGTTGTCCGTAGCGTCCGAGCCCCTTGGCCACGCGCTCGCGAGCCTTGTCCGGCTCATCCGTCACGCAGATAGGCAGAGCGGCCACGATCCGCGAACGTGGTCGCCCCGACGCCTTCGCCGCCTCCGCGAGCTTTGGCGCGATGTGCGTGCGGATCGTCTTAGGGCCCGTCACCCACAACAGCGTGCCGTCAGCCAACTCAGCTGCCATCCGCAACATCCGAGGCCCCAACGCTGCGAGCAACACTGAAGGGGGCATCACTCCTGCAAGTTCCAGCGATCCGCTGGTGGAGATCATGTCGCCGTGAAACTCCACCGTCTGCTCGTTGAGCAACGGCTGCAACACGGACAGGTACTCGTACATGAAGTGCGCAGGCCTATCGTAGGAGTGGTTCCACGTCCGCGGCGCAGTCTCAGGATGTGCCAGGCCGATCCCCAGCGTCAGGCGTCCGTCGGCGACCGAGTTAGCGGTCAGCGCCTGCTGCGCCATCAGCAACGGCTCCCGCGAGTACACCGGAATCACACCTGTCACCAGTTCGATGCGTGATGTCGCCTGGCCTGCCAATGCCACGGAGATCAGCGAGTCGGCGCCGCGTATGTGCGTGAACCACGCTGCCTCGAAGCCATCCGCCTCCGCGATCACCGTCTGCTCGACCTGCGAGTCAATCCCACCGTCGCCGCCACCGAAGCTACCTACGCCTACACCTATCCTCATCGTTTGTCCTCTCGTCTTTTGAAACTCGAAATCACATGACCGGGGAGCCGTGATGGTGGGCGATGCGCCACTCGCCGTTCTCGCGGCGGAAGAGGTTCGTCGTGGCTACGAGGCCTTCGACGACGCGACCTCCCTGGACTGAGGTTAGGCGTTCAGTGCAGATGACCCACGCCAATTCGCCCTCAACGTAGGCTTCGGGGTCGACGATCGTGAACTGCATGACCCCCGCGTTGTCGAAGATACGCTCCCAACTCGCCTTCACGTCAGCGCGCCCCGATACGAGGGGCCAGCCGGGGTGCACCACGCGCACCGGCTCATCATGCGCCAGTATCGCGTCCAGCAAATCGCCGTCCAGACTTTCAACCGCTCGGTAGAACGCAGCGTTAGCGGCGATCACTGCGTCTTGGTCGTTGGAGGTGGTCATCTCGGCCCTTTCCTGGTGCACACACTCTTACACACGCAAAGACTCGACCCACGAGGTCACCGATGGCTCGTCCTCGAATGCCCACAAGCGGGCTAGCACGGCGTCGACGCGAGCGGCGGGCATCACGCCACGGGCCAACGCCCTGAACTTGGTCTCGATCTCTCCGTCTGTCAGCGGGTTCAGCTCGTGGCCCTTGGCGTTGGGCACCAGCGCTTCGAAGGTCTGCCCATCGACACTTGCGGAGATGTGCGCTGACAGCGCGCCTGGGAACGCAGTGGTCATCGAGGCGTCTTCTCGCACACTGATGTGGGGGAGCAGCGATTGAATCTCAGGGTCGAGGATCCGCTCGTCGGTGAACTGCGCGGGCGTGACCTCGCCATCCGCCAGCGCCACCGCCACCAGATAAGGGATACTGTGGTCCGCCGTCTCACGGTCGTGAACGATCCACTTGGTCGCGTCGGCGCTGCTACGAACAGCGTGGCCATACGATGTCACGACGATGTTGTCCGGCGTGCGACCGTCGAGCGAATCGCGGAGGGCGAGCGCGGCCCAGATCGCCGCCTGCGCGTTGTATTGCGCGGGGAACGCCTTAATGCTGGAGCGATCAGTGTGGAACGCCTGGTCGCGACCACCGAACTGCGGCATTTCAGGTACCTCCCCAAGCACTCCGGCCAGGCCACCGGAGGCCATGAATGCCTCACCAGGCCCTGTCATGCCCATGGACGCCAGGCGAGCGCAGAACACGCCTCCCTTGGCGGCGTTGGCGGCTGAACCCGATTTCCACATGCTGAGTTGGCCATCCCGTGAGACTTTCAGCGAAACGTTTGACGCCGTTGCCATGGCGACAGCGTGGGCTGTCTGCTCCTCGCTGAGATTCATGACCTTGCATGCGCCTACTGCCGAGCCGATCGCGACGTGCAGCGAGTGGTCGATACCGTGCGCACCCAGGCGTTCCGCTTCAGCGAGCGCGCACACCGTCTCAAACGCCACAACCATTGCCAGTAGCGCGTCGCCGCCTGCTAGACCAACGGCGTCGGCCATCGCGAGCGTTCCGGCGATGGTGTCGCTGGGGTGGCCGCCTTCTTTCGCCATGTAGGTGTCGTTGAAGTCCAGGTAACGCACCATCAACGAATTGGCGAAGGCCGCGGTGTCCACCGTGGTCAGTTCGCCCGAGAAGAAGACGCGCGCCGACGGCTCGCCTCGGGTGGTTGCCGCCACTTGCCGGGCGATGGTCACGGGCACCCCGTCGAGCCCACCGAGCGCGCAGCCCATGGTGTCCACCAGCCGACGCTTCATGCCATGAAGCGCGGCGACGGGGATGTCGTCGCGGGTCAAGCCAACCGAGTAGGAGGCTATTGCTTGGGTGATCGTGTCCACGTCGTGAATCCTACTCCCTATCAACGCTCTCGAAAGATCGGCCCACGAGAACGTACGCAAGCAGGCCCACGACGTTGCCGAACAACACGACCAAGACCCAGAAGCGCTTATTGCCGCCGAGGACCTCCCTTTCCGGCTTCCTCAGGTCCGAGAGCGACCACGCCAGCAAGCCGATGTAGGCCACAACGAACAGAGGGAGGAGTAGTGCCATCCTCGATGTTCCCCCCGCACCCCTCGCTTAGCCCCAGGTCCCGTAGGTCAGTCCATGACCAGTGCCAGCCAACGACCTGAACGCCGGTACGTAGTCAACGAGCGTCATGTTCGTGGGTGCCATCGCCGCAGCGACCGTGACCCAGTTGAGAATCTCGGGAGTGCCAGGCGCGCCGTTGAGTTGCTCGCGGGGGAGCTCAGCCAGATCGGCGAGGTCGCCGCTGGTCAGACCGGCAACCACGCGTGCGTCTAGCTCTTCATCGATGACTTGGTGGCTCAATCCACCCGACGCCATCAGGCCCACCCGCAGCGACGAGTCCCACGACTCGATCGTCTCGCGCAGGGCTTTGCCAAGCGCGACGCATCGCGCGGCACTCGCTTGGTACGGCAGGTAACGGGAAAGCATGAACGGCACGACTGGCGTGGTGGAGCCCTCCGGCAGCAGGTCGTAGACGAAGCCAAACGCCTCATCGATGGCCTCGCCTTCGCGAAGGCCGTCTTTGCACGCGATGTCGAATCCCCGCTCTATGAGCCCGCTGATCAAGTGGTTGGCCAGGTCAGGGTGGCCAGCCTTGTCGGTCGTCTGGGGCTTGGGGCGGTTGCCGCGATCCTGGAATCGAGCGTCCGGGTCGAACGGCTCATTGTTCGGCACGGTCACGGCGAACGCCTCAGAGCGCATCACGCCGAACACCGCCTGCGAGTCGTCGGGCCAGATGCGATGCGCATTGCTGACCACGACCATGACATCGACGTTCGCGGCCGCGACCGACTCGCGAAGGCTAGCGAGCGCTGCTAGCAGAGCGGCGCCACGCTCTTGGCGCTTCTCCAACGTCAGTTCGGCCTCCATGCCAGGGCGCACCTTCGCGAGGTGTGCCTCAAAGTCGAATCGGGGGTCGTTCTTGTCGCCCGCCCCCAAGCGTGTCCATTCTTCAGGTGGCGTCCGGTTCGTCGGGCCGTGGGAACTGCCTACTGCGTACGTGATGGTTGCCATCGATCGCCTCCAGCCATGCCAATTTCTAGGTCATTTGCGCGACAGGATAGGCCACACAGCCCCGCGCCGTCTGCGTTGGCTGGTGTATGCTCCGCGCCGCACCCACTCAGCACCACGGAGGCACGCCATGAAGATCGTTCGATTCGAAGACGCGGCTGGGGCGAGCAAGCCCGGCATCCTGACCGACGCTGGCGTGGTTGATGTCAGTGCGGTGACCGCTGACTTGGACGCGTTTCACCCCCAACGACTCATGGAGGTACTGATCGACAACTTCGAGCAGTTGAGGCCTGGGCTTGAGGCGGCGGTAGCTGCCGGGCCAGCGCTTCCGCTCGACAGCGTGAAGCTGCGGGCGCCGCTGCCGAGGCCGTCGAAGATCCTGTGCTGCATCGGGAATTATTGGGAGCACGCTCAACTTGAGCGCGATCCTCGCAATCTGAACATGTTCTTGAAGTCGCCCGAGGCGATCATCGGTCCTGGCGACACGGTGCGGCTGCCTGCGTGGACCGACCCGTACACGTACCAGCACGAGGCGGAGTTGGCCTTGGTGTTCAGGGGCCCCTCGAAGGACGTTTCGCAGGCCGACTGGAAGAGCGCCGTGTTCGGCTACACGCTGATGATCGACGTGTCGGCCCGGGAAAAGGCGCGCTCCACCTGGCGGCAGGGTAGCTGGATGGGCAAGTCGTTCGACACATTCGCGCCGATGGGGCCATGCATCGTGACCGCGGACGAGATCACGGAGCCGAACAGCATCCACATCCAGTTCTGGAACGACGGGCAACTGCGGCACGACTACAACACGGATGACATGGAGCACCGCGTGCCAGAGTTGGTGGAGTTCGCCACCGGCATCATGACCATGAACTCCGGCGACGTGTTGAGCTGCGGAACCAACCACGAGGGACTCGGCAATCTTCAGGACGGCGAGACGTGCGTGATCCAGGGTGAGGGCATCGGCAGCTTCTCTATCACGGTCTCAGACCCGCTGAAGCGCAAGTGGGAGCGCGGCATCTACAAGGGCGAGAACACGACGTACCGGGGCAGTTAGGCCCCGGGACTCGTTGGAGGGTTTCGCCGTAGAGCCAGTCGGGGCTCGCCCCTAGATATTTTGGTCTCTTGGCCTCGCCCCTGCGACTAAAGGTCGCTCGACGCTCCGGGGGATGCTAGCTAGCCTGGGTGCGCTCAGAAGCGGCTATGTACTTGGGCGTGGCGTCAGCGAGCGAGAGTACGTCGCTGTGGAGGACATTGCTGACGATGCGGAGGGCGTAGGTCTGCACTTCGGGCGGCTCGCTCTCACGGTGCACCATGGTGACATCGTCCAGGACGGCGACCTTGAAGCGTCGCTGGAAGGCGTCCGCTGCGGTCCAGAGCACCGTGTTGTCCGTAGACGCACCTGCGATGACGACGGTGTCGATGCCCAGGTTGCGCAGGATGTACTCGAGGTCGTTGTAGGAGAAGCCGCTGAGGTAGCGCTTGTAAACGAGGATGTCCTTGTCTATGGGCTGCAACGCGTCGATGACATCGAGCGCTTCTTTACCCTCGCCCATGAGCACTTCACCTAGCCCATCAGAGGGTCGGCGCATGCTGTTGACGTGGAACACCTGGACGCCCGCGGCGTAGGCGGAGTCCTTGAGTTCGCGAACCCGCTCCACCATGTCGTACCCAAAGCTACCGGGTTTCCAGCCATAGCCTTTGGCCATGTCCAGGATGATGACTGCGGTTCTCATTTCGTGCGCTCCTCGTTTCGCGTTGTGTCAGGCGTAGGGTATGTCGGGGCTCGTTGGCAGGCAAGTCGCCCGCGAAGGACAGGCGGCTCGCACATTCACGGTTGGCCCGTGGTCGTCGCCGACGACGTTGGATGCGGAGTTACACCAACGGAATGGAGAAGGTGAAAACGGCGCCGCTGGTTGCGCCATTCGCGGCCCATATCCTCCCTCCGTGCTGCTCAACTATTCCCTTTGCGATGGCCAGTCCCAACCCTGTACCTGGCGCGCTACCCCCATTCACACGGCTGACTCGCTCGAACGGCTTGAAGATGGATTCGAGTTGATCATGGGGAAGCCCTGGGCCCTGGTCGGTGACCGTAATAGTCACTGCGTTTGGTGTGGTCTGACCAGCGACGGTGATCGTTGAATGCGGCGGGACGACATTCATCGCGTTGCTGATCAGATTGGTCAGCACCTGGGCGATCCGCGCGCTGTCGCAGTTGACCAACACTGAGGGGCTTGTCGTCGTGATCTGGACGTTGCGCTCCCGGGCGACCGGTTCCAGGGCATCTGCGGCCTTTGCGATCACGTCGCCTATGTCAGCGGCAGCGAGGCTTACGGAAAGACTACCTAGGCCCACCTGCTCCAGCAGCAAGATATCGTTCACCAGGGTCAACAAGCGCTGTGAGTTGGCTTGCGCCAATTCCAACTGGCGCGCGATCGACTCAGGAACCTCTCCCAAGGCGCCACTCGCGGCGAGCCCGACGGCAGCATGGATAGCGGTTAGCGGGGTGCGGAGTTCGTGGCTGGTAGTGGCGACAAATTCGTCTTTGGCATGATTAAGCGCTACGAACGCAGAAATATCGGTGACTATACGAACCGCATACAGGAAATTCCCCGATTGATCCCGAACCGCCGCAGAATCCGTTTCAGCCCAGACCGGTTGACCGTCTCGACCGAGGAATACCCGCTGCATCTGGTAGCTGTCCAGCTCACCGGAGACCAACCGCCCGTAGTTGCCGAGTGACTCCCTCGCTACACCCTCGTGCTCGAATTCACTCAGGCGCTTCCCGATCATCTGGTCTTCTGGATACCCGAGCATCGTGACCAGAGCGCCATTGGCTTCAACGATACTGCGTCGCTCATCCGAGATGCAGATGCCAACGGGCGCGATATCAAAGAGGCGATGGAAGCGGGATTCACTGTCCCGCAGTGCTGTCTCGCGAGCACGGATGCGCGCCACAATGACGCTTGCCCACAAGGCAGTCAGGCCCAGGAACCACACCCGCAGCGCGAGTTGTTCAACGGCGTAACTCCCCGGGCCTTGGTAGTAGAGATCGCCTAAGCTCATAAGCACGATGATTGCGATCGAGTAGATGGCCCCCGGCACGGCCCCCATGCGAAAGATCATCGCCAGGAGGAACGGGAAAAGGATCAGATAGAGATCGGAAGGGTAGGCACCCACGCCTGGCACCGACAAGACTCGTTGCCAGGTGATGATCAGGATCGTGGAATCCAGAATCAGCCCCGCCCAAAATGCGGTGATGAGGCGGCCTGTCCGAAGCAAGCCGAATATCGCGACCGAGTACACCGCCATAAACACGATGTCCCACACGATGAGGGTCGCAGGGTATCCGTCGAGCATCACACGAGGCGCGGCGTAGCCGACAACCAAGGCCACGGGCATCCGCACCCACAGCCACATCCACTCAGCGATAGCGTTCGGTTCGGGTGCCAAAGAAGCCATCGATAGACGGCTGCGGAAGTCGGTTAACGGCGCCAGTTGATGCCTCCCCATCGCCAATCATGATGCGCGAACACGGTCGTCGTCCCGTGCGGGCGCGACATCGCTCCCACAAACAAGCGAACTATTTCCGCCGCATTGGGAGCGATAACCACAGCATTCATGGTTTCACGTCGAGAGGTCAAATCACGCCGCTGAGACAGAGCACGCGGACGACTATCCCTAAAACAAGCCCGCGATCCGGTCCGCCACGATCTGCTCTTCGCCGGGTTTGAGGCCGAACGTCGTGAGTAGGAGGTGTCCGTGGGGTGAGGGTCAGTGCAGGGTCAGTGCGTGGAGAGCAGGAGCTGAGGCTCCTCAGTCCAGGTCGGGCCGCGCCTCGACTCCTATCATTCTCAACTGCCCGATGGGGTCCCAATCAGCGGGTGGCTTGGCGATGCCTCTCCAGGGCATTCCCTCTTGGAACCAATAGTTCCGCCACGCTCCGTACGTCCACCCCAGGGATTCGTCTGTGACGCCGAATTGGAACATGCAGCAGTCACATCGTGCGGACTGTGTAAATCCGTAACCAGTGACCGCAGGTTGATCCATCTCTTGGTAGCCGCAGACGGGGCAGCCATAGCGATAAGCCGCAACCTTTGCTCCGCGTTCGGGGCGCCATCGACGGAGCACCCGGGCTAGAGCCCGGATCAAGCTGCCCACAGAACGAGCAGATCGGCGAGTCGGCCACCCTGCTCGAGGGTCGAGTCGCGCCCGAAGGTCAAACTCCTGGGGGCTATCAACAACCATCCCGATGTTGCTCAACTGAGATTTGGAATCCCAAAATGGTCCCGGGATCCACCTACGTTGTGGGTAGCGGTCCTTGATCCAGAGGTCGCGCCACTTTTCATAGGAGTGACCGGCGATGTCGTCGGTTTTACCGAACTCGAACCCACAACTGGCGCAGATCTCATGCGATGGCTCGCCAGCTTCGTTCCTAGCGGGGCCGTCGAGCCACGGGTACCCACATACGGGGCACACGTACCTCTTGGTACTTAGGCCCGCCAAGTAGTTCTTGGCGTGGCGAATCATTGTGTCGCCCTCAGGCAAGCGCTTGAGGTATTGGGTGAGAACCTCTTCCTCTTTTTCCGGGATGCCAGCCTCGTGGTACGCCATCGCGAGATTCCACAGGGGGAAAGTTGATCCTTCTGCCGCTGCCTGCACGGCACGTTCGAGCAGCACTATCCTCGCCGCTGGTGGCAGACCCAACGTAATGCTCGCTAGTTCAGCCCATATCTCGGCAGAATCGGGATCGAGGATGTAGGCCGTGACGTAATCATCGAATGCCTGGCGCCTACGTTCGTGGTTGTATCCCTCTTCATCGCAAAGGCGACCTCGATCGCGGTATAGCGCGGGGTTAGCGGGGTCGAGTTCAATCGCATGGGATAACAACTCGACCGCGAGATCATCTGAGGCCCAGTCTTTTCCCTTCCATCGTGGCGATCCATCATCCCAGGTGACGTCGTAATAGACGGCCAACCCCGCTTGCCGATATAGCTCGGCGTTCATAGGGTCAGCCTCCGCCGAAGCAAGCAGCGCGTACCACTCAGAAGGTGTCATATCTGCCTTGGGTGATGTCATCTATGTCTTCGCGATCGGCCCGCTAAAACAAACCCGCGATCCGGTCGGCGACGATCTGTTCTTCGCCGGGTTTGAGGCCGAACGTCGTGAGGATGATGAACGTCTCGTGGTCGCGCACGCGGGTCCAGACGGGCGGGTCGCCTTGCTTGAGACGGTCGACGACGTCTTGATTGGTGAGGCCGGTGACTCCGGGGTCAACGTCGAGTTTGACGCCGAAGGCGTGGTGGCCGATGACGTTCTCGATGAACGTGGCGCTGACTCCGGGGATGCCCGCGAGGGCGTTGACCATGATCATGCTGCGCTGCTCAGCGTCGGCGAGGCGTTCTTCGTGGTTGAGGGTCATCCAGCGTCGCACCGCGACGACGCAGCCGACGATCTCCTGGCGGTCGATCTTGTGGGGGCGACCGATGCCACGGATGCGTCGGCCTTCGTAAGAGGCGAAGGATTGCAGGCCAAGCGTGTGGATGAAGTCAGACGTACCCAAGGCGAGGCCGGTGGACTGGGGCGCGCCTATGTACTTGGCGGCGACGCAGGTGAAAGCGGCGCCCATGCGGACGTACTTGCCTAGGTTTTCCAGCGGGTAGATCTGGCCTGCTGCATCGACGAGCGTGGGGAGGCCAGCCTCGTTGGCAATGGCGATGGTCTCTTCCAGCGAGAGCGCGGCGGAGTCCGGGGCTTCCTCTTTCATGACGAAGTGGACGGCGGCCGTGTTGGGGCCGATGGCGTTGCGCAGGTCGTCTGCGGACGTTCCGTCGGCTGTGCCGAAGTTCACGAGTGTCGCCCCAGAGGCTTCAAGACAGCGGTCGTACCAGTAGCGGTGTCGCTGCTGGATGAGGATCTCGTTCTTCATGCCGGTCGTGTTGGGTAGCTGCTCGATCTTCGCATCGTCGTCCCCGGTCATGGCCGCTGCGGCGGCGAGGGTGAGCGCTGAGCCCGCACCCGAAGTGACGTAGGCGGCAGGGACGTTCGTCGCTTTCGCGATGATTGCGCCTGCGGCATCTTCAAGTTCGGTCAAGGGGATGTAGGCGTCGTTGGCGGCCTCCATGGCCTCGCGGACCTCAGCGGGCGGAGTCGAGCCGCCGACCAGCGTGAGGCTGCCGATGGCGTTGATGATCGGCCGAGCCCCAAGCTCCCTGAAGATGGCGCCCCATTCACTACTGGTGCTACTGTTGGTCATGGCGGGACTCCTACGGCGAGAGATCGTTGCAGGGGTACTTTAGGGGCGGGCTATGGCGGGGTCAACGCGGGCAAATCGTGCAGAGCCCCGCGACAAGAATGGCATGACCGTCTTCAATGACTGGTCTCCGACAAGCAAAAAGAACGTGAAACCGGGCTCGCACGTACTTTGTGGTGGTACGGCATTGATGATAATGTCTCGCTATATGGCGGTCCGGCGACGTAGCAGTACGAAGCGGAGCAATGGATGTTCGAAGGTGCGAGAAGCGAGATGGAGCGTGCAAGGCAGACCCTGGACGCTCTCCAGTTCGCCCACGACCAACGAGAGTTCCTTACACGATTCAACGATGTCGTCGGGTCAGCGCAGTTGGTGCTGATCGCGATGCTCCGCGAGGGACGTGGCGATCGATTGCCTGGATTCGCTCAGTGGTACGAAGTCAAACGGCGGGAGCTCGAAGACGACGAGTTGATGTCGGTGGTTCGCGAAGCCCGCGATCACGATTTCAACGATGGCCCGCACAGGCTGCGGTTCGTATCAGGCCCAGCCAATCTCCGCACGGACGAGCAAGGTAGGCCCGTGAAAGAGGGCGCATGGTGGTCGTTGCCCGCAGCCCCAACGACCTACGTCGCTATCGACGGCGCTCCTGCCCACCACGATGGACACCCGCTACAGCGCACGGACCCGCTGGCCTTCTGCACAGACGCGATCGAGTATCTCGAAGGGTTGCTTGCCGAGGCTGAAGCGATAGTCGGCTAGCCGACTACAACTAGCGCTGCCCCTCAACCAAATGACCACGTGTAGGAACCGGACAAACGGAGTAAGCTCCGTTCGCGTACGGCCTCGCCATCAACCATGAGGCGTACGGAAAGGGGTGCCACATGACCGTAATCGATTCTGACGCGCACGTTATCGAAACCGAGCACACATGGGACTTCATGCTCCCATCGGACAGCGCTTATCGCCCGGAGATAGTCACCGGCGACGATGGTGTCGACTACTGGATGATCGAGGGCAAGAACCGCGGTCGCGCCAGAGGGCCGGTGGCAGCCAAGGGCATCTCCGAGAAGGTCGACCGGCGTATGGCGGTCGACGAAAGCAAGCGTCTGATGGAGGACATCCCCGGTCGCCTCGCTCACATGGACGAGCTTGGAATCGACGTCCAGATCCTCTATCCCACGATGTACATCAGCCGCATGTGCGATAAGCCGGACACGGAGGTAGCGCTGTCCCGCGGTTACAACCGCTGGCTAGCCAACATCTGGGAGCAGAGCAACAATCGCTTGCGCTGGACGGCGATGCTGCCCATCGAGACGATGGACGAAGCGCTGAAAGAGTTACGGTGGTCTGCGGAGCACGGTGCTTGCGGCGTAACGCTTCGCAGCCTTGAGAACGACCGTATCGTGGTTGACCCTTACTACTATCCGCTGTACGAAGAAGCTGAGCGGCTGAACATCCCCATCACCGTGCACATCGGCAGTTCCAACGACCACATCAATGAGGTGTTCGTGAAGGACGGCGTGGGCGGGACGTTCGGCAGGTTACGCCTCATGTCGGTAGCCGCAGCCCACATGCTCGTCACAAATCGGCTCGTCGACCAATTCCCGAAGCTGCGCTTCGGGTTCATCGAGGCCAGCGCCCAGTGGGTGCCGTACGTCATCCACGATCTGCGTCGCCGACTGGCTACGCGTGGACGGGATCTCGAAGACAACGTCCTGAGTGCCTACAACATCTGGGTGACGCTCCAGACCGATGACGACCTGCCTTACGTGCTGAAGTACGCAGGGGAGGACAACCTTCTCATCGGCACGGACTATGGGCACCAGGATCAATCCAGCGAGATCGAGGCGCTACGACTCATCCGGGATAACGGTGACGTTAACGCTAGGGTGATCGACAAGATCCTCGGTGACAATGCGAAGACGTTCTACGGTATATAGAAAAAACCAAGGAGGCATTCGATGCCAAGCTTCGATCTTACCGACCGCGTCGCGATCGTCACGGGAGGATCTCAAGGATTCGGCAAGGCCATCGCGCTTGCTCTTGGCCAACAGGGGGCCAACGTAGCTGTAGTGGCGCGCGAGCCTGAGCAGGTGACGGTCGGTCGGGAACGCCCTCACGCGCCGGTCAACCCAGTGGTCGACGAACTGAAAGCCATCGGAAGCCGAGCCATCGGCATCACCGCAGACGTGCGGGACCAGGACCAGGTCGACTCGATGGTGGCGGAGACGATGGCCGAATTCGGCAGGGTCGACATCTTGGTGAATGTCGTCGGCGGGAGCTGGGGCGAGACCTTCCGTTCTGGCCCGCTGATGGAGCTCGACCCACATGACTTCATCGAGTGCTACCGGTTGAACGTGCTGACAGCGTTCATGTCCTCGAAGGCCGTTCAGCCGATCATGAAAGCGCAAGGCAAAGGCGCCATCGTGAACATCGCGTCAGGCGCGGGAGTGAGCCCTGGGACGGGTCAGGGCGCATACGGTGCTGCGAAGGCCGCAGTGATCAACGTGAGCAAATCGATGGCCTCCGAGTGGGCGCCGGAGATCCGCGTCAACTCAATCGCTCTAGGCGGCATAGAGACGCCCCACCGACCCATGTGGGTGGAGTCTGTGCAGCAGACGATGACCAGTCGGAATGCGATGGGTCGGCTGGGCACGCCGGACGAGCACGCGGGCACGGTGCTATGGCTCGTTTCCGACGCAGCCGCGTTCATCACCGGAGAGGCGATCGCGGCGAACGGTGGCCTGCGGTAGCGATCGTCAAAACTCGATTGCTGTAGTTGCGCTCTGCATCGGTGATGCAGGGCGTGACAGGACGGCGTCGGTCGCGTAGGTTGCTAGGCATGCAATCCATAGAAGACATCATCCTTGGCAACGACCAGCGCGGCATCTCGGGGCTACGCGGTTCGCTGCCCTCCGACTACTGCACGGACGCCGCACGCTACGTGCTGGACCGACCGGGAACGGTGCTTATCGCTACGGGGTTCTACATCCTCAGTGGCGCAGCAGTTGAGACCGACGGCCCACCAGGGGCGGTCGCCATCGGCACCGCCCTCGAGGCGCTGGGACGCCGCGTCGTCTACGTGACGGATGTCCACGGCGCAGGCGTCGTGCGTGCGGTGGCGGGGCCTGAAGCGACGGTCGTTGAGTTCCCGATAGCGGGGCCAGATGAAAGCGAACGCGCCGCGAAGGCGATGCTCGCCGAGTACGAACCATCGCTGCTGATCGGGATCGAGCGCTGCGCGCCCGACGAAAACGACGTGTACCGCAACATGCGATCGGTGGATATCACGGCGCAAACGGCGCGGGTGGATCGGCTGTTCGATCTGCACAAGGCGTCAATCGGCATCGGTGACGGTGGCAACGAGATCGGCATGGGCCTGCTAGAGTTCGAGATTGCGGAGGTGTCGAGCTTGCCGGACGCACCTGCGGTGACGTCCACGGCGAGGCTTGTGATCGCCAGCGTCTCCAACTGGGGTGCGTGGGGGCTGCTTGCCGCGATGTCGCGGATCGAGGGTCGAGATCTGCTGCCGACGCTCGATGACGAGCGAGAGCGGGTCAAGCACTGCGTCGAGGCCGGTGCGGTCGATGGCTTCTCGGGAGAGCGCACCGCCAAGGTCGATGGCTTCGAGATGGACGACTACGTGCGTCCGCTGGCTGCGCTACGAACGCTGCTCTAGGCGGGTGCGGGCGTTCGCGCGACGAACAGGATGACGAGCGCGATGAACAACATGAACAGCGCGATAAGCGAGGTGTAGTTCTGTTGTTGCGGCACGCGTTCCCTCCCTGTCCTGGCGATAAGCTAGGCGCGCAAGCTGCACACCTCTATTTCTGATTTTCACTCTACTGCGAGCTAGCGTGTTCGGAATCAGGGTCAGCCCCCAATCACGATGGTCGTGCTCCCGGCACGACTGGCGAGCCCTACTATTGAGTTCGAGGCGTACACTCCAACAGCGAGGAGTTGGTGCTCTACTCAAGCACCGACCAGCCCGTGTTCGAGGCGCTAGGCCTGTGCCACGAGTTGGCCTACGAGAAGAATGGCGGGCACCAGGAAGTCGTGGCCACGTACGAGGAGCGATACCGCTAGGCCAACGCCTAGCCAGCGATGACTAGCAACCGGCCGCCGAGAAGTCGGCGGCCGCCGTACGGGCGAGTTCCTCGTCGACATCAGGCATGCCGCCGCTGACGCCAATAGCCCCGACTGTAGCGCCAGCACGCTGGAGCAGCGCGCTGCCCTTAGCGTAGACGACGCGATCACCGTACAACCTGCTCACGTAATCGAACACTGAGCTACCACCGCGACCTTCGAGTCGTTCGCCCGTCATGCCCCAGAGCACCGTGCCCAACGCCTTCCCGTGCGCGGTGTCCGGCGTGAAGGGACGACTGCCGTCCATGCCGACGACGAGCACCGTACCCGCGCGTTCGTTGACCACGGCAACGCCGATGGTGAGTCCCTGTTCGTTCGCCTTCTCGATCACCGAGTCTGCAAGGGCTTTCGCTTCGTCCAGAGAGATGGTCATGGGGGCTACTCCTGCTCGGCCAAGTGGGCGTAATTCTGCCAGGCACCGCGAGCGTGAACCACGCCCGCCTGCTGGACGAGGTCTTTCATGTGCGGGAGGTCGTCGAAGCGTGGCTTGTTGCGCTCAGCTTGGATCATCTCTTCGGGGATGCGGGCGTGGTCGGGGCCAGCCGCACAGTAGGCGTACCAGTTCATCTTCGCCTGCTCTTCCAAGTTAACCATGTTCATGACGGCGTCTTCCAGGTCAGTTCCGACCGTCACCGCGCCGTGGCCGAACAGCAGTGCCGCCTGGCGCGTGCCCAGCACGTTGGCCAACTCCGTTCCCTCTTCTTGGGTGGTGACGAGCGCAACGTTCGGGTATACGGGCAACGGCTCACGCACGAGCGGCATGCCCTCACGGGCGACAGGGCGCATGGTGTGGCCGAGCGTGCTGAGCACGACGGCGTAGCGCGGGTGGACGTGGACGACGGAGGTCACGTCGGGGCGCGCGCGGAGGATGCTGGAGTGGATCATCACCTCGTTGGGTTGCGTCGCACCCTTGGGGCCTTCGATGAGGAAGCCGTCCAGATCGCAGACCACCATGTCCTCGTCGCGCACGGCACCCAAGACATCAAAGGCGAGCCCCCTGCCCTTCACGACGAACTTGTCGGGCTCGCCAGGCACACGCATGCTCACGTGGCCGAGGGACGCGAGGGCACCAGCAGCCAGGCCAGCGACGGACAGGACGCGGTTCGCGATGGCGACGTCGTGCTTCACGGAATCGAGGTCAGAACTCATGCAGTGCCTCCCAGGGAGTTAGTGCAGCGAATGCTATCGCTTTTGTTGATCGCACAGTATGATTCGTGCGGGAATTATCCCAATGAGAGGTTCTTTGTACGAGAGGTCTTCAAGAGGAATCATTATGGCGAATCGCCTTGTAACACAGTCGGCGAAAGACTCGGACGATGACATCATCGCGCTATGCAACGCGAGTGCATCTTGGTCACCCCGGCCTACAGCTGGCGCAATCACCGACATCGAGTTGGGGTTGCACACCTACTTCACTCAGGGGCCCGGAGGCACCAAAACCCTACTGAGGGTCGTCAATGGTACTTCGGCCAAGTACCTGCGGACCGATTCTGACAGCACGGAGCGCAACAACCTCAACGACCTACCTGATTGCTAGCCGCTCGCGGCGCTGAGGTCATGCGCTCAGTAAGAGCGAGGCATGCCTAGGACGTTCTGGCCAAGGAACGCGAGGACGAGGTTGTTGTTGATGGGCGCGGTGATGAAGAGGCGCGTCTCGCGGAACTTGCGCTCGATGTCGAAATCGGCCGCGAAACCGTAGCCGCCGTGGACGTTCATGCAGACGTTGGCGGCTTCCCAGGAGGCTTCTGAGGCCAGGAGCTTGGCCATGTTGGCCTCAGCGCCGCACTTCTCGCCACGGTCGTACTTGGCGGCCGCGTCAAATCGCATGAGGTCGGCCGCACGGACGTGGGCGTAGGCTTGGGCGATCGGTAGCTGCACGCCCTGGTTGGCGCCGATGGGCCTGCCAAAGACCTCACGCGTGCTCGTGTAGGCAGCCGCTTTGTTGATGAACCAATCACCGTCGCCGACGCACTCAGCCGAGATGAGGATGCGCTCGACGTTCCACGAGTCGATGATGTACCGGAATCCCATGCCTTCCTCTCCGATGAGATTCTCAACGGGGACTTCGAGATCGTCGAAGAAGAGTTGATTGGTGTGTTGGTTGAACATGAGATCCAGCGGTTGAACCTTCAGATGGTCACCCGCGGTGCGCAGGTCAACGATGAAGGCTGATAGGCCCATCGTCTTGTTCTCTAACTCGTCGTAGGGAGTCGTGCGGGCCAGCAGCACCATGAGGTCTGATTGGAGCACACGCGAGATAAAGATCTTCTCGCCGTTGATGACGTACTTGTCGCCCTTGCGGACGGCCGTGGTCTCGATGCGTGTGGTCTCGGAGCCAGCGTTGGGCTCGGTCACGCCGAAGGCTTGCAGGCGAAGCGCGCCGCTAGCCACGTCGGGCAGGTAGCGTTGCTTCTGCTCCTCGCTGCCGTGGCGCAGGAGGATGCCCATGGTGTACATCTGCGCGTGACATGCGGCGGCGTGCCCACCGGCCCGGTTGATCTCTTCGAGGATCACGCTGGCCTCGGTCACGGTCATGCCGCCACCTCCGAACTCCTCGGGGATCAGCGCGCCGAGCCATCCGAGTTCGGTCATCTCTTTCACGAACGCTTCCGGGTAGGAGCGGTCGTGGTCCATGCGACGCCAGTACTCGTTGCCGTACTTCTCGCAGACCTCGCGGACGGCCATACGAACGTCGTTAAGAGCATCAGGTGCAGGTTGTTGGGTCACGTTTCAGGCCTACTCGTTCAATAAGATGTCGACGAGTGCTGATTGGCCGGCCTCTACTTTGGCGATGGCCTCTTTCAGCACGGGGATGATTTGGTCGGGCTTGGTGACGAGCGCACCCCAGCCGCCGAACGCCTCCACCAGCTTGGGGTAGTCCGGGTGCGGCGTGATGCCGGTGATGAAGCTGGGGCCGAGGTCCTTGCCGACACCGTCTGGGTACGTGCGGTTGATGGAGCCCTGCTGGGACTTGTACATCAGGTTGTTCATGATGATGGTCAGGAAGGGTTGATTGTGCTGCTGGGCGTAGCCGTAGCACGCGAGCACCGGGTTGTAGTTGAACGCGCCATCACCGATCAGGCACACGACCAGGCGATCCGGGTTCGCCGTCTTCACGCCCAGTGCGTTGGGCAGACCTTGGCCGAGCCCACCGAAGCTTCGCAGGGTCTCACCCGGCGTGCGCCGGTCGAGGTATCGCTCCATGACCCGTCGGTGCGTGATGAGTTCCCAGACCACCAATGCGTGATCTGGGATGGCATCGTTGATGGCGTGGGCTGCCCAGAGCGAGGAGATGGGCTCCTGGTCCTTGAGGGCGAGCGCCGCTTCCGTCATCTCTGACCGGCGGGCCTTGTGTGCCGCCGTAAGCGTCGTTCGTCGCGCTTCAATCTTGGCCTTGGTCGCGTCGTCCAACACCGTCTCGCGGACGAACGCGGCCAGCGATCGCAGATTGTGACCGGCGTCGCCACGGACGACGATGTGCGCCGGGTACGGCCCGTACGGCCGGAGGTGGAGGTCTGGGTCAGGGGAGAAGTTGATGATCTTCGCTGATTCGCCAGGGCCGGCGGTCGGAGGGTGCCAAGGAACGGGGGAATCCAGCAGCAACACGACATCGGCGGCGGCCAAGAACGGCCGTGACTCGAAGCCCTGGTGCATGGGGTTATCGGTCGGGAAATTCGTTGCGCCTACCGTGGCCGCCTCGACCACCGGGAGCCCCAACTTCTCAGCTATCTCCACCAGCGGAGCTACGGATTCAGGGTCTCGCCCCATCATCTCAGTGATGACCACGGGGTGCTCGGCACCGACCAGGAGATTGGCGATCTCGCCCAACGTGCGTTCGTCAGCAGTGAACGACGCCTCGATCTCCGGCGGCTCGGCGATACGTGTCTCGATCTGCTGAAGCATGATCTCCAGTGGCGCGTCCACGTAAACGGGGCCCCGGGGGGACTCCATCGCGATGCGACAGGCACGGTGGAACGTGTCGGACAACGTCTCGCGAGCGCGGACGGTGGCCGTCCACTTCATTACAGGGGCGACCAGCTTCTCGGGGCCGCCGATGTCTGATAACTCCTGGAGCCACTGGGAGCCCGGGTCTTTGCCCGGCATGTCGCCGTAACCGATGCTTTCGCCGGAGACGACGACCATCGGGGTGCCATCGTGCAGCGAACCACGCAGGGCGGTCGCCGCATTCACGGTGCCGACGGTCGTGTGCATGACGACGGCGGGGAGCTTACCCGTGGATCGGTAGTAGCCAGCCGCGGCTCCCACGGCGAGGGCTTCATGTCGGCACGTGATGTACTCCGGCGCCTTCTCGCCCTCGGCCTTGCGACGGCTCAGCGCCTCCCACAGCGGAGGCCACTCCGAACCAGGCGATGCGAAGATGTACTCGACGCCGTTGGCGTTCAGCACTTCAATCAATGTGTCTCCACCGTCCATGATTCGTGTCGTCATCGGAGCCTCCTTTGGCTGTCGCGCGGCAATCGCTGCCGTCGGGCGACTAGCCAGCCGCGTTCTTCTCGCGCAGACCAGCCAGGATTTTCTCAGCCGTCAGGGGAAGGTCGTGGAAGCGGATGCCTGTCGCATCCCGGATCGCATTGGCGATGGCAGGCGCAACGCCAAGCAGCGGCGCCTCACCGATCGATCGCACCTTATAAGGGCCAACTCCTTCGTCGGAGGGCAACAGCACCGTCTCGAACTCAGGCAGGTCAGCGATGGTCGGGATCTTCACGTCCGCGAATGACTGCGTCATCACCCGACCGTCCTCGATGGGCAACTCTTCCATGAGCGCATAGCCGAGGCCGGTCACGATGGACCCATTGATCTGGCCCTGGTGGCCGATCGGGTTCAGCACCGTCCCCACGTCGTGGACTGACAGGAACCGTCGTAGGCGGATCTGGCCCGTCTCTGGGTCGACCTCCACCTCGGCGATCTGCGCCCCGAACGTCGTGTACTCCGCGAGGCCCATGTCCTTATGGGACGCGCGGCCCATCACCGGGCGACCGGGAACCCGCGCAAGCAAGTCCACCCATCCGATCTGTTCGCCGGACTCCGTGTTCACGACTGCGCCATCCTTCGACTCTAGGTGTTCGATAGGCCAGCCCGTGAGCTCGGCGGCGGTGTTCAGCAATTCGCTCCTGGCCTCGGAGGAGGCTTCGTGGGCGGCAGGAACCATCATGCGTGTGCCTCGACTTCCGGCGATACCGGAGTCGTTCTCCACAGCATCGGTGTTCCACGGCACCACACGAATGTTATCCACCGTTGTGCCAAGCTCCTCCGCCGCGATGATCGCGAGCACCGTGTGGACGCCCGAGCCTTGCTCGAAGATAGGCGTACGCAAGAGGATCGTTCCCTCCGGCTCTACCGTGATCTCAACGTGCGTTTCGCCGCCCCCCGCTGGGCGCGAGCACATGGAGATGCCGATACCAACGTTGGGGCCCTTAGTCTTGGGGTAGCCCGCTTTGGCGACCGCTGCACGCAGCGTTTCCTCTGCACGGACACCACTGAAATGTTCGTTCATGGGCGTGGCGTCGCCAGGACGGAGGATGTTCTTCAGCCTGAACTCGATGATATCCATGCCCAGCTTGCGCGCGATCTCGTCCAGGTGGGATTCCATCGCGAACGATCCCTGCACCTCGCCCGGCCCGCGCATGTACCCACCGGGCACCGTGTTCGTGTACACGTGTCGGTGGTCGAACCGAGCGTTGTCTATCTTCCAATTGGCCGCGATGCGGTCAGTGCCCGCGAGGAAGCCCTGGGGCATGAGTCCCGCGTAGGCCCCGCTGTTGAAGATCATGTCCTGGTGGTGCGCGGTTATGGTGCCGTCGTTCTTTACGCCAGTACGGACGCGGATGAAGGAGGCATGGCGAGGGTTCCCCGCCTCAAACTCCTCCTGATAATCCATGACCATCTTCACCGGTCGCCCTGTCTTGACCGACAGGAAGTAGGCAAGGGGCTCATCCCAAGGGCAGCCCTTGCCGCCGAAGTCGCCGCCCACATACGTCGGGTTGATGAGCAGATGCTCCTTATCCACGCCGATGGCGAGGGAGATTTGGCCCTTCAGACCATGGGGAGCTTTCGTCGATGTCCAGATCTGCACGCGCCCGTCCAGGTCGGCGTCGACGACGCAGGCGCGGGGCTCAAAGAACGCGGGGTGCTGTCGCTGCGTTGAGTACGTGTCCTCGAAGACTTGGTCAGCCTCAGCGAAGCCCACCTCGATGTCACCGATACCGTAGACGTTGGTGAAGAAGACGTTGGATGGCTGCGCAGGCGGCTTCATGAAGCCCTGGTAGCCCAACATGTCCGGGTGCAATAAGGGTGCGGTGTCGGCCATGGCCGCGTCGATAGTGAACACAGTGTCGAGCTCTTCGTACTCAACCTCGACCAGATCACGAGCACGTTCGGCGGTCGGCTCGTCGTCCGCGACGACTGCTGCGACCTTCTCACCGATGAATCGCACCACGCCGTTGGCGAGCACGGGAACGTCCCGCACACGATTGCCGTACACGTGGCCAGCGATATCTTCGCCAGTGAGGACGGCGTGGACGCCAGGCAGCGCAAGCGCTTTGGTGGCGTCGATCTTCACGATGCGGGCGTGGGGGAATGTGCTGCGCACCGATTTGCCGTGGAGCATGCCAGGCAGAGTGACGTCATAGGCGTATTCCGCCCCGCCCGTTACCTTAGCTGGTCCGTCCTTGCGCGCTGCCTTCTTGCCGATCACGTTATAGGTAGTCATCAATCCCTCTGCTCTCGTTGGTCGGCGCTCATTCTACTTACCAGGCACCATAACGCCACCCGCGCTATCATCTCCGCCAGTCAGCCATTAGAAGACCGGAGCCCACCATGGACCTGAAGATCGACCACGTCCACGCCGTCGCAGTAGACATGGACGCCAGTATCGAGTTCTACGCCAAGCTAGGCTTTGGCCTCATGCGTCGCGTCGAGTTTGGGCCCGACGATGAGCGCAAGCAGCTCGCCTACGTGGGGAGAGGCGCCTCGGTCATCGAGCTAGTGCAGCCTCGCGATGCGGCCGATCCTCTGGGCGGTGGCACGGGCGTACGTCCGTTCGCGATGGTGGTCGAGGACGCAGATGCGACGGTGGCCGAGCTCGAAGCGCTGGGCATCGAGATCGCCATGCACCCCAGGGCTAGCTTCTCCTTCACGGGCAGGACGACGATCATCAAGGATCCGAGCGGCCTGGAGATCGAGCTACGTGAGTGGGGCAAAGGCGATGGCCCAACCTACCCCGCGTGGACGCCAGCCCGCGAAGACGTCGTCGACATCACCTAGGTCATGCCAGATACTCCGCAATTCCCCCCAGAGTGGTTCAAGCGTCAAGACGAGTCGCCTGACAGCGAATTCTACAGCCAGCCACGCCTGGTCGTGCACATCGACGATGCGACGATCGAGGCGATACGCAAGTATTTGGGCGACGAGCTGCCGCCCACCGGCGTGGTGCTCGACCTGATGAGCGCATGGCGCTCCCACCTACCCCACGATTTCGCTGGCACGGTCATCGGATTAGGCATGAATGCCACCGAACTCGCCGAGAACCCGCAACTCACGGCGCGCGTGGTTCACGATCTCAACGCCAACCCCGTCATGCCGTTGCCTGACGAAGGCTTCGACGCGGCGTACGTAGTAGTGTCGATCCAGTACATGACGCGCCCCCTGGAGATATTCGCCGACGTACGGCGAGTGCTGAAGCCCGGTGGTACGTTCCACGTAATCTTCTCTACGCGCATGTTCCCCACCAAAGCGGTGGCCATCTGGCAGGCGATGTCCCAACCCCAGAAGCGTGGCGAACTGATCGGCGCATATTTCGGCGCGAGTGGCGGATGGACCCAGCCCGCATTCCTCGACCGCACCGCCGATCTCTACGCTGACCCCGTGTATATCGTGCGGGCGTCCAAGCTACCCGTTACATAGGAGCCCCCGTTGCCTGACACGATCTCTGACGCCACGCCATTCCAAGACCTGATGCCTGGAAACTACTGTTGGGGTTGCGGCCCTACAGTGGAAACCGGTTTGCGCTTGAAGAGTCGCTGGCAGGGCGAAGAGGTCGTGTGCGATTGGCAGCCCCGGTCTGAGTTCTCGGCAGGGCCGAAGCACATCCTGTATGGCGGCATCATCAGCGCCATCATGGACTGCCACTCGATTTGGACGGCCATCGCGACAGCCTACAAGGACGAATCGCGCGAGGTGGGTAGCGATCCGCTCGTGTGGTACGTGACGGGTTCGCTGAAGGTGACGTACCGCAAGCCAACGCCGCTAGACCTCCCGCTTACGCTGACCAGCCGCGTCGAGAAGATCGACGGTCGCAAGTCCACCGTAACGTGCTCGTTGGTGTCGGACGGCCAGGAGACGGCGGTGGGTGAGATGCTGGCGGTACGCGTACCCCTTGACTGGTTCCTCCCACGCACGCACGCCACGAGCTAGCGCGGCGAGCTGGGCGAGCTGGTCCTCGCACGACCGGGTGCGGCGTCGGGCGCTAGGTCAGCGAGGCGTGACTTGGCCCTTCGCGCTGAGCGTTTAGGGTGGCGGGCCAGGGGCTGCGAGGCCGGGACTGCGAGGCCAGTCAACGCCGCCGTGAATCTCGTGGTGAGATTCGCCGTGGGTGACCAACGTCGGCATATCGCCTCCTGTGCCGCAGCGGGGGACGAATCAACCCGCATCGTTGGCAGTATGCGGTCGCGAATCCCAGGCAAAAGCAGTGAAACTACGGTTGCTGTGCTGGGGAAAAATGCTAAAATCCCGCAACTTGCTCGGTGGGTAGTAGTCGGTTCCGTCCGGTCTCAGTGTGGCTCAGACGCTTCCGCAGTAGTGCCTCAGAGTTGGTAGAACAGCGGAAATGCGGAAGGAGTGCGCATGAGGATCTTTGTTGGAAATCTTGCATACACAGTGACGGGCGACGAGCTTGAGGCCGCGTTCTCTGTCCACGGCGCGGTGGAATCCTCCACCGTCATCACGGACCGTGAGACGGGGCGATCCCGGGGCTTCGGCTTCGTGGAGATGCCTGACGCGTCCGAGGGCGAGAACGCCATCAGGGCAGTCAACGGTCAAGAGATCAATGGTCGGGCCGTCACGGTCAATGAGGCTCGTCCTCGCGAGGAGCGCGGCCCGCGCTGGTAGCCAGACGAACCATATAAGCAAAAGGCCATCCGCAAGGGTGGCCTTTTCTTTTGCCCATGATCTACGTGAGGGGGCGAGGGAACGGGAGGGCTGGGGAAACGTTACGCGGCGCCCAATGCCACGCGCACCATCTGCTGCTCAAGCGCGACGGCTAGCTGTTTCGCGAGGGCCGACAGCGTCACGTCGCGCTTCGCGACGACGTAGGCGACGCCGAGCAGGTTACCCATGCGGAAGTCGATGATGGTGGACGCGAGAATGGCGTCGGGCATCTCGTGGAGCACGAGAAGCGACGCGGCGTAGTCGTGCAGGCCTTCGACCTCCAAGATCTCTACGCCTTGCAGCGTTTGGCCTTCGTTGCTCTCTTTGCCAACGTTGTCCCGAAAATCGCGTACGAACGAGTCATCGATCCAGCGTTTGACCGCATCCTCGCTCTCGAAGAGGTGGATGACGGTCGCGGCCATGATGATCTCGGCGGGCTCTTCCTCAAGCGTCGCAGCGCCCTGAGGCACCACGAACTCACGAACGTAGCCGGTGATCCGACCGAGCTTGGCCAGATCATCCGCCGTCTTCTGGCCGAACCCATGCTTGGCCATCGTCTCGTTGTCGAGATCGGCCTCACGGAGCACTTCGAAGCCCGCTAGCTCCTCAGGCAACTGGCTGGCGTTGAGCACCATGTACTGGAGCTCGTTCGCGAGCACACCATGCACGGCGTCCAGCAGAGCGCTGCCGCCTGAGTTTCGTCCTTTCATGTCGTCGGCTGTCATGTTCCCAGTTTACGCTCTTAGTTTCGATAACCAACCAGGCCCGTGTGCCATTGGGCGTCACGTCAGATGGGCGTCACGTTAGGATCGGCGTGACCTGCGTGACCTCGTGGGCGTTCAGCGCGGGCAGCACGTCTTTCGCGAACCGACGCAGTTGCTCCATGAACTGGTCGCCAGGCATAGCTCCCCGGTTCATGCTGATCAACAGCGTGTTCGTTCCCATCGCCTCCGCCTCGTCGATGAGCTTTGACGTGACCTCATCGGCGTTGCCCCAGATCAGGTTCTGGTCTTTGGCCAAGTCGTCCATGGTCATGTCTCGGAGCCGCGCTCGACTCTGGTTCTGGATGACAGCCAGGTTCTCAGGACGGACGTAGTCGTGGGCCTGCGCGCTGACGTAGCCGTCCTTGCGCTGTTGGTCTGTCTCAAGCACGTTGCCGTGACTGAACAACGTACGATTGAAGTAGAGCTGGGAGGGCCCTGCCTCCTGTAGCGCCTGCTCACGCGAATCCGCCACGTAGGCGTTGGCGCCAACGATGAGGTGCTCTGGCGTTATGGTGTGGCCTGCGGCTTCGAGGCATTTCGCGTAGTAGCGCACCATGTCCTGGCGGAACCCACGCGCGCCAACGAGTCCGGGGGTGATGGGGAAGCCGTGCTCGCCAGCCCACTCGATACTTTCCTTGGAGCCCGTGACGGGGATCCAGATGGGCGGGTGTGGCGATTGCACCGGGCGCGGCCAGATCGCGACATCCTTGTAGGACCAGTGCTGGCCCTCGTAGGAGAAGACTTCCTCCGTCCACGCACGGGAGATGATCTCCCACGCCTCGTTGAACCGCGAGCGAGACTCGGCGAACGGCACACCGTAGACGACGTACTCGCGCGGGATGCCACGGACGAACCCAGAGATGATGCGACCGTTGGAGAGGCAATCGAGCATCGCCAACTCTTCTGCCAAGCGCAGCGGTTCATGGACGGGCAAGACGTTGCCGTAGATGAGCAACTTCAGGTTCTTGGTGCGTTGGGCGGCGGCGGACGCCATAAGGTTTGGCGAGTTCATGAGCCCATACGGTGACGTGTGATGCTCGTTGAAGCCGATGCCGTAGTACCCGAGGGTATCCACCAGTTCCCACGCGGCCAAGTGTTCTGCGTAGGTCTTCTGCGCTACTTCCGGGTCGAAATGGCGCTTGGGCAGCGGCCACTCCAACTCCGGGCCCTGTTTGAGGTAATCAAGGTTCTCGCCGTACGGCAGCAGGTCAAAGACGATCACTTTCATCGGTGCAGGCCTCCTCAGCGTTCCGGACGCGGGTACTCTACCAGGGCTTGCCCTCAAGTACCCAGCGATCCAGGCTTTCCATGTATTCCTTGAACAGCGTCAGCCGCATGGCGACCGCCCGCCGCGCCGCGTCTTGCAGGTCGTCGGTCACCGCGTAACGTTCCAGCACACCCTGCGGGATGCTCCCGTGTTGGAGTTCCTCTTCGTTGATGTGCCGGTAAGGCGCTTTGATCCACTCTGGTACTGCGTCTGAAACGAGCGACTTGCCGATGAGGTACGTCGCAACGGTCTCGCCCGCCAGCGGGAACCCTGCGATGCGAGCACACGTGCCCTGCAACCCAGCGAGCGCGTTGAACATCCCGGTTTGCGCGGGCAGCGGTCGGTAGTCGAACGGGTCATGGCCGAGGCCCTTGATCCGCTCAGCTAGCAACTCGGCGTGCTCCACCTCTTCGTTGGCTGAGTGGGCCATGATCCCTTTGACCTCAAGCTCGGGCGTCGAATGCAGCCAAGCGCCGTAGAGGTCAGCCGCCTGCAACTCATTGTGGAACCGGCTCTTCATCACCATCGCGCGCTGATCATCCGTGGTGCAAGGGATGTAGCTGTACGCGGGTGGGAAATCGTCGAAACTACGGCAGAACGCTCCTACCTGCTCCGTCAGCTCAACCACGAACGCTTTGCTATCCATTGCTAGTCCTCTGGCAACTCTCGAAGTTGGGCTATGATACCGGCCACCCACCGTGGACATCACGCCGGGTACAGCATGAAGCAAGGAGATGGGCATGACTAGCAACACCGAAGCGAAGGTCCGCGAAGGCGTCGCCAACCTGATCAAGAACTGCGTGGGCGTGGAGAAGGGCGAGTCAGTCCTGCTGCTGAACGAGCAGGGAGTTGTCGATCATGCCTTGGTCGAGTTGATGGAGGAGGCAGTGCGCGCCCAGGGGGGCAGCCCGTTCTCTCTGTGGGTCGAGCCGCTGGCCGGCATCACTGAGATGCCTGGCGTACTCGGCGCTGCGGTGCTGGCTTCCGACAAGCTGATCATGAACGCGAACCTCAACCGCGTAGTCCTGTTGGAGCACCTGCGGACCAACGACAAGGCCGGACTGGTGCGTATCAACAATCGAGCGCGAGCCGCTGAGGCGTTCACTTCAGAGCACGCGCTCTTCAACTGGAAACTCGTCATGGCGCTGACGGGCAAGATAGAAGAGGTGACGGGCGCAGCCAACGAGTGGAAGATCACGAGCCCCCACGGCACGGACATCAGCGGTCGTGTCGCCAAGGGCAGCGAAGTCGCAGGGGCGTTCTTCGCGCAAGACGCTGAAGCGTCGCGCACGGAGCGCGTGTTCCCTGGTGAGGTATACGCCCCAGTGGGGTCGGCTGGTGCAAGCGGGATCATCGCCTTCGACCACCCGGGATTCTCAGACAAGAACCTGTTCGTGAATCCCATGATGCTGACTGTGGACGATGGCCAGGTAACGAACGTGGAATGGCGCGAGGAGCCCGTCCGCGAGGGCCAACGTGACGACGCCACGGGCAACACGGTGTGGACCAGCGACCAGTTGAACGGCCTGCTGGAAAGCAATGCGGAGAAATTCGGCCCCGACGCAGCGTATGCCCTCGACTCCTGGCACGGCGGGATGCACCCTCGCGCTGTCCGCAAGGGTGGCCAGCAGTCCAACCCCGACACCATGCACTTCCACATCGGCAACGTACCCGCGGCGCGCTCCGCATACGTGTCCGATCAGACGATCACGCTAGACGGCAAGCCGTTCTGGGTGGAGGGCCGCCCTGCGCTACTCGAAGACCAATTCATCAAGGACGTGGCCGCCGAACAGGGCGTCACGCTGGATTAGGAGAGCCCGATATGAGCACCGAAGAGACTTTGATAGCGGACGTAGAGGCAGCGTTCGCTGCTGGCGAAGACGCACGTCTACAAGCGCAGGCCATCGCTGACGCCATGCGTACCGCGTTCGCCGAAGGTTGGCCTGAGACCAGCGAGAAAATGGGAAGCGACGACGGCACGTACCTGATCCATGCCAACGACGAGCTTGGCCACCCCAATGGTGGCTTCCGCATCTACGCGTACCGCCAGCCGCAGCAGCCCGAGTCCCCGCAATCGCCACACGACCATGGCCCGTGCTTCGTCGTCTACGGCGTCGCGCGCGGTGGCAACGTGCACACGCGATGGGCATGGCAGTAGAGCGATGACACCACCCAGGCGCCTGAATTGACACCAATGCAGACGGTCGACCAAGGCCCAGGGGAAGCAGCGTACTTCCTGCCAGGCGAGATCCACTCAACCCAAGGGTCGCGAACAGAGGAGACAGTCTACGTTCGTATCACAAGCCAGAACCTTGAAGAGGTCTGGCGGCACCGCTACAACCCCGCGCACCACAGCAGCCGTGCGTTCAAGGCGAGCGGCTCACCGACGCGAACTAGCTAGGCGACTGGTCAGTGCGCTTGCTTGATGGGGAGCGTGAAGCTGAATGTGCTCCCCACGCCGAGTTCGCTCTCCAGCCAGATGCGACCGTAGTGTTGCTCGACGATGGCTTTGGCGATGGCGAGGCCGAGGCCGCTCCCCTGGTGGGGACGGGTGCTCGACTGTTCCGCCTGCTGGAATTGCTCGAAGATTAGGGGGGCCTGGTTAGGGTCTATCCCCGGCCCCTTGTCGGATACGGAGAC
>ERZ890510.408-NODE-408-length-34278-cov-110.431961_pt1 | contig 34278 bp, 41 predicted proteins | sample MGYA00521265_ERZ890510 | MGnify/ENA primary metagenome ERZ890510 (study PRJEB32303, sample SAMEA104408624) | aquatic metagenome | biome: Brackish water; feature: Chemocline; material: water | place: Baltic Sea | collected 2014-10-26T21:54:00 | depth 110 m ... | reverse complement strand
AAAAATTTGATTTTGAAATTAAATCACCACCAGCGTCTTATTTTATTAAAGAAGCGGCAAAATTAAAAGGTGGATCAAAAGAACCCGGTAGAATTATAGCTGGATCGATTACAAAAAAACAAGCAGAAGAAATTGCAATACAAAAAATGAAAGATCTCAATGCTCATAACCTTGAGCAGGCAGTTAAAATTATTGCAGGCTCTGCAAGATCAATGGGAATAGAGGTAAAAGACTAATGCCTTCAAAAAGATTTAAACAACTGCCAAAAAAAACAAAAGATTTAACTGCTGATTTAATAGAAAAATTATTACAAGTTATTAAAAAAAATTGTACTACAAAATTTGATGAATCTATCGATTTAAGTTTTCAGGTTAATAACAAACAAAAAAAAGGGGAAGTTAACATCAGAACAGTTGTTAATTTACCAGGTGGTACAGGCAAAGCAGTTAAAGTTGCTGTTGTTTGTGAAGATACAAAAGCACAAGAAGCAAAAGATGCTGGTGCTGATATTGTTGGTAGCGATGAATTTATAGAAAAAATTAAAGCAGGTGAGCTAGATTTTGAAAAACTTATTTGCACACCAGGAATGATGGTGAAACTTTCAAAATTAGGAAAAGTTTTAGGACCAAAAGGCTTGATGCCAAATCCAAAATTAGGCTCTGTTTCAGATGATGTTAAACAAGCTGTAACTGACGCTAAATCTGGACAAGTAGAAATTAGAAATGATAAAGATGGAAACATTGGCGTTAGTATCGGAAAAAAATCATTTCATGACGATCAGTTATTAAAAAACTTTCATGCTATTTTAGATACTTTAGAGAAAGAGAAGGGGAACCTGACTTTAAAGGGTGATTTGATAAAAAATACTTTTGTAACGTCTAGCATGGGCGTATCTTACAAGGTTAAATTAGGAAAAGTGATATAGTTATGATGAACAAGGAACAAAAAAAGAATTATATAAGTGAGATGGAAACTCAGTTTCAAAATAATGAAGCTGTTTTGGTAACTCATTATCAGGGTTTATCTATGCCTCAGCTTGATGAATTAAGAGCTCAAATGAGAGAACATGGCATTAAGTTTAAAATAACTAAAAATAGAATTACAAAATTAGCACTAGAAAAAACTAAGTGTAAAGATCTTGCTAATTTATTTACAGGAGCAACTGCGGTTGCTTTTTCAGATGATGCAATAATTTCAGCAAGAATTTTATCAAAATTTGCAAAAAATAATGAAAACCTAAAACTTTTAGGTGGAATAATGGGTAGTGACATTTTGGACAAAGCTGGAGTTCAAAAAGTAGCCAATTTACCAACACTTAATGAGGCTAGAGCTAATATCGTTGGAATTCTAGCAACACCAGCATCAAAATTTGTAAGTATTTTACTTGCACGTTCTGAAAAAATGAGTATTTTGTCCCCAGAAAATTCAGAAAAATAACCTAAAGAAGTATTAAAAATATGCCTGATCTAAATAAAATTATAGAAGATTTATCAAGTTTAACTGTTGTTGAAGCAGCTGAACTTTCAAAGCAACTTGAAGAAAAATGGGGTGTTACAGCGATGGCTGCAGCAGCACCAGCAGCAACTGCAGCAGTTGAAGAAGCTAAAGATGACTTTACAATCATGTTAATTTCTGCTGGAGATAAAAAAATTAATGTTATTAAAGAAGTTAGAGCAGCAACATCTTTAGGTCTTAAAGAAGCAAAAGATTTAGTTGAGGGTGCACCAAAAGAAGTTAAGTCTGGTGTAAACAAAAAAGATGCCGAAGAGATTAAAGCTAAGTTGGAAGCAGCTGGCGCAAAAGTAGAACTTAAATAAATTAACTAGAAAGAACTTAATTGCTGGTTAATTAATTAACCGGTAACTGATTTTAAATGCAATTATCTTTCACTGAAAAGAAAAATGTAAGAAAAAGTTTTGGAAAGTTAGCCGAAACTTTATCTATTCCTAACTTAATAGAAGTTCAAAAAAATTCTTACAAACAGTTAACTGATTTTGATCCTGAGGCTGGAGATCTATCAAAAGGTTTTGATAGAGTTTTTAAAAGTATTTTTCCCATTGAAGATTTAAATGATAAAGCAACACTAGAGTATGTTTCTTATAGATTGGAAAAACCAAAATTTGACACTGAGGAATGTATTCAAAGAGGCTTGTCATACACGTCTGCACTTAAGTGCACATTAAGACTTGTTGTTTATGAAATAGATCAAGAAAATAATACAAAAGATATTTTATCTGCAAAAGAACAAGAAGTTTATATGGGCGAAGTTCCAATGATGACAGATAGTGGAACTTTTATTACAAATGGTGTTCAAAGAGTAGTTGTTAACCAAATGCACAGAAGTCCAGGTGTATTTTTTGATCATGATAAAGGAAAATCACATGCCAGTGGTAAACTTCTTTTTAACTGCAGAGTTATACCAAACAGAGGTTCGTGGTTAGATCTTGAGTATGACGTAAAAGATTTTTTATATTTTAAAATTGATAGAAAGAAAAAAATATTAGTATCTACTTTATTAATGGCTTTAGGTTTTACTAAAAGTGAAATTGCTGATGAGTTTTATGGAAATGAAACATATACATTTGATGCTAAGACTAATAAATGGAAAACAAAATTTAACCCCGAGAACTACAGAGCAAAGAATTTTGCCGAAGAAGTTATTGATGCAAAAACTGGCAATGTTATAATTAAACTTGGCGAAAAGGTTAATTTCTTAACTGCTACAAAATTAGCATCTGATGGTTTAAAGGATATTTTAGTTTCACAAGAGTCGCTTTATGATAAATATTTACACAGAGACGTAAAGGTTAGTGATGATGAAGAAGAAGGAACTTTTGGAATTGGAACAGAGTTAAATGACACCATTATTAAACAAATTTTAGAAGCAAATATAAATTCTATTGAAATTTCTATTACAAATTCAATTAATAAAGGACCTTATTTATTATCCACAATTTTAAATGATAAAAATAATGATAAAAATGATGCTATAACAGAAATTTATAAAGTTTTAAGACCGGGTGAACCCCCTACAGAAGAAATAGCTAATAAAATTTTTAATAATTTATTCTTTAGTTCTGACAGATATGACCTTTCTGATGTTGGTAGAGTTAAAATGAACTCTAGGTTAAACTTAGAGTGTTCAGACAAAATTACTATTCTAAGAAATGATGATATTGTAGCTATAGTTCATAAAATGTTAGATCTTCGTGACGGTAAGGATGAGGTTGATGATATTGATCACCTTGGTAACAGAAGAGTTAGATCTGTTGGTGAGCTTGTAGAAAATCAAGCACGGATTGGTGTTTATAGAATGGAAAGAGCTATCAAAGAAAAAATGACTACTCTTGATATTGAATCTGCAATGCCTCAAGATTTAATTAACGCAAAACCATTAACAGTTTCTTTAAAAGATTTTTTTGTAAGCTCTCAACTTTCTCAGTTTATGGATCAGACAAATCCGTTGTCAGAAATTACTCACAAAAGGAGAGTTTCTGCTTTAGGGCCAGGTGGTTTAACTAGAGAAAGAGCAGGATTTGAAGTTCGTGACGTTCACCCGACTCACTATGGAAGAATTTGTCCAATCGAAACACCAGAAGGCCCAAATATTGGATTAATAAATAGCTTATCTACATACGCTAAAATTAATAAATATGGTTTTATTGAAAGCCCATATAAAAAAGTTAAAAACGGTGTTGTTGAAGATAAAGTTGAATACTTATCTGCAATGGAAGAAACAAAATACACTATTGCACAGGCAAATACCAAAGTTGATAAAAATGGAAAGATTTTAGAAGAATTAGTTTCTTGCAGAGAAAACTTAAACTTTATTTTATCTAAACCAGAAAATATTCACTACATAGACGTTTCACCCAAACAACTAGTTTCTGTAGCAGCATCTTTAATTCCCTTTTTGGAAAATGACGATGCGAACAGAGCTCTAATGGGTTCTAACATGATGAGACAGGCTGTACCTTTATTAAAACCGGAGTCTCCATTAGTTGGAACTGGTATCGAAAGAGATGTTGCGCTTGATTCTGGAGTAACAATTGTTGCTAAGCGTGATGGTACTGTTGACAAAATTGATGGTAAAAGAATTGTTATTAAAGCTACAGAGGAAACTGATTTTACAAAATCTGGTGTAGATATTTACAATTTACAAAAATTTAAAAGATCAAACCAAAATACATGTATCAATCAAAAGCCACTAGTTAGAGTTGGTGATAAAGTTAAATCTGGAGATATTATAGCTGACGGACCTTCAACTAAATTAGGTGAGTTAGCATTAGGAAAAAATGTAACTGTAGCATTTATGCCATGGCAAGGTTACAATTTTGAGGATTCTATTTTAATTTCAGAAAGATGTGTAACAGACGACGTATTTACTTCAGTTCACATTGTTGAATATGAAGTTATGGCTAGAGATACTAAACTAGGTGAAGAAGAAATTACCAGAGATATTCCTAACGTAAATGAAGAAGCTTTGAAAAACCTGGATGAGTCAGGAATAGTTTATATTGGTGCAGAAGTTAAAGCAGGCGATATACTTGTTGGTAAAGTTACACCAAAAGGTGACTCTGCCTCAGGACCAGAAGAAAAATTATTAAGATCAATTTTTGGTGAAAAAGCAATCGATGTTACAGATACTTCTTTAAGAATGTCTAGAGGAAGTAGTGGTACGATTGTTGATGTTAGAGTTTTCAATAGACATGGTATAGAAAAAGATGAAAGATCTATAACAATTGAAAGAGCAGAAATTGAAACAGTCCAACAAGATAAAATTGTAGAAGAAGAGATTTTAGAGAGAAGCATTAAACAAAGAGCAAACCAAATTTTTTCAGGAGCTTCTTTAACTAAAAAAATTAAAGATTTAGATATTGGTACCAAACTTGATCTAGAGACAATTAACAAAATTAACATTAATGATATTTTCAAAATTACTGTTGGTAACGTTAATGATGAAGCAAGTGTTGCTCAGTTAAGAGATCAACACAATAAAGCTAAACAATCTATTTTAGAAAGATTTGAGGATAAAGTTCTTAAAATTAGAAGTGGTGATGATTTATTACCAAGCGTAATGAAAATGGTTAAAGTTTTTGTTGCAATTAAAAGAAGATTAAGACCTGGTGATAAAATGTCTGGTAGACATGGAAACAAAGGAGTTGTTAGTAAAATTGTTCCTGTAGAAGATATGCCTTACAGAGAAGATGGAAGACCAGTTGATATCGTTTTAAATCCTTTGGGTGTGCCAAGTCGTATGAACGTTGGTCAAATTCTAGAAACTCACCTTGGTTGGGCGTGTAAAGAATTTGGTGAAGAAGTAAAAAGACTGGTTAACGAAAATAATAAAAAATTTGAGAAAACAGAAAAAATTTCTTCTTTTTTAAGATCTGTTTATGGAAAAGAAGTATTTGATGGTGGAATAGATAAATTAAATAAAACAGAATTTAGTGATTTATGTGAAAATTTACAAAATGGTATTGCAATATCAACACCAGTTTTTGACGGTGCAAAAGAAAAAGATGTGACTGAAATGCTTGCATTAGCTAAATTACCTACTTCTGGACAAACTAATTTATGGGATGGAAGAACAGGCGAGATGTTTGATCGTCCAGTTACTGTTGGAATTATATACATGTTAAAACTTCATCATTTAGTTGAAGATAAAATTCACGCAAGATCAACAGGACCTTACAGTCTTGTTACACAACAACCTTTAGGTGGTAAAGCTCAATTAGGGGGACAAAGATTTGGTGAAATGGAAGTTTGGGCTCTTGAAGCTTATGGAGCCTCTTATACTCTCCAAGAAATTTTAACTGTTAAATCTGATGACGTTGCAGGAAGAGTTAAAGTTTACGAAACTATAGTTAAAGGGGAAGAAAATTTTGAATCTGGAATACCAGAATCTTTCAACGTACTAGTAAAAGAAATAAAATCATTAGCACTAAACATTGAGTTAAACTAAAATGAAAAAAGAATTAACAGATTTATTTAAAAATAGTGAAATTTCAGAAGCTCAAAATTTTAGCAGTATTAAAATTACTTTAGCTAGTCCAGAAAAGATTAAGTCTTGGACTTACGGTGAAATAAAAAAACCTGAAACAATTAATTATAGAACCTTTAGACCTGAAAAGGATGGTTTATTTTGTGCTAGAATTTTTGGACCAATTAAAGATTATGAATGTTTGTGCGGTAAGTACAAAAGAATGAAATTCAGAGGAATTATCTGTGAAAAATGTGGTGTTGAAGTAACCAAGTCTAACGTTCGTAGAGAAAGAATGGGCCACATTAATTTAGCAACACCTGTTGCTCACATTTGGTTCTTAAAATCACTACCAAGCAGAATTTCACTTGCTGTAGATATGAAACTTAAAGAAGTTGAAAGAGTTTTATATTTTGAAAATTTTATTATAATTGAACCTGGTTTAACTGGTTTACAAAAAAACCAACTATTAAATGAAGAAGAATTAGCCAAATATCAAGATGAGTTTGGTGAAGAGTCATTTGAAGCAGGAATTGGTGCGGAAGCTATTTTGTCAATTCTTAGATCTATGGATCTTGAACTTGAAAGAACAAAATTAATCAATTCAATTAAAGAAACAAAATCTAAAGTTAATGAAGAAAGGTCAATTAAAAGACTTAAATTAATAGAGTCATTTATCGAAACAGGACAAAAACCTGAATGGATGATTTTAACTGTTATTCCGGTTATACCACCTGAGTTAAGACCGTTAGTACCTCTAGACGGTGGAAGATTTGCTACATCTGATTTAAATGACCTTTATAGAAGAGTAATCAATAGAAATAATCGTTTAAAAAGATTAATGGATCTTAAAGCTCCTGATATTATCGTTAGAAATGAAAAAAGAATGTTGCAGGAATCTGTTGATGCATTATTTGATAATGGTAGAAGAGGTAGAGTAATTACAGGTTCGGGTAAAAGACCACTTAAATCTTTAGCTGAAATGCTTAAAGGTAAACAGGGTAGATTTAGACAAAATTTATTAGGAAAAAGGGTCGATTATTCGGGTAGATCAGTAATTGTTGTTGGACCAGATCTTAAACTTCATGAATGTGGATTACCTAAAAAAATGGCCCTAGAGTTATTTAAGCCATTTTTATATGCCAGATTAAACAAATTAGGATTAGCTTCAACAATCAAGCAAGCTAAAAAATTAGTTGAAAAAGAAACTAATGCTGTTTGGGATGCTTTAGAATTAATTGTTAGAGAACACCCAGTCTTATTAAACCGTGCACCAACACTTCACAGGTTGGGTGTCCAGGCATTTGAGCCAAAATTAATTGAAGGTGATGCAATTGAGTTACACCCATTATGTTGTGCAGCCTTTAATGCTGACTTTGATGGTGATCAAATGGCAGTACACGTTCCATTGAGCCTAGAAGCACAATTAGAAGCTAGAATTTTAATGTTATCTACAAATAATATTTTAAGTCCATCAAATGGAAAACCCATTATCGTACCCAGCCAAGATATGATTTTAGGTCTTTATTATTTGTCACAAGCTCCTTTTCAAACGGAAAAGCCAGATGGATATTTTATAAATATTAATGAAATTGAACACGCCTTATCTTCAGGTCAAATAAAAGTCCACTCTACTATTGTTTCGAGATTTGAAACACTAGATGAGAAAGGCAATAAAAAAATTGAAAAATACACAACAACTGCTGGAAGATTTTTATTAGCTAACTTACTACCCAAACATAAAGATATCACTTTCTCTATGATTGATAGATTGCTACCTAAAAAAACAGTATCTGAAATTATTGATAGTGTATTTAGATTTTGTGGTCAGAAAGCTACCGTTATATTCTGTGATCATTTAAAAGATTTGGGTTTCAAGCATGCTTTTAAAGCTGGTATTTCTTTTGGTAAGGATGATTTGGTTATCCCTGCAAATAAAGGTCAATTGATTGATGAAACTAAAAAATTAATTGCTGATTATGAAAATCAATATTCGGAAGGTTTAATTACTAGAGGGGAAAAATATAACAAAGTAGTTGATGCTTGGTCTAAGTGTACAGATAAAGTAGCCGGTGAAATGATGAGAGGTATTTCTGCAACCGAAAGTACACCAGATGGAATGAAAATTAACTCTGTATTTATGATGGCTGATAGTGGAGCCAGAGGTTCTGCTGCACAAATGAAACAATTAGCAGGAATGAGAGGTCTGATTGCAAAACCTTCAGGTGAAATTATTGAAACACCTATCATTTCAAACTTTAAAGAAGGTCTTACTGCATTAGAATATTTTAACTCAACTCACGGAGCCAGAAAAGGTCTTGCTGATACAGCATTAAAAACTGCAAGTTCTGGATATTTAACGAGAAGACTTTGTGACGTTGCACAAGATTTAACAATTTCAAAAATTAAATGTGATAACCCTGGCTTTATTGAGCTTGCTGAAATTCTTGAAGGTGGAAATGTAGTTGTTAGTTTGTCTGAAAGAGCCTTAGGAAGAGTTACTGCGTTCGAAGTTAAAAACCCTATTACTGGCGAAGTTGTAATTAAAAAAGAAACTATGATTGATGAAGCTGGTTGCGATAAAATTGATGCAGCCGGTGTTAAATTCATCAAAGCATATTCAGTAATGACTTGTAGTTCTAAAAAAGGTGTTTGTGCTACTTGTTACGGTCGTGATTTATCAAGAGGAAAAATGGTACATGTTGGAGAAGCAATTGGTATGATTTCAGCTCAATCTATTGGTGAGCCAGGTACCCAGTTGACTATGAGAACTTTCCACGTCGGTGGTACAGCATCTGTTAAACAGGAATCCCAAATTGTTACAAAATCGGCAGGTACTTTAAAAATTATCAACTCTAACTTATTAGAGGATTCTAAAAAAAATTTAATTGTAATGGGTAGAAATACTCAACTTTCCATTGAAGATGATAACGGAGTTCAAGTTGCTGTTTATAAAGTAGCATATGGATCAAAATTATTTTTCCAAAATGGTAATAAGGTAAAAGTAAATGAAAAAATTTGTGAATGGGATCCTTACACAACTCCAGTTATTGCTGAAAAAAGTGGTATAGCAGGATATGTAGATTTAATTGATGGTGTATCCATTCAAGAAACTACAGATGATGCTACAGGAATTTCATCTAAGTCTGTAATTGATTGGAGAGCTCAATCTAAAAATACAGATTTGAAACCAAGAATTACTTTAAGAGACGAAAAAGGAAATGTGATTAAAAAAGCAGATGATAATGAGGCTAGATACTACTTAGTACCTGACTCAATTTTATCAGTAAAAGATGGTCAAAAAATATTTGCTGGCGATATAATCGCTAGACTACCAAAAGAAACTACTAAGACTAAAGATATAACAGGTGGTCTACCACGTGTTGCAGAATTATTTGAAGCAAGAAAAGCCAAAGATAGCGCAATAATTGCAGAAAATGATGGACAAGTATTATTTGGTAAAGAAGTTAGGGGAAAACAAAGAATTTCAATTCAACCTGAAAATGGCGAACCCTCAAACTACCTAATTCCAAAAGGAAAACATATAAATTTTAACCAAGGTGAAAAAATCAAAAAAGGTGAGTATTTATTAGATGGCCAACCATTGCCGCATGATATTCTTAGAATTCTTGGTATTAAAGATTTAACTGAATATTTTGTTAACCAAGTACAAGAAGTTTACAGATTACAAGGTGTAATTATTAACGATAAACATATTGAAACTATTTTAAGACAAATGCTTAAAAAAGTTGAAATTAAAGAATCCGGCGATTCGACTTACTTGCCTGGTGAAATGATTGATAGAATTAAATTTGATGATGCCAATCAAAAACTTATTGAAGAAGGAAAAAATCCTGCCTCTGGTGAAAGAGTTTTAATGGGTATTACTAAAGCTTCACTTCAAACTGAGTCATTTATTTCAGCTGCTTCATTCCAAGAAACAACGAGAGTTCTTACGGATGCGGCAATTAAAGGTAAGGTTGACCCACTTAATGGCTTAAAAGAGAACGTTATTGTAGGTAGATTAGTACCAGCTGGTACAGGCTGGATTAAAAATAAATGGAACAGGAATGCTCTAGAAGCAGACAACAAGTTCTTAGCTGATAAAGAAAAAATAGAGCCAATAGAACCTACAGAAACTGCTGCAAATTAATAAAAAAAACACGTTTAACTTGTAGTTTTAGTTTGACAAAGTAAAATTTAATAGTATTTTGGCGGTGTTTTTGGTTGGAATGTAGTACCTAAGTAACGGAACTAAACGCTGCCACAAAATAACCTGTCAGTTATTTTCACTCAAAAATATATTAATTAATTAAAAATTTTATGCCAACTATTAACCAGTTGTTAAGAAAAAAAAGAATTAAACAAGTAGCTAGGAATAAAGTTCCAGCACTAGAAAAGCAACCTTTGAAAAGAGGTGTTTGTATAAAAGTTTACACAACAACACCGAAGAAACCTAACTCAGCATTAAGAAAAGTTGCAAGAGTTAGACTGTCAAATGGTTTTGAAGTTACAGCATACATTGGTGGTGAGGGTCATAACTTACAAGAACACTCTGTTGTTTTAATTAGAGGTGGTCGTGTAAAAGATTTACCTGGTGTTCGTTATCATATTCTTAGAGGAAACCTAGACACACAAGGTGTTGCTAATAGAAAAAAACGTAGATCTTTGTATGGAACTAAAAAAGGTAAATAATTATGTCTAGAAAAAAAACACAACCAAAAAAAATTGTTACTCCAGACCCAATATTTAATTCTACAATAATTCCTAAATTAATTAACTCAATAATGTATGATGGAAAAAAAGTTGTTGCTGAAAAAATTGTCTATGAAGCAATAGAAAAAATAAAATCAAAAACAAAAGAAGAACCGATTAATGTTTTTAACGAAGCAATTAATAATATAAAGCCTACTGTTGAAGTTAGATCACGTAGGGTGGGTGGTGCAACATATCAAGTGCCTGTTGAAGTTAAGACTAAGAGAGCGCAAGCATTAGCAATCAGATGGTTAGTTGATGCTTCTAGAAAAAGAAAAGACAAACACATGTCAGATAAAATTTTTAACGAACTGTATGATGCTTATGAAAAAAAAGGTTCTGCAGTTAAAAAAAAAGAAGATGTACATAAAATGGCCGAAGCAAATAAAGCATTCGCTCATTTTAGATGGTAATAAATTATGGCTAGAACACACGCATTAAACACATATAGAAATATTGGTATCATGGCTCATATTGATGCTGGTAAAACTACTACTACTGAAAGAATTTTATTCTATACAGGAAAAAGTCATAAAATTGGTGAAGTGCACGATGGTGCTGCAACAATGGATTGGATGGAACAAGAGCAGGAAAGAGGTATTACAATTACTTCTGCTGCAACAACTTGTTTTTGGAATGATCATAGAATTAATATCATCGATACTCCCGGTCACGTAGATTTTACAATTGAAGTAGAAAGATCTTTAAAAGTTTTAGATGGCGCTGTTTGTGTTTTTGATGGAGTTGCTGGTGTAGAGCCTCAATCTGAGACTGTTTGGAGACAAGCCGACAAATACAATGTACCAAGAATTTGTTTTGTTAACAAATTAGACAGAACTGGTGCTGATTTTTATAGATGTGTTGAAATGATTAAAGATAGACTTGGTTGCACACCAATACCTATTCAAATTCCAATAGGAATTGAAGCAGATTTATCAGGTGTTGTTGATTTAGTTAAAATGAAAGCACAAGTTTGGAAGAATGAAGCACTTGGGGCGGAATGGGAATACAAAGAAATTCCTGATGATTTAAAAGAAATTTCTCAAAAATATAGAACAGAACTTGTTGAAATGGCTGTTGAACAGGATGAAAAATTAATGGAGTCCTATTTAAATGGTGAAGAAATTAAAGAAGAAGACCTTATTAGATGTATAAGAAAAGGAACTTTAAATTTTAGTTTTGTTCCAATAACTACAGGTTCAGCTTTTAAAAATAAAGGTGTGCAGCCTTTACTTGATGCGGTAATTAATTATTTACCAAGTCCCATTGATATTGGATATATCAAAGGAACCAAACCTGGAACTGAAGATGAGCTAAATATGAAGTTTGATGATAATGAGCCATTTTCTGCATTAGCTTTTAAAGTTGCTAATGATCCCTTTGTTGGTTCGTTAACATTTATTAGAGTTTATTCTGGAACAATCAAAACTGGAACAGCAGTTTATAATACATCAAAAGAGAAAGAAGAAAGAGTTGGTAGAATGCTTTTAATGCATGCAAACTCAAGAGAAGATATTAAAGAAGCTAATACTGGCGATATAGTTGCATTAGCAGGTTTGAAATACACGATAACTGGACATACTCTTTGTGATGAAGCAAATCCTGTTTTATTGGAACCAATGGAGTTCCCTGAGCCAGTAATAGAAATTGCCGTCGAACCAAAAACTAAAGCTGACCAAGAAAAAATGGGTGAAGCATTAGCTAGATTGGCAAAAGAAGATCCTTCTTTTAGAGTTACTACTGATGAAGAATCTGGTCAAACAATTATTAAAGGTATGGGAGAACTACATTTAGATATCATTGTTGATAGAATGAAAAGAGAATTTAATGTTGAAGCAAATATAGGAGCCCCTCAAGTTGCCTATAGAGAAACATTAGAAAATGCTTCTGAGTTTGAATATACCCATAAAAAACAAAGTGGTGGGGCTGGGCAATTTGCAAAAGTGAAACTTTTGGTGGAACCCCAAGAACCTGGCGCTGGTAGGCTTGTTGAAAATAAAATTAAAGGTGGATCAATTCCAAAAGAATTTATTCCAGGTGTTGAAAAAGGAATTGAAACTATTTCTGATGGTGGAATTTTGGCTGGATTTCCTTTGATAGATTACAAAGTTACAATTTTAGATGGATTACATCATGATGTAGACTCAAGTGTATTAGCTTTTGAGCTTGCTGGTAGAGCTTGCTTTAAAGAAGCTTGCACTAGAGGAACTTTAAAGTTATTAGAGCCAGTTATGAGAGTTGAAGTAGTAACACCAGAAGATTACATGGGTGATGTTATTGGTGACTTAAATAGTAGAAGAGGTCAAATAAACACTCAAGAGCAAAGAGGAAACGCAACTGTAATAACTGCAATGGTTCCTTTAGCTAATATGTTTGGATACATAAATACATTGAGGTCGATGTCTCAAGGTAGAGCTCAGTATTCAATGTTTTTTGATCATTACTCTAAAGTCCCACAAAATGTTCAGGATGAAGTAACCAAGAAAATTGCAGGCTAATTATTATGGAAAAACAAAACATTAGAATTAAATTAAGAGCTTATGATAATAAGATTTTAGATGCCTCTACTGAAGAAATTGTTAACACGGTTAAAAGAACCGGTGCGACTGTAAAAGGACCAATACCGTTACCAACTAGGATTGAAAAATATACGGTTCTTAAGGGTCCACACATTGATAAAAAAAGTAGAGAACAATTTGAAACTAGAACACATAAAAGATTAATAGATATTATTGAACCTACACCTCAGACAGTAGAAGCTTTAATGAAACTAGATTTAGCATCTGGTGTTGATGTGGAGATTAAAATTTAATTATGACTGAAATTGCATTAGTTGGAAAAAAAATTGGTATGACTAGAGAGTTTTATAAAACTGGACGTTTAGTTCCTGTTACAGTTATTAAAATGGAAAAAGCTAGAGTTATTCAAGTTATCGACGAAGAAAAGCGTGGATATAAAGCTGTTCAATTAGGCTTTGGTAAGATTAAAGCTTCTAAACTTACAAAAGCTATGAAGGGCTTTTATGCAAAAAAAAATACTGAAGCTAAGAAAAAATTAAAAGAATTTAGAGTAAAAGATACAGAATTATACAAAGAAGGTAATGAGTTTGGCCTTGAAATATTTAATGAAGTTAAGTTTGTTGATACGACCTCTAGAACTATCGGTAAAGGGTTCGCAGGGGCAATGAAGAGACATAATTTTGGTGGATTAAGAGCTACCCACGGCGTTTCAGTATCACACAGATCACATGGATCAACTGGACAAAGACAAGATCCAGGTAAAGTGTTTAAGGGAAAAAAAATGGCTGGTCATATGGGTGACAGAGTAAGAACTATGCAGAATTTAGAAATTATTAAAACAGATTTAGAAAATGAATTACTTTATTTAAAAGGATCTATACCTGGTTCTAAAAATACAGAAATTTTAGTGAAAAAATCAGTTAAAGTAATAAATAAAATGACTATTGATGAAAAAATTGCAGCTGCAGAAGAAGCAAAAAAATCACCAGATAAAAAGAAAAAATAATGAAAATTGATAAAATAAGTTTAGATGGAAAAAAAGATTTAATAGAAGTTTTGGATAAGATTTTTTCGGCTAAGATTAATAAGAAATTAGTTGATAATGTATTATTTAAAACTAATGCTAATTACAAAGGTAGACACGCTAAAACAAAACAACAAAACGAAATTGCTGGATCCACATCTAAAATTTATGCACAAAAAGGAACGGGTGGGGCACGACATGCAAGTAGAAAAGCACCTATTTTTGTAGGTGGGGGTGTTGCTCATGGTCCAAAAGGTGAATTAGCTTATAAAAAAAGAAAATTGAATAAAAGTGAAAAAAAATTAAGCATTGCATCATTAATTACAGAAAAAAATAAACTTAATAATTTAATAATTTTTAGTGACTTTGGAAATAAAATTAAAAAAACTAAAGAAATGCATTTAATTATTAAAAAATTTGAAATTACAAATTCATTAATTATTTTAGATAAATCATCTAAAGAAAATATTGAAAAATCAGCAAGAAATATTCCAAATGTTAAAGTTACAGATGTTAATCACTTCAGTGCATTTGATATAATAAAATTTAAAAAAGTAGTTTTCACTGAAAGTTCAATAAAAGAACTAGAAAAGAGATATTCTTAATATGGATAAAATTCATTTATACGACAAAATTCTAGCACCAATGGTTACTGAAAAAACTACAAATTTATCTGAGCAAAATAAAATTGTTTTTAGAGTACCCAGAGCAGCTAATAAAACCAATTTAAAGAAAAATATTGAAAAGATTTTTAAAGTTAATGTAACTAAGATTAATATTATAAATAAGCAAAATAGAACAAAGGTTACAAGGGGTAAAAAAGTTAATATTCAAGGATATAAAAAAGCAATAGTAACACTTAAAAAAGGTCAAAGTATTGATCTAACAACAGGTATTTAAACGATGGCATTAAAAACATTTAAACCATATACAAAATCTACCAGAGGAACAATATTAGTTGATAGAACTGGCCTATGGAAAGGGAAGCCATTTAAAGCATTAGTTGAGCCTAAAAATTCAATGCGTGGAAGAAATAATAACGGACACATAACATCTCGTAACATGTCAGGTGGTGGTCATAAGAAAATGTACAGATTGGTTGATTTTTATAGAAAAAAATTAGATATGCCAGGTACAGTTGAAAGAATTGAATACGATCCGAACAGATCTTGCTATATTATGTTAGTTAAGTTTGATGATGGACAGCATTTTTACTATTTAGCACCTCAAAAAATTAACATAGGGGACAAAGTAGAAAATGGCTCTGAAAAAGAAATTAAAGTTGGAAATTGTATGCCGCTTAGAGATATTCCTGTTGGTATAAATATTCATAATGTTGAATTAAACCCAGGTGGTGGTGGTAAAATAGCTAGATCTGCTGGTACTTCAGTTACAATTAGTGGATTAGATGGAAATTACTCGTTAGTAAAAATGATCTCTGGTGAAGTTAGAAAAATTGACTCAAGATGCATGGCAACAATAGGTGTATTATCAAATCCAGATCAAAAAAATATTAAAATAGGTAAAGCTGGTAGATCAAGATGGCTTGGAAGAAGACCTCACACTAGAGGTGTTGTGATGAATCCAGTTGACCATCCTCATGGAGGTGGTGAAGGTAAAACTGCTGGAGGAAGACACCCAGTTTCACCTACTGGTCAATCTGCTAAAGGGTTTAAAACTAGAAATAACAAGAGTACAGATAAATTTATTGTTAAAAAAAGAAATAACAGGAAGGATTCTAAAAAATAATGGCTAGATCAGTATGGAAAGGTCCTTTTGTTGAAGAAAGTTTAATTAAAAAAGTTGAAAAACAAAAATTAGATCCAAAAAAAATGCCTATTAAAACTTGGTCAAGAAGATCAACAATTATACCTGAGTTTATTGGTGTTAGTTTCTTAATTTACAATGGTAAGAAATTTATCCCAGTTACTATATCTGAGGATATGGTAGGTCATAAATTAGGAGAATTTTCACCAACAAGAACATTTTTTGGACATACACCTGCTGATAAGAAAGCAAAACCAGCGGAGAAGAAAAAATAATTATGAGTAAAAAACAGAAAATAAACAAGTTAAAGGAAAACACTGTTAGGTCAGTAAATAATAACATTAGATCTAGTGTTAGAAAGCTTAATCCTATTCTTAGAGCAATAGTTGGAAAAAAAGTTGATGTTGCTATTAGAGAGCTACAATTCTCTGCGAAAAGAATAACAAGAGAAATCAGAAAAACTGTTTCTTCAGCAGTAGCTAATGCTGAAAATAACAATCAATATGATATTGATAAATTAATTGTCAAAGAAGCATATTGTGGAAAAAAAGTTGTTATGAAAAGATTTAGACCAAGAGCGAAAGGCAGAGCCTCACCAATTTTAAAACCTTATTCAACAATCACAATTATTTTATCAGAAGCGAAACAAATGGAGAGTCATGGGACAAAAAGTTAATCCAATAGGGTTTAGACTTGGCGTAAACAGAGGATGGGACTCTGTTTGGTATGCAAAAAAGAAGGATTTTGGAAATTACTTAATAGAAGATTATAAAATTAGAGCCTATATCAAAAAAAACGTTGTAAACTCTGGTGTATCTAAGGTTATGATCGAAAGAACTACAAATAAATGTTTTGTTACTATCTATACTTCTAGACCTGGTTTTGTTATTGGGAAAAAAGGTAGTGATATTGATAAAATAAAAAATAATTTATCAAAATTTACTAGTAACGAAGTAACCTTAAATATTAAAGAAATTAAAAAACCAGAAACAAATGCTTATTTAGTAGCAGAAAATATAGCCCAACAACTTGTAAAAAGAATATCTTACAGAAGAGCAATGAAGAGAGCCATGCAATCATGCTTAAGATTAGGTGCTAAAGGTATTAAAGTTTCAATTAGTGGAAGATTAGGTGGGAATGAAATTGCCCGAACTGAATGGTTAAGAGATGGCAGTATTCCATCTCATACATTAAGAGCTGATATTGATTACGCCGAAGCAGAAGCGCTAACAACATATGGAATAATTGGAATTAAAGTGTGGATTTATAAAGGAGAAGTTTTTGCTAGAGAATTTAGCCAAGAGACAAATAAAATAATTCCAAAAGAGGATAAAGAATAATTATGCTACAGCCTGTAAGATCAAAATATAGAAAAGCACACAAAGGTAGAATTCATGGCGTTGCAACACGTGCTAGTACAATTAACTACGGATCATTTGCCTTAAAAGCAATGGCCCCTGAAAGAATTATAGGTAAACAAATTGAGGCTGCTAGGGTTGCTTTGACTAGACACATGAAAAGACAAGGACGTGTTTGGACTAGAATTTTTCCAAATATTCCAGTTTCTAAAAAACCAGTTGAAGTACGTATGGGTAAAGGTAAGGGTGCACCAGAGTTTTGGGCATGCAGAGTTAAACCGGGAAGAATTTTATTTGAAATTGATGGTGTTTCTGAAGCTATCGCTAAAGAAGCTCTATACAAAGCATCTGCAAAACTGCCAATTAAAACTAAATTTATAAAGAGATTTACATAATATGAAAAAACAAGAAATTAAAAAATTATCTAAAGACGAAGTTATTAAAAATATAGATAAATTAAAAAAAGATTTATTTAATTTTAGATTTCAAAAAATTAATTCACAAATTAGTGATCCATCTAAAATTGGACAAACTAAAAAAACTATAGCTAGATTAAAAACTATACTAAAAGGAAAATTAAATGCCTAAAAAAATATTAACTGGAGTAGTAACAAGTGATAAGCCAAATAAAACTATAACTGTTTCTGTGGAAAGAAAGTATTCCCACCCAGTGTTAAAAAAGGTTGTTAAGGTAAGAAAAAAATATAATGCACATGACGAACATAATAAATTTAAAATTGGAGATACGGTATCAATCATTGAATGTAAGCCTTTCTCTAAAAACAAAAAATTTCAAGTAATGGATGGATCTAAATGATACAAGTACAAACTGAATTGTTAGTAGCAGATAATACTGGTGCAAAAAGAATTGAATGCATTAAAGTTTTAGGTGGTTCTAAACGGAGATACGCAAGTATTGGTGATACTATTGTTATTGCTGTTAAAGAAGCCTTACCTAAAGGAAAAGTAAAAAAAGGTTCCGTTCATAAAGCGGTAGTAGTTAGAGTAAAAAAGGGAATTCATAGAGAAGATGGAACTAAAGTTAGATTTGATAATAATGCTGCAGTTTTAATCGATGATAAAGGTGAACCTATGGGTACTAGGATTTTTGGTCCTGTAACAAGAGAATTAAGAAATAGAGGCCAAATGAAAATAATTTCATTGGCTCCAGAGGTTTTATAAATGATTAAAAAGGGTTCAAAAGTTAGAGTTTTAACTGGGAGAGATAAAAAAAAAGAGGGTGAAGTAATTGAAATTGATAGGCCTAATAACAGAGTAAAAGTTCAAGGAATTAATATTGTGAAAAAGCACGTTAAAACAACAAAGGAAAAAAAAGGTGGAATAATCTCTAAGGAGAGTTTTATTCATATATCAAACATTAAACTTATTGAAGAGAAAGCAAAAATTAAAAAAACTGAGGCTAAGAAATAATGACACCTAGATTAAAAGAACTTTATTACAAAGAAATCCAACCACAACTTAAAGAGAAGCTTGGATTTAAAAATACATACATGGGTCCAAAATTAAAAAAAGTCGTTATTAATATGGGTCTTGGTTTAGATGGTGCTGATGCAAAAATTATGAAGACTACAGAAGAAGATTTAGGAAAAATTACTGGTCAAAAACCTACTATTACTAAATTTAAAAAATCTGTAGCTAATTTTAAAACAAGACAAGGTACTAATGCAGGATTAAAGGTTACTTTAAGAGGTAACAAAATGTATGAGTTTATAGATAGATTGGTAAACATTGCCCTACCAAGAATTAAAGACTTTAGGGGCTTATCACCAAAAAGTTTTGATAAATTTGGTAACTACACTTTTGGTATTAAAGAACATATAATTTTTCCAGAGGTTAGCTTTGATAGAATTGATAAAATTAGAGGTCTAGATGTGATTATTGTGATCTCTGCTTTAAATAAAGAGCATAGTTTTGCACTATTAGAAAAACTAAATTTCCCGTTTATTAAAAAAGGAGATAATTAAAAATGGCTAAAGTAAGCGTAATTAATAAAAATAATAAAAGAATTAAACTTTCTGATAGGTTTTTTAAAAAAAGACAAGCATTAAAGAAAATTATAATGGATAAAAAGATATCATTAGAAGAAAGATTTAAAACACAACAAAAATTATCTAACTTACCCCGTAATTCAGCAAAAAATAGAGTTATGAATAGATGTCAAATCACTGGAAGACCACATGGTGTTTACAGAAAATTAAAAATATCAAGAATAGCCTTAAGAGACTTGGGACTGCATGGATTAATTCCTGGCATGACTAAGTCGAGTTGGTAGAAAGGATAATATGAGTTTAAGTGACCCAATAGGGGATATGATAGCGAGAATAAAAAATGCCCAAGTGAGAAATCATAAAAAAGTAGCATTACCATCTTCTAACTTTAAAGTTAAAATTGCTGATATTCTTAAAAGTGAAGGATTTATAAAGGACTATAAAATTGAAACAGAAAATAATAAGCCGACTTTATCTATAGATTTAAAATATTATTCTGGAAATCCGGTTATTAGCACCTTTGAAAGAGTTTCAAAACCAGGAAGAAGAATATTTTCAAGCGTTGATAGCCTACCAAAAATTAATGGTGGACTTGGTATATCGATTGTATCCACTCCAAAAGGTGTGATGACCGATATTGAAGCTAGAAAGTTAAAAGTCGGTGGTGAAATAATTTGTAAGGTATTTTAATGTCTAAAATAGGTAAAATAAGCATTTCAATCCCGGAAAAAGTTAAAGCAGTTTTGTCCGGTAATGTTCTAAATATTGAAGGACCATTAGGCAAAAAATCTCTAAATGTTGATCTAGAAATGTTTAATCTTGATATTACCGAAGGTAAAGAAATTTCAATTAAACCAAAAAAACTAGATAAAAACTCAAAAAGATTATGGGGAATGAATAGAAGCTTAATAAATAACGCAGTGATTGGTTCAAGTGCAGGATATGAAAAAATACTGGAGCTTGTTGGCGTTGGTTATAGAGCTGCATTAAAAGAAAAACAATTAAATTTACAATTAGGTTATAGTCATGACATTAACTTTGACATTCCTGAGGGAATTAAAATTGCTGTTGAAAAACAAACGATAGTTAAAGTCAGTGGATCTGATAAACAGCAAGTGGGTATGGTTACTTCAAAAATTAAAGCTTTTAGAAAACCAGAACCCTACAAAGGTAAAGGCATAAGAGAGCAAGGACAATATATTCTAAGAAAAGAAGGAAAGAAAAAATAATGAAATTAAATACCATTCAAAGAAAAAAATTTAGAATAACTGGAAAATTAAAGAAAGTTGCATCTCCAGATAGATTTAGACTAAGTATATCGAGATCAGCAAAAAATATTTCTGCTCAAATTATTGATGATGTTAAAAGGATAACTCTAGTTTCATGCTCATCTGTAGAAAAAGATATTAGATCAATGGAAAAAACTAATAAAACAGAAGTTTCTAAAATTGTGGCTGAAAAGCTAGCAAAAAAAGCACAAGAGAAAAAAATAACTAAAATATATTTTGATAGAGGGGTATATAAATACCACGGTAGAGTTAAGGCTTTCGCTGACACTTTACGTAAAAATGGGATGGAGTTTTAATTATGGATTTTAAGAATAAAAACGATGATGGTATTTTAGAAAAACTAGTTCACATTAATAGAATTACAAAAGTTGTAAAAGGTGGACGTAGATTTGCGTTTTCAGCACTAGTGGTGGTGGGTAATCAAGCTGGTAAAATTGGTATAGCACACGCAAAAGCAAAACAAGTCCCTGATGCTATTAAAAAAGCAAATGAAACTGCTAGAAGAACATTAATTCATATACCGCTTAGAGAGGGAAGAACTATTCACCACGATGTTTACGGCAAAGATGGTGCTGGTAAAATTATTCTAAGATCTGCTCCTAAAGGAACGGGTATTATTGCTGGTGGACCAGTTAGAGCTGTTTGTGAGGTTTTAGGGATAAAAGATATAGTTGCAAAATCAATGGGAACATCAAACCCACACAATATGATCAGAGCAACAATGAAAGCTTTATCAAAACAAAATTCACCCAAACATATAGCAACAATTAGAAATAAAAAAATTTCTGATGTAATTGAAAAAAGAGGATAATGAGCACACTTAATACAACTGGTAAAGTTTTATACAAAAAGAGAATGAGAGTTGGTCGAGGTATTGGATCGGGAAAAGGTAAAACTTCTGGAAGAGGAGTTAAGGGTCAAAAATCTAGATCAGGTGTGTCTATTAAAGCTTTTGAAGGTGGTCAAATGCCTTTATATAGAAGATTGCCAAAAAGAGGTTTTAATGCAATCAAAAGATATCAAGCAATTATTGCAATTATGAATTTAGAAAAAATTCAATCATATATTAATGAAAAAACAATAAATTCAAGCGATTTAATTAATATGGCTTTACTTAAAAAACTTAAATTAATTAACAAAAATTCAGATAAACTAAAAATACTTGGAACTGGAGAGATTAAAGACAAGGTTAATATTGAAGCTGACTTAATCTCAAAATCTGCAGTAGAAAAACTAGAGAAAGCTGGCGGAACAATACAGTTAAAAAAATAATTAAGATATTATGAGCTCATCTTCTCAAACTAATGATCTTAAAAATCGAATACTTTTTTCAATATTTATCCTAGCGGTATATAGATTTGGTACTTTTGTACCTCTTCCCGGAATTGATCCAGAGCAATTACAAGTAATGATGGAGGGTAATCAAAAAGGATTAATGGGTATGTTTAACGTATTTGCAGGTGGAGCAGTTAGTAGAATGGCCATATTTGCTTTAGGAATAATGCCTTATATTTCATCATCTATTATTGTTCAGTTGTTAACGGGTGTTTCTGATTATTTTAAAAATTTAAAGTCACAAGGAGAAACGGGTAGAGCAAAAATTACTCAAATAACAAGATATGGAACAGTTTTACTTGCTACAGTTCAAGGATATGGATTATCAATCGGTTTAGAATCTTCAGCTGATCTAGTTATTAATCCAGGTTTATTTTTTAAAATAACAACAGTTTCTACAATTGTTGCTGGCACAATGTTTCTTATGTGGTTAGGTGAACAAATTACTCAAAGAGGAATTGGTAATGGTATTTCATTAATTATTTTCGCTGGTATTGTTGCTGAAATTCCAAGAGCTCTAGTAACAACTTTTGAATTAGGCAGAACTGGTGCAGTTTCTACTTTTATGATTATAGCTATATTTGTTTTATTGATTGCAACAATAATGTTTATTGTTTTTATGGAGAGAGCATTAAGAAAAATTCTTATAAATTATCCAAAAAGACAAATGGGTAACAAAATGTATGGTGGCGAATCTTCTCACTTGCCTTTAAAAATAAACCAAGCCGGAGTTATTCCTGCTATTTTCGCATCTGCTTTATTATTATTACCAGTAACATTTTCAAATTTTAGTTTTTCTGATAGCGATACATTCTTAAATATAAGTTCTTACTTTACGCAAGGTCAGCCTCTTTATATGATCCTTTATGCATCAGGTATAATTTTCTTTACTTTTTTCTACACGTCAATAACCTTTAACCCTACTGAGACTGCTGATAACTTAAGAAAGTACGGTGGTTTTGTTCCTGGAATTAGACCTGGAGAAAATACAGCATTATATATAGAAAAAATTGTAACAAAACTTACAACAATAGGTGCTCTTTACTTAACAACCGTATGTTTAATGCCAGAGTTTTTAATTGCAAACTATCCAATACCTTTTTATTTAGGAGGAACGTCAATCTTGATCGTTGTTGTTGTTGCAATTGATACCGTAACTCAAATTCAAACTAGATTAATGAGCTCTCAATATGAGCAATTAATTAAAAAAACTAAATTCGGTAAATAAAGTGTGAATATAATTTTATTCGGTCCCCCAGGCGCTGGTAAGGGAACTCAAGCTCAATTTATTGTTAAAAAACATAATTACTTTCAACTTTCAACTGGAAACCTATTGAGAAATGAAGTCAAGTTAAACACTTCTCTTGGTTCTAAAATCGAACAACTTATATCTGATGGAAATTTTGTTTCAGATGATATTGTTAATACTCTACTCAAACAATCCATAACCAATCTTAAATTCAGAGATAGAATTATTTTTGATGGTTACCCTAGAAATGTTGAGCAAGCAATCAACTTAGAACTCATTCTTAATGAATTTAAACAGACTATTGGGCATACTATATTTTTAAATGTTTCAAGAGATATTATTGAAAAACGTATTATGGGCCGAATGACTTGCGAAAAATGTAATATGACCTTAAACGAGCATTTTAATAAGGAACAAATTGAATTACACCCTTGTGGTGTTGAATACTTAAAGAGAAGAAAAGATGATAATTTAAAAGTGGTTATAGCTAGATACGACACGTATATGAAAGCTACAAATCCTGTATTAGATTTTTATAGTAAAAATTCAAACTTCACAGAAATTGACGGTGCTGACGAAATTGATCAAATTAATAACAAAATCAATGATATTCTTAAAGTTTAAGACATTGACTTTAGAGCGTCTTCTTATATAAAAGGCTAAATTTATTCTCAAAAATATGGCTCGTATAGCAGGTGTAAACATTCCGCAAAATAAACTTGTCCACATAGGACTAACGTACATCTATGGTATTGGTGATAAGTTTTCAAATCAGATATGCACTTCATTAGAAATTCCTAAAGCAAAAAGAATTAATGAACTTACAGATGAAGATATTTTAAAGATTAGAGAATACATTGATGCAAATTTTAAAGTAGAAGGTGACCTTAGAAGAGATTACTCTTTAACTATTAAAAGATTAATTGATCTTGCATGTTATAGAGGATCAAGACACAGAAAAAAACTTCCTGTTAGAGGTCAAAGAACTAGATGTAATGCAAGAACAAGAAAAGGTAAAGCAATCGCAATCGCAGGTAAAAAATTAACACCACTTAAAAAATAATTAATTTATGGCTAAAGTAGATAAAATTGAAAATAAAGAAGTTGTTGTAGAAAAAAAAGTTGATAAAAAAACTAGAAAAAGCTCATATTCAAAAAAAAAGAAAATTAAAAAAAATATTCTTAACGGTGTTGCTTATGTGCAATCAACTTTTAACAATACAATAATTTCAATTGCGGATACTAACGGTAATGTTATTTCATGGGCATCCGCTGGACAAAAGGGATTTAAAGGTTCAAGAAAATCAACACCATATGCAGCGCAAATTGCTGCAGATTCTGCTGCCTCAAAAGCTTTGGAGTATGGTATGAAAACTTTATCAGTTGAAGTGAAGGGACCTGGTTCAGGAAGAGAAACAGCATTAAGAGCTTTACAAGCGAGAGGATTTAAAATTCTTTCAATAAAAGATACTACACCAATGCCACATAACGGCGTAAGACCACCAAAAAAAAGGAGAGTTTAATAAATGGAAAGTTTAAATGTAAATGCTAAAAATTGGAAAGCATTAATTAAACCAGCTCAATTAGATGTTAAAATTAGTGATGATAAATCACATGCAAAAATTATAGCTGAGCCTTTAGAAAAAGGATATGGCTTAACTTTAGGCAATTCTTTAAGAAGAATTTTACTTTCTTCTATAAGAGGTGCTGCTGTTACTTCAATTCAAATTGATGGTGTCTTACATGAATTCACATCCATTAAAGGAGTTAGAGAAGATGTAACAGACATAGTTTTAAACGTTAAATCATTAGCTTTAAAAAGCTCTGCTGAAGGAACTAAAAAACTTATCTTAGATGCTAAAGGACCTGGTGAAATTAAAGCTTCTGACATAACTCCAGTTACTGATATTGAAATTTTAAATCCAGATTTAGTTATTTGTAACTTGGATGAAAACACACATTTTCACATGGAGATGAATGTTGGCACTGGTAAAGGATATGTTCCAGCGGTAATGAATAAGCCAGAAGAGCCACCATTAGGCTTAATTGCTATAGATTCTCTATATAGTCCAGTTAAAAAAGTTTCTTACTCAATAAGTACAGCTAGAGAAGGAAAAGCTTTGGACTATGACAAGCTAACTATGGAAGTTGAAACTAATGGCTCAATCTCGGCTGAAGATGCAGTTGCTTACTCTGCTAGGATTTTCCAAGATCAACTAAATATGTTTGTTAATTTTGATGAGCCAGTAGAAGCTCCTGTAAAAGAGGTGTCTTCTGAGCCTGAATTTAATAAAAATTTATTAAGAAAAGTAGATGAGCTTGAATTATCAGTTCGTTCTATGAATTGCTTAAAAAATGATAACATTATTTATATTGGTGATTTAGTTCAAAAATCAGAAGGTGAAATGCTTAGAACGCCTAATTTTGGAAGAAAGTCACTTAATGAAATAAAAGAAGTTTTAACTGGTATGTCTTTATATTTGGGTATGGAAATACCTAACTGGCCACCAGAAAATATTGCTGAAATGTCTAAGAAGTTAGAGGAGCAAATCTAATGAGACACGGAATGGCTAATAAGAAGTTAAATAGAACTTCTGAGCATAGAAAAGCTTTATTAAAGAATATGTTAAATTCTTTAATAAAGTATGAGCAGATTACCACAACACTTCCAAAGGCTAAATTCTTAAAACCTCAAGCTGATAAAATTATAACTTTAGGTAAGAAAGAAACTCTACAAACTACAAAAATGTTAATGTCTAAACTGCAAGACATAACTTCAGCAAATAAAGTCAAAAAAACTTTATCTAAAAGATATGCTGCTAGAAACGGTGGATACACTAGAATTATTAAAGCTGGTTTTAGATATGGTGATAATGCACCAATGGCAGTGATAGAATTTGTAGACAGAGATGTTGAAGCTAAAAGAGTTGATAAAAAGAAAAAAGATACCTTAAAAGATAAAACTGAAGAGAAAAAATTAGCTACTGCTTAATTTTTTATATAAAATTATACCATCATGAAAAAGTCATTTAACGTTGATTCAACGTTTAACGATATGCGTATAGACAGATGGATACGTAATAATCTAGGCAATTACCCTCAAGGCTTAATTGAAAAAAGCTTAAAGAGTGGAAAGGTTAAAATTAATAATAAAAAAATTAAAAGTTCTCATAAAGTTAAAACAGGAGATACCATTGATCTTTTTAACTTTGATTTTAAAGAAACTATTGTTCAAAAAACAATTAAATTTGTACCCTCTGAGGAAGTTATTAAAGAGAATGAAGATTTGATAATTGATAATAATGATGATTTTATTGTATTAAATAAAAGTGCTGGTATTTCAGTTCAAGGTGGAACTAAATCAAAAAAAAATCTTGTAGATATTTTTGCACGTAGTGAAATTTTTCAAAATACAAAACCTTTTTCTGTCCATAGATTAGACAAAGACACTTCAGGAGTTTTTATTATGGCCAAACATAGGGAGTCAGCTCAATTATTGACCTCCTTATTTAGATTAAGAAAGGTCCATAAAACTTATTTGGCAATATGTCATGGTGAACTACAGAAAGATTCAGGTGAATGGAATGATGATTTAACAAGATATGATAATGATAAAGAAATAGTTGAAAAAGCTAGAACACTTTATAAAGTATTGGATAAAAACTCCATATGCAGTCTTGTTGAAATGAAACCAATAACTGGAAGGAAACACCAGCTAAGAAAACAACTTTATGCTGCGGGATGTCCAATTTACGGTGATCAAAAATATAAATTTAGTAACACAGACAAAGCTATAAATAAAAATTTGATGCTTCATTCATATCAAATTAAATTTATGATTAATGATAAAAAATACACATACACGGCTTTATTACCTGACTACTTTAAAAAACTCTTGAAGACAAAGAGACTTAGACTTCCAAATTCTTAGAAAATTTATCTATAACTATCTCACCTAAATTTTTATAATCTTGGTTATTTATTTCCTTAAGATTAATGACATTCCTATCTGTAATGCCACATGGAATTATATTTTTATAATGATCAAGATTGTTATCAATATTAATTGCGAAACCATGATATGCGATCCATTTACTTACCCTAAGCCCTATGGTCGCAACCTTACTTATTTTTCCCTTATGATTTGTCCAAATTCCTATATTTTTTGGGTCACCAAATGATTGTATATTAAACTGTGATAAACTTTCAATAATGGTCTTTTCTATTAAAGTTATAAATTTTCTTATATCTTTTTTTCTCTTTTTTAAATCTATTACAAAATAACAAATTAATTGTCCTGGCCCATGGTAAGTAATTTTACCACCACGATTTGTTTTGATTAGTTTTATATCTTTATTGAGAATTTCATCTTCTTTATAACTAGTGCCACCGGTATAAATTTCTTCATGTTCCAATATCCATATTAAATCTTCTTTTTTACCAGCATTAATTTCTAGTAATCTTTCTTCTAGGAATTTTATTGCATCTTGATATTTCACTGGTTTTATTGACTTTTTTATTTCTATATTCATTTATAAATTGTATTATTCTTACTATACATTAATAGTGCGAAACTGATTTATAGGTAAATTTATGTCTTTAATAAAAAAAATAAAAGATAAAAAAGTTAATTTTGAATTTAATAAAGAGTACATAAAAGTCGTTACATCTAAAATTACTAATAACGACGCTCAATTTATTACTAATTCTTTTAATGAAATGCACCCAGCTGATGCAGCTGATATAATTGAACATTTGAGTCAAAATGATAGAGAAAGTTTAATCAAACTTAACAATTTTAATATTGACCCTGAAGTTTTTATTGAATTAAATGTATCGGTACAATCTGAAATTATAGCATATCTTTCACCAGAAACTATCGTAAGGCTTTTAAAAAACCTTGAGTCTGATGATGCAATAACAATTTTAGAAAATGTAGATGAAAAAGATAAAAATGCTATATTAAGTTCATTACCACCTAAAGATCGTTTTGCTTTACTAGAAAGTCTAAGTTATCCAGAAGATACAGCCGCTAGAATAATGCAAAGAGAGTTTACAGCTGTACCCAGTAACTGGTCTGTAGGTCAAACGATCGATTATTTAAGAGAAAACAAAGATCTTCCTGCTGAGTTTTTGGAAATTTTTATAATTGATGAAGATTTTAAACCAATTGGAACTGTCCCCTCATCTAAAGTTTTAACAACTTCTCGTGAAACTAAGATGCTTTCTATTATGTCTGCATCTCAATTATTAATTCCAGTTGATATGGATAAAGAAGAAGTTGGTAACGTGTTTGAAAATTATAATTTAAATTCTGCTGCTGTTGTAGATAAAACAAACAAATTAGTTGGGATGATCATGTATGATGATGTCTTAACCGTACTAAAAGAGGAGGCAGAAGAGGATGCTCTAAGGCTAGCCGGAGTAGGGGATGAAGAAATTACAGATGGGGTTTTTAAAAAAACTAGACGAAGATTTAACTGGTTATTATTAAATTTATTTACAGCATTTTTAGCTACGTGGGTAATTAGTTTGTTTGGTGCAACAATTGAACAGATGGTTGTACTAGCTTTTTTAATGCCAATTGTTGCTTCTATGGGTGGTAACGCTGGTATGCAAACTTTGGCAATCACAGTTAGAACCTTAGCTACAAATGATTTAACCAAAAATAACTTTACACAAAATATTTTAAAAGAATTTAATATAGGAGTTTTGAATGGAATTATTTTTGCGATAATTAGTGCTCTGATAGTACAATTGTGGTTTCATGATAGTTTACTTTCATTAATTATTTCCATGTCAATGATTGTCACAATGATGGTGGCTGGTCTATTTGGTATTGTTGTACCAATAACTTTAAAAAAAATGGGTATTGATCCTGCAATTGCATCAAGTGTATTTGTAACAACAATTACTGATGTTATTGGTTTTGTATCATTTTTAGGAGTAAGTGCTTACTTTTTTTAAAAATTATCTATAAGTCGAACACCATTTAAATAGTAAGCTATAAATAATCTAAACGGTTTGTTGTGTAAATTAGCACTTAAGTTTTTTAGGTTTCTACATTCTAAATATTCAATTTTAATATTATATTTCTTAATAACGTTATCTTTGAATTTTTTGATTAAACTTGCAGGTTTGGCTTTGTTTTTCATAATTATTTTTTTAAGATTAATCAATTCATTAGCTATTAGGCCAGTTTTTTTGAAGTTAGCTTTATTTAATAGAGAGTTTCTTGATGATAGTGCTGCTTTATTCTTGTGACGTATAGTTTTACAGGGATAAACTGATATTTTATATTTTTTTTTAATAAAGTTATGAACTAAAAAGAACTGTTGATAGTCTTTTTCACCCATAAAAATTATTTTTGGTTTAATTAATTTTGTAAACCGATTTAAAACATCTAAAACTCCTTCAAAATGTCCTTTTCTAAATTTTGCACAAAGTATTTTTTGTGATTTGTTTAATATAATTTTACTAAATTGCTTATCATTATAGATTTGATTTACCGTTGGTAAATAAACATAGTCAACTTTTAGTTTTTTAAGGAGATTGATATCCTTATTTAAATTTCTAGGATATGTTTTAAAATCATTTTTATTATTGAATTGAGTAGGATTTACAAAAATACTAACTAAAGTTTTTGTACATTTTTTTTTAGATGCATTAACAAGAAATTCATGACCCTTGTGAAGACTACCCATTGTAGGTACAAATCCCAATTCTTTTTCTTGATTTATTGCCTTATTTAAATCAGTAATTTGTCTTATTAATTTCATTTGTAATAATAATATTAATAAGTAAAACATTTATATGATTAAACAAGCTATTATTCCTTTAGCAGGACTTGGAACTAGACTACTTCCACTCACAAGTGTCTTCGCTAAGGAACTATTACCAATCAATGGAAAACCTGGAATAGAATATATTTTAGATGAATGTATTGATGCTGGAATTAAAGAGGTTATTTTTATTATTTCTCAAAAAAAACTAATGATTAAAAAATATTTTTATAATGATAAATTTTATAAAGATATAATTAAACAAAAAAGAGATCCACGCATCACTCAAGAGTATAAAAAAATATTAAAATATAAAAAGATGATTAAGTTTGTCTTTCAAGATAAACCACTTGGAACAGGTGATGCTGTTTTGAAAACTAAAAAACTTATAAAGGATAAATATTTTTTAATGTTATTACCAGATGACTTAATCATTAAAAATAACTGCTCAAAATCAATGATTTCCATACATAAAAAACACAATGCATCCGTAATGGCTAGCATGAAGGTAGGTAAAAAAGAAGTCTCAAGATGGGGAATTTATAATGTTAAAAAAAAAATTAATAAAAATAATTTCATAATTAAAAATGTTATAGAAAAACCATCCGTTAAACTTGCGCCATCAAATAACGCTGTTATAGGAAGATATATTTTGCCCAGAACAATTTTTAATAAATTAATTAAACTTAAACCTGGTAAGGGTGGTGAAATTCATATTACTGATGCTATTCAGTCTTTAATTGATGATAATCATACATTTGTAGGTCATAATTTTACTGGTAAATATTTAGATTGTGGAACAATGAAAGGTTATATTAATTCAACTTTAGAGATTTCGAAGATATGAAACTTTGCATGATAGGCGCGGGATATGTTGGTTTGGTAAGTGGTGTATGCTTTTCCGATTTAGGAAATGAAGTGATATGTGTAGATAAAGATTTAAATAAAATTGAAAATTTAAAAAAAGGAATTATTCCAATTTATGAACCAGGCTTAAATGAGCTAGTTTTAAAAAACTTTAACAACAAAAAGTTAAAATTTTCAACAAATTTAAAAGAATCCGTGTCAAAATCAGACATTATTTTTATCTGTGTTGGTACACCAACAAAAAGAAACGGTAGTGCTGCTGACTTAAGTCAAATTTACAATGTTGTGAAAGAAATTAGCAGTTCTATTGCTAAGTTTAAAATTATTATTACTAAATCTACCGTCCCAGTTACTACTGGTGATGAAATTGAAAAAATAATTTCAAAAAAAATATCTAAAAAATTGTTTTCTGTGGTGTCAAATCCTGAATTCCTAAGAGAAGGTGAGGCTATAAGAGATTTTACTTATCCCGACAGAATAGTTATTGGCACTAATGATAAAAAATCAAATAATATTTTAAAAAATCTTTATTCTCCACTTATTTCCAAAGGTTCAAAATATATTAATGTATCAAGAAGAGCTGCTGAATTAACAAAGTATGCATCCAATGCTTTTTTAGCTACCAAGATTACTTTTATTAATGAATTATCAAACTTATGTGAAAAAATAGATGTTAATATTGAAGATATATCTATTGGTATGGGTCTCGATAAAAGAATTGGTAGTCGTTTTTTAAGAGCAGGACCAGCCTATGGTGGATCATGTTTCCCAAAAGATACGAAAGCTATTGTCTCTACAAGTGATAGATTTAAAACTAATCTTTCTGTTATTAAAAGTGTAATTAAGTCCAATGAAAATAGATCCTCATTAATGTTAAAACGAGTTTTTGATATATTAAATAATAATGTTAAAAATAAAAAGATATGTTTTTTAGGTGTTACCTTTAAAGCTAACACTGATGATATGAGGGATTCATCTTGTTTATCAATGATACCGTCTTTGGTTAAAAAAGGAGCTAAAATAAATTATTTTGATCCAACAGGTGAAAAAAATGAATTTAAGAAAATTAATAATGTTATTTTTTCAAATGATATTAAGTCCGCAATCAGTAACTCGGATTTAATAATCATTCATACAGAATGGAATGACTTTAAGTCAATTAAATTTAATAGAGATGTTAAAAATAAAAGTTATAGAATTTTTGATATGAGAAATATCTACTCATCAAAAAAAATGAAAGAGCAAAAAATAAAGTATTTTGCTATCGGTTCTTAATTTAATTCAAAAATTGCATCAACTTCCACAGAGACGCCAAGTGGTAAACTATTTGTGCTAACGGCAGCTCTTGTATGCATGCCCGCGTCACCAAAAACTGATACTATTAAATCTGATGCCCCATTAATGACCTTAGGTTGTTCTGTAAAGTCTTCAGTGGAGTTAACAAATCCTGTAAGTTTTAGGCATGATTTAACCTTTGATAGATCGTTATTACATGCTTTTTTTACTTGTGAAATTATACTCAAACCACATCTCTTAGCAGCTTCATAACCATCTTCAGTTTTTAATTCTTTCCCAAGTTTCCCTTTTATTAAATCTCCATTAGCAGAAATTGAAATTTGTCCAGATATGTAAAGCATTTTCCCTAATACTTTTGAAGCAACATATGACCCAACAGGGTCTCTTGCTTCTGGTAATTCTAAATTTAATTCTTTAATTTTATTTTCATATGACATTTTTATTTCTCCATAAATTCGGTTAATGTTTTGCTGTTTTTAAAATTAATAAGTTTTTCTTTAAATGTTGATTTATTAAATTTATCTTTGCTGTTTTTAACATTTGTAGTTGCTTTTTCTTTAAGATCTTTTGCTTCAATTGTTGCTTTAAGCTTAAGTTCTTTAGATTTTTCTTTTAAATTAACCGCAGTACATTCTAAATATTTTGCGCTTAACTTGTCGAATTGCGTGCAGTCATTTTTCGCAGCTATAGAATTTTTGCAACTAAAAAGTACCGTTATTATAATTATAAAGATTATTTTTTTCATTTTTTCTTCTTTTTTTTGCTTTTCTTATTTCTATCGTATTCTTTTCTTTTCTCAATCAATATTAGAGCTTCATCCATGTTAAGTTCAAGTGGATCTTTTTCCTCAGGTATTGTTGCGTTAAGTGATTTATATTTAATATAAGGCCCATACTGTCCTTTCATTACTCTAACAGGTTTCTTGTCTTCTGGATGTTCACCAAGATCTTTAATGATTGAAGCAGACATCCTACCTGGTTTAGCTTCAGCTATTAGGGTTATTGCTCTATTAAGACCAATTGAAAAAATTTCTTCAACATTCTCAATTCGAGCTGATTTATTTTCACATTTTATATAAGGACCAAATCTTCCTGAATTTAGTATTATATCTTTTTGATTTTCAGGGTTAATGCCTAGGCTTTTTGGTAAGGAGCATAAAAATTTAGCCCTATCAAGATCAACACTATCTAACTCAACTCCTTTTGGAATGGAAACATTTCTTAAAATGTTGTCATCTTTTTCAGTCTTTCTTTTTCTTGTTTTCTTTTTTTTTTGGATTTCAACAACCACCTCTTTTTTAATTTCCTCAGTTTTTTTATATTGTATGTATGGGCCAAATCTTCCATTTTTAAGGTACATGTCATTACCATTTTCATGTTTTCCTATAAATTTTGGTTCAGCTAATTGTGATTGAGCTGCAGCTTTTGCCTTAGATAGTGGTCTTGTGAATTTACAATCTGGATAATTTGAACAACCTATAAAAGCACCACCCCTAAAACTATTTTTTAAACTCAATAATCCAGTATCACATAATTTACATTGTCTATTTATATTACCATCCTTGTCTCTTTCAAAAATTAAACTACCAAGACTATCGTTTAAGAGATCTAAAACTTCTCTCGTTCTCTTTTCTTTAACGTCAGATACATTTTGATTAAAATCTTTCCAAAACATTTCTAAAACTTTTATCCATCCTTCTTTACCAGTGGTAATATCATCTAATTGATTTTCTAATTCTGCTGTAAAATTATAATCTACATATTTTGAAAAAAGTTTTTCAAGGAATGCTGATATTAGCTTACCTCGATCGGTGGGATGAAATCTCTTATTAATAGCTTCTGCATAACCTCTTGTAGATATAACCGATATAATACTTGCATATGTTGAGGGTCTTCCAATGCCTAATTCTTCTAATTTTTTAACTAAACTTGCCTCTGAGTATCTTGGGGGAGGTTGTGTAAAATGTTGCTCATCTAATAACGCTTCAATATTGATTGGTCCTTTCTTCATTTCCGGAAGTATATCCTCGTCATCTTCTTTTTTAT
>ERZ890510.407-NODE-407-length-34304-cov-6.764957_pt1 | contig 34304 bp, 30 predicted proteins | sample MGYA00521265_ERZ890510 | MGnify/ENA primary metagenome ERZ890510 (study PRJEB32303, sample SAMEA104408624) | aquatic metagenome | biome: Brackish water; feature: Chemocline; material: water | place: Baltic Sea | collected 2014-10-26T21:54:00 | depth 110 m ... | reverse complement strand
TGATGGCATGAACAAATACTGGGCCGCCCACATCTGGTGCTGCCCGACACCAGTCACCACTACCGGGTCCGCGCTGTGCTCAACGATCTTGTTGAGCTCGCGTAGCACGTATTGGGGCGTCACCACTTCGGTGTCCGGCACGTCCAGGCTGGGGTGGCCGTGGTCCAAGTCGGCCAGCCGCTCCAGCCACGCATGGCGTGGCTCGTGCCGAACCAACGGCAGGAGCGCGTCCAGGGTCTCCTGCACGTCGCCCACCAGTGCGATATCAGCCTTCACGTTCTTGTCGATCTGGCTCTTCTCGATGTCCATGTGAACTATCTTTGCGTTCGTCCCGAACGATCCTGGCCGTCCGATCACACGGTCGTCGAAACGCATGCCAACGCCGATGATCAGATCGGCCTCGACCGTCGCGATGTTGGACGTATACATGCCATGCATGCCAACCATGCCCATGGCCAGCGGGTGATGACGAACGAACGCGCTTGTTCCGTGAAGCGTGTTGAGCACGGGAACGTTAGCCTTCTCAGCGAGCTGCGCAAGTTCGTCCCAGGCACGCGAGATGTGGACGCCGCGCCCAGCGATCAGGATCGGGCGTTGCGCTTCGTTCAGGAGCCTTGCCGTCTCCTCGATCTTGCTAGCGGACGCTCGGGGAGCCGGGCGTACTTCGCTGGTCGTCGGGTACTCGAACTCGATCTCCTCCGCCTGCACATCCTTCGGCAGATCGACGAGAACCGGGCCGGGCCTGCCTTCGGTGGCGACCCTGAATGCCTCACGTATCGTCCAAGCGATGTCGTTCGGGTCCATCACCAAGAACGCCTTCTTCACCACTGGCGTCGCCATAGCCACGGTGTCGCACTCTTGGAACGCCTCTTTGCCCATGAACGGGCGAGCGACCTGGCCTGTGATGGCCACCATCGGCGTGGAGTCCATCTTGGCTGCTGCAAGCCCCGTCATCAGGTTCGTCGCGCCAGGCCCGGACGTCGCTACGCACACGCCGACCTTGCCGGATACCCGGGCGTACGCCTCTGCCGCATGCGCTGAGGCTTGCTCGTGGCGCACCAGGATGTGCCGGAGTTGGGGGTAGTGCCAGAGCGCATCGTAGAACGGGAGGATCGCTCCTCCAGGGAAGCCGAAGATGACATTCACATCTTCTTTCAAAAGGGCTTCGCAAACGCCCATCGCGCCGGTGATTTTCATGTGCTGTCCAGGGGCTCCAAAATTAGCCGTTTCCTGCGCCTATTTAAGGCGTGACGGCCCTTGGAGGTTATCAATTTTCCTGGTTTTCAGTCAACGGATTCAGGAGCGAGCATCGCCTCTGTGCGACGCTTTGCGAAACATGGAGCGGGGCGCTTGTGCGCGCTACCCGCCAACGCTAGCATCCGCCCGTATCGTCGATCGATTCCCACGTCCCCTAGAGGTTGATTCCATGGCCAAGATGACCCCTGAGCAATCCGCAGCTTTCCTCGCACTGCCCAACATCGCCCATTTCATCACCCTTCGCGCCGACGGCTCACCTCACTCGGTGCCTGTGTGGTACCAGTTCGCAGATGGTCGTTATTACGTGTTTACGCCTGCCACATCGCTCAAGATGCGCAACCTCGCACGCGACCCACGCATGACGCTGTCCATCGCGTCCAGCGATACGCCATACGCCTACGTCGTCGCCAATGGCGTGGCAGACATCCTCAGCGGCGACATCACCGAGCGTGCGGTCGCTATCGCCTCCCGGTACGAAGGGCCAGACGGGGGGCTCCCGTACATCGAGAAGGTGCGCGGGCGCTTCGATGTTGCGCTGATCGCCATGACCCCAACCCACTCGCGGGAGTGGATCGCCGGCTAGTGAGTTACGCCGCCGACCTCCACCTCCACTCCTCCTACGCCCGCGCCACGAGCCCTAGCCTTGACCTGCCGCTCATGGCTCGCTGGGCCTCGATCAAGGGCATCGACCTCATCGCCTCAGCCGATTTCACGCACCCCGCTTGGCTGGATCGCTTGGAGCGTGGCTTGGTGCCGACAGGCGGGGACATCTACGAACTCGCGCCTCGTCTTCAACCGGATGCTGATGCGTGGCCACCGCCGAAGTTCATCCTCGGTACAGAGGTCTCATGTATCTACCCGCAGGGCGGGCGCTCCCATCGCGTCCACCTGCTGGTGTTCGCCCCCAACTTCGACGTTGTTCACAAGCTTTGCGTGGCATTCGCGGCTCATGGCTCGTTGACCGCTGATGGCCGACCCATGCTCAAGCTGTCGTCGCACGACGTGCTCGCAACCGCGTTGAGCATCGACGATCGATGCGAGGTCATCCCCGCTCATGCGTGGACGCCCTGGTACTCCGTTTACGGCTCCAAGGGAGGCTTCGACTCGCTCGAGGATTGTTTCGGCGACCTCGTGGGCGAGATTCACGCCGTCGAGACTGGCCTCTCCAGCGATCCATCGATGAACTGGCGCGTGCCTGAGTTGGACGGCGTCAGCTTGGTGTCTTTCTCGGACGCGCACTCGGCACAACGTATGGGCCGCGAGTTCACCGTGTTCGCTGGAGAGCCTACCTACGACAGCTTCCGTCAGGCGCTCGTCGATGGCGCGATCGACCACACGGTTGAGTTCTTCCCGGAAGAAGGCAAGTACCACTACGACGGCCATCGTAAGTGCGGCGTTTGCCAACATCCGGCGGTGACACTCGAACGAGGCGATCGATGTCCCGTTTGCGGCCGCACCCTAACCGTCGGCGTCCTCAATAGGATCGAATCTCTCTCGCGCAGGCCGGACACCGTGCAGCAGAGTGAGAGCGGTTTGTTCGTTGATCCCACCGGTCGACGCCCTCCATTCCGTCGGCTTGTACCCCTAGACGAAGTGATCGCCCACGCGCTGGGGCGTGGCCCGTCTACCAAAGGTGTCCGCGCCGTCTACGACCAGCTCATGGCCAACGTCGGCACCGAGTCGCACGTCCTCCAGCACGCTACGTTGGATGCGATCGTCGCCATCGCGGAAGAAAGCGTCGCCCTGGGTGTCATCGCCGCGAGGGAAGGGCGGGTGACCATCGAGCCTGGCTATGACGGCGTCTACGGCACCGTCCGCTCCGCCTAACCATAGTCAACCTAAGCCGTAGGGCGTGATCTGTGCCTCGGGGGCGTGGCGAAAACCATCAGTGCGGCCGCGACAACCAGCAAGGCCGCTTGACCCCAGAACGATGGCCGGTAGCTCCCGAACACCCCATACAGCATCGCCGCAGTGGGTGCCCCTAGCCCCAGCCCAAGCATCGCCGTCGGCAGAACGATCCCACGGATCCGGCCCAGGAACGTGCGCCCGTAGTACTGTGCCCAGATCGTGTTCTGCACCACCGTGTTGGCTCCTGCGCCTGCTCCGATCATCACGCCTGTCAGGAAGATCGCGGGTTCCGAGATCACGGTGAGTGATAGCACGATGGCGAGCCCGTGCGTGCTCATAGCAGCAACCCCTATGAACCGAGCAGGTACGCGTTCCAACAACAAGCCCGTGGCCAATGCCACCACAGCGAACGTTGCCGAGTCCACCGCGAACACCGCGGCGATCAAGCCGTCGCTGAACCCTAGCTCGGTCCAGTAGGCAGGCCGGTGCACCACGAACGCACCCGTCGCGAAGCTGGTAAGCATGTAGGCCACGAGGATCTTCCAGAACGTAAACGTGTGGAGCGCCTGCTTCGGGGTCCACACCTCTTCCGTGGGCGTCGCAAGGGCCTCCCCGTCGGGCCTGGGGGTATCTCCGTCGGGAAGCAGTCCGATGTCCTCTGGCGTTCTCCGTAACAAGAGCAAGGGCAGGGGAACCGCCAGGGCGATCATGATGATGCCTGAGGCGAGGAACGTTCCGCGCCAACCCAAGTTGCCGATCATCAACGCGTGGACGATGGCAAAGATCGAGCCGCCTGCCGCACCACCGAACGCTACAACGGCAACGGCTCTGCCTCTTCGACGGATGAACCACTTCGCCACCGGGACGTTGATGAGGACATTGTTCGGCGCAGTGACGCCCGCTGCGCCTATCACCCCGAATAGCACCAGCAGCATCCACACCTCGCCAGCTTGGCTAGCGAGGATTAACGAAACACCGCCGATCGCAGCGGCTGCGGGTACGAGTAAGCGTGAACCGAAGCGGTCGACCAGGGGGCCGAACAGGAACGACGTGCCCCCGTTACCGACCAGCCTGACCGTATGGAGCCACGTGATGGCGGCCCGAGAAACGCCAAGATCGTTGGACATCGGCAGGACGAATAGGCCGAACGTGAATGTGGCTGAGGCGTGCGATGCCAGGCTCACGAGCCACATGACACCGACGATCACCCAGCCATAGTAGATTCGCTGCGGCGGCACGGTACTCCAATGAGATGTCTGGGGCTACGGTGAGGTGATTCTACTCTGCCGCAACATGTTGACAGGCTGGGGTACCTGGCAGAGCATCCGGTGCAGCCGGGTGCCGTTGACCAATTCCGGCCGAATCGCAATTTTGCGTAAGAAGGGCTCAAATGGACGAGATAATTACCATGGAAGATATGGCTGCGGTTTACGATGTCCTCGACGAACTAGGCATCGATCGGGAATCCATCAACGTTGAACTGGGTAAGGAAGACCCCGGCGCTTGGGGTAAGGGCGATGGGGGAATGATGAAGCGCGAGGTGATTGAGATCACGTTGCCGCTTACCACGCCTCTGGCCGACTGGTTGCCGATCCTCAAGGCGGGACTCCAGGAGCTAACGGCAGGAGACGCATCATGACCAAGGCCACGACCAAACTCCGCGAACTGCTTGCGCGCCCTGAGACGCTACTGGCGCCTTTCACCTATGACGGCTTCACCGCACGCATCGCGGAGGAGGCCGGTTTCGATGCCGTCTACATGTCGGGCTTCGGCACCTCTATGTCCAAAGGCATCCCGGATGTCGGGTTGCTCAGCCAGACAGAGATGATCGAGAACGCTGCCTACATCGTCGAGGCCGTCTCCGTTCCTGTCCTCGCCGACGCCGACACCGGCTATGGCAACGCCATCAACGTCGGTCGCACCATCCGCCAGTACGAGCGGGCAGGCGTGGCCGGTGTGCATATCGAAGACCAAGTCGCACCCAAGAAGTGCGGCTTCTTCGATGGCAAGATGGTGATCGAGATGGACGAGGCTGCCCGAAAGATCCAAGCCGCCGTCGAGGCCCGCTCTGACGACGATTTCGTGGTCATCGCTCGCTGCGACGCTTTGGTGGTCAACGGCTGGGATGATGTCGAGCGTCGTTGTCGCGCCTACGTGAACGCCGGCGCCGACCTCGTGTTCGTGGACGGCATCCGCACCGCCGACGACCTCGCCGAGTTCGCCTCGCGGCTCAACGACCTCCCGCGCATGTACAACGGAGAGCTACCGCCGACGGATGTCGCATCTGCTGGCTTCAAGATTCAGATCCACCGTGGCCCGGTCTTCGCCCTCTACCCGATCATCAAGGAAATGATGGTCGAGCTTAAAGAGAAGGGTGAGATATCCGCCATGTCCCGCTGGGGCACCGGCGGCGCCCTCCGTATGGATATTGCCAACGCCCTCGGCCTCGAACGCATCACCGAATTGGAGCAGCGCTACGCGACCTCCGGCTAGTGACAGTTGCCCCTAGCGAGAATGGCACGCAGGACGCTACGCTGTGCTGCCTGCGTTGGCCTGATGGCGCATGTATCTTGGGCCCAGTGTTCAGGAGTAAATGAGACAAAATGGGCCACTTTGGACCCACCCCAACGGCCGCGCCGCTCGGCGGCTGGGCTCCGCCGCTCCTAGGAGGGGTGTCCATTCAGGCCCAGTTCGCGACAAACCAGATTAAAAAGGACCAAAATGAGCAGTATCACACTCAAAGACGCCCAGACCGCCATCGACGGCGCACTCGCCAAAGCCAAAGAGCTTGGCTACAACGTCGCCGTTGCCGTGGTCGACGTTGAAACCAGCGTCGTGGCCTCCATTCGCATGGACGGCACCAACCCGTTCACGCCTGACGTCGTGCGTGGCAAGGCGGTCGCGACGGTCATCTCGCGTGGTACGCCCAGCGGCGTCGCGGCCGATCGTTTCCCTGATGGCCTGAAGGATCACGTAACCGCCCTTTACGGTGGACGCGTCACCTGGGTGCAGGGCGCCGTCCCCATCAAACGGGGCGACGTATTGCTGGGCGCCATCGGCGTCGGTGGCGGCCCACCGGACCAAGATGAGGTCATGGCCCAGGCAGGCGCCGACGCGCTAGCCTAGACAACCTTCGCGCGGTACCATGCCGAACGGTGTTCGCCGAGGCGAATGCCATGAGTAGATCAGAGACACCGAGGAGATAGCACTCAATGATCATCGATTCCCACGGCCATTACACGACTGCTCCCGCAGGCATGCAGATCTTCCGCGCTACGCAGATCGCGTTCCTGGGGAACCCGGTCAAGCATCCCGTCAACGTCAGCGACGACGAGATCCGCGCGTCGCTGGACAACGGCCAGCTCAAGCTGCAGAACGAGCGCGGAACAGATGTCGCGCTCTTCTCCCCTCGGGCTTCCCACATGGGGCACCACTTCGGAGACGAACGCATCAGCCGCAACTGGACGGAGGTCTCCAACGACCTCATCGCCCGCGTCGCTGGCATCTACCCCGACCGCTTCATCGGCGTCGCTGCGCTTCCGCAGTCACCCAAGCAGAAATCCATCCAGGGCTGCGTTGATGAACTTGAACGTTGCGTCACCGATCTCGGTTTCGTGGGCTGCAACCTCAACCCCGACCCGTCGGGTGGCTACTGGCAAGACCCGCCGCTGGGTGATGAGTTCTGGTACCCCCTCTACGAGAAGATGGTTGAACTGGACGTTCCCGCCATGATTCACGGGTCGGGCACCTGCAACCCCGCGCTGCACACCACCGGCTCCCATTACATGAACGTCGACAACACCGGCATGTACCAGTTGATGGACTCGACCATCCTCCAGGACTTCCCCGGCATCCGATTCATCCTCCCTCACGGTGGCGGATCGCTTCCGTTCCAGTACGCTCGATTCCAGGGCCTCAGCATCATGGCCAAGCGTGAGCCGCTGGAGGAGTGGGTCAAGAAGGTCTACTTCGACACCGCCATCTACAGCCAAGATGCCGTCGAGCTCCTCATCAAGAAGGTTGGCGTAGACAACGTCCTCTTCGCCTCAGAGATGATCGGTGGCGTCCAAGCCGTCGACCCGGCCACCGGCCGCCAATTCGACGACACCAAGCCCTACCTCGACGAGATCGAGTGGCTCACGGACGAGGACAAGGTCAAGCTCTTCGAGACCAACGTCCAGAAGGTCTACCCCCGCATGAAGCCCTACATGGACAAGATCGCCAAGGCATAAAGCCCAGCTAGATTCCCTGGAGTGAAAGCACGTCAAAGAGGCCCGCTCATACCATGAGCGGGCCTCTTTTGCTCTCATTCCGCTATCATGCCATAGCGAAAGATTCCGAAAAGATGTTGTGAGAACCTACCGATGCTGACCCGCTCTCTATCCCTGGTAACCGTACTCGCCTTCCTCGTTGCCTGCGGCGCGCCTGCCGACACGCCAACCCCACTCCCGCCCACCACGGTAGAAGAGTTGCTGGAGCGCACGACCGCAGCCATGGCGTCAGTCGAGTCCTACTCCTTCAAAGGTTCGCTCCGCAACGAGAGCGTCCGGGATGGACAGCCCTCGGTGAGCGTGATCACCACGGAAGGCGAGCGTGGCCCTGGCCGCAGCTATTCAACCCGCGACACCTACGCCGCCGACCCATCACGAGATTACGGCGGTGCGATCGTCGAGTGGCTGGCGGTCGACGGCGTTGTCGTGAGTAGGACGGCTGCTCCGGTGGAAGGGCCTTGGAAGGAAGAAGCGTTCTACATGTCGGGTCGCCCCCCATCGATTCCGCCGGTGGCGATTCCCGCTGATTTCGATCCCATCTCGTGGGATGCCCAAGCAAGTTTGGATGCCCGAACGGTGCATCTCGTGACCGGCACATCATCCGGGATATACGGAGGACGACTGACGGCAGAGATCGATATCTACATCGCCTCCGACTCCTATCGCATCGTGAGGATTGTGATACGGGTGGATGCGGCTGCAGATCGGCCTTCAGGCAGCGGGGGGCCGGAGAGCGAATCGATCACCGTGGACAGCCGGTTGTCGGGCTACGGGAGCACCGTCGAGATTGAGTTGCCCGCTGAGTTCGAACCGGCACAGTTCGCCACCTACGTCTTCGAGATTGGCGGGGAAATTCCAGAGGAGCATCTACGAGAGATCGTCTCCGACCGCCTCAGCGAAATCGGGGCTACCGGCACGGGAACCTCGATTGTTGATGGCACCCTAACGATTCGTCTCATCGGCCAGACCTTCCCACCGGAGCGCGTCGCCGCAGCGCTCGGTCGGGTGGGCTACGTGGAGGTGTTGCTGCGCCGGTGCACTACGGGCGACTGCAAAATCGACCAGGGGTACGTCGACACCGCGACAGGCGTGAACAGCAGCCACATCCTTCGCGCCAGCCCCACCCACTCCCCGCTCAGACCCACCTCTCCCATTGGCATCAGCCTTACCGATCAAGGGGAGGCATTGCTCAATAGCGTGGTCAGCCAGCTGCCACCCGGCTCGGACTCCACTCTCGTGTTGATCGTCGATGATGTCCTAGTGCTCAATTCGCCCGTTGAGATCGGCACATCCAGTCTGCAATTGCGAATGACGGGCGACTTCGCCACCGCGCAGGAGGTTGAAGGCTGGTCCGCCGTCATCGGGACTGGGCCGCTAGAGGTAGGCCTCACGCTGCTCGATTACATCCCTCCCCGCTCTCCGCACCAGGTACGGCCTGGTCTCCAAGATCCAACGCCAACGCCGAATCGCTAGGCGATGACGTGAACACCATGGACTTCACTTTCTCGTGCCGTAGCTGTATGTTCCCAGCACCCTGTCGCGCGACACCAGGCGCGCACGCCCACTGGAGATTCAATGCAGCAAGGTGAAGACGCCACGGTGGATACCGTGACGAGTGCGCTCCCGGTTGAAGATGAAGTATCCGACGCTGAGAAGCGATCGGCGCTATGGCTGACCAACGGTTCGCACGCCGTTAACCACTTCCAGAACGGCATAGTCTCGTTCATGTACGTGGACATCATGAAGGAGTTCGGCATCGGCTATGTCGAGTTGGGGATCCTCGTCGCCGTCCGCAACGCCATCGGTAGCATCCTCCAGGGGTCTTTCGGATTGATTACCCCGTTCGCCCGAAAAACACGCCTACTGGGGCTGGGCAACATCATCATGGGCATCGGCGTCGCCATTTCAGGCTTCGCAGGCTCCTTCTTTGCGTTTGGCGCGGGGCGAACCGTGGTGGAAGCGGGCTCCGCTGCGCAACACCCGGTTGGTGCCAGTTTCCTCGCGGGCCACTTCCCCAAGAACCGAGGAACCATCCTCTCCCTCAACGTCAGCTTCGCGGGTATCGGCGGGTTTGCCGCACCGCTCCTGGCCCCGCTCATGGTCGTTGCCCTTGGTTGGCGTCAAACCCTGCTCATCATGTCCATCCTCAGCGTGATCATTGGCATCGGATACCTGATTCTCTCGCGTCTCTATCCCCGATCGCCCGTAGACCAAGCGAATAGCCAAGGTGGCACGAGTAGCAAGGGCAAGCTCAAGGAAGGACTGCGGAACTACAAGATCGTGCTGCGCAATCGCAACATGCTTGTCGTGTCTTCGGTCATGATGGTCGGCGCAGCGGGCAGGGGGGGCGGTATCAACGACACCTATCTCATCCCCCACCTCGTCAAAGATCTCGGCCTGGTTCTTGGGGTCGCAGGCCTGGCCAAAGCGGCACAGCAGGCTGGTGGCATCGTTGGTCCTATCGGGTTCGGATGGCTGTCAGACCGCATCTCACGCAAACGTGTTCTTCAGGCGTCGCTGCTGCTGTCGGCAATCGGCAGTTGGGTCGTCGCGTGGATGGGCCCTTCGCTGATTCCGCTGTTCATCAGCCTCTTCATCTACGGGGTGTTTACGCACTCCCGCATGACACTGACCCAGGCGCTCATCGCCGACTCGGTGGAGGAAAACGAGCGTGATGCGGCCTTCAGTGCATTCTTCCTGATCGGCTTCATCTCGGTACCCATCTGGGGCATCACAACCGGCGTGATGATGGAGTTCTTCGGCTTCTCCGTCGCCTTCTCCGTCATCGCCTTCACCTACATCATCGGCATGTTCCTCATGTCCTTCGTGCAGGAAAAACCGCGCGTGCCAGCTTAGGCCTGACCGCTGTTGATGCGCTCTATCATCCGCCGCACGTACCAGGCGTCGGGTGCGCGCACGATAGGGTCGACATAGCGCCCCAGATCCTCAAGCGCCGAGGCTCGATGACCCTGCCGGTAGCGCAGCATACCGCGATCCCGACGGTGCCCCGCCTCACCAGGCTGGAGCGAGATCAGCAGCGTCAGCACCCGCTCAGCCAGCGCCAGATCCTCTCGCTGCGTCCATATAGCCGCCAGGTTCCGCAGCATCCGAGCCAACAGCGACCGCGAGGAGACCGGGGCCAGGAACGAAGGATCCCACCGCATGCCCTCGTTGATGCGCTCGAACTGCGCTCGACATTCGGGCTCGCTCAGGATCACGCCTCTGTTGAAGGGATCAACGTACAACCCGTCTTCATCCACGTGGCGGAGCAGGAAGTGACCAGGCATACCTACACCGGCCATCGGGACTCCCAGCCGTGCGCCGACCTCGATGTACAGCAGCGACAGCGTGATGGGGATACCGAGCCGCCGCTCGACAACTTGATTCAGAAGGCTGTTGCGTGGGTCGTAGTAGTCGTCCATGTCGCCCGCGAAGCCGAGTTCGTCGAACAGATGCTCGTTCAGCGCGTTGATCTGGCCGAGCGGCGTCTCAGCGGGGCCAACGCGGTGGCTGGCACCAGCGGCGAGGTCGTCCAACCGGGCGAGCTCTGCCGTGACGTTGACCTCCGGACTCAGCGCAGCCGCCGCTGTCAGCGCGCACTCGGCGGTGTCAATCACCTCGCCGGTGCCGGACACCAGTTGGTCGAAGCGCTCTATGGCCGTGGAAGTCTCCATTAGGTCGTAGTATAAACACGGGGCAGGTACCCAGCGGAGGTGTTCGCGATGGCTGATGATGTGCCGATCTGGGAACGCGTGGCAGATGCGCTCTATTTCATCGACGACCCTGGCGCTATCGCGCAGATCGCGTCGAGATTCGAGGCGGCATACGCCCCCGTGATCGCGACTGCGACCACCGACGCTGTGCGGACAAAGGCCATCGAGGCGCTTTGGCACTACCTGTCGGCAGGCGCGACGCCTCGCAAGCACTGGGCGCTGACCAAGGGCGAAGCGCAGCAGGCACTCGATGCGCTCGTGGACCTGGCGCTGCGGGGAGTTTGACTTCGAGGTTTCTCCGCCTCAAGATTGGCGTCCCGTAAGCCATTCGTAACCAGGGGGCGCCATGACGACCGCACCACACACCAATTGCATCGATGGACACGCCCACCTGGCTCCGCGCAGCTTTCTGAACGTTGTGGCAGGCGCGTCCAAGGCGTTCGGCGTGAAGGTCGAGCGCAGCGAGGACGGTCACGCGGTTAGCCTGCCCCACATGCCGAAGCTGCGCCCTGCGGGCGGCAGGCTCGTGGAGTTGGACAGTCGCGAGGGCTGGATGGCAGCGCAAGGCGTGACGCATCAGGTCACGGGCCCCTGGTTGGACATCGTGGGCTACACGTTGCCTCCAAAGAGGGAAATCGAGTGGGTGCACCTGCTGAACGAACACGTTGCAGCGGATGTCTCGGGCGCGGGTGACGCGTTCAGGGCGTTGGCAGCGGTGCCGCTGCGGTCGGGTGACGCCGCTGCTCGCGAGCTTGAGTGGGCGGTCAACGAGGCCGGCATGGTCGGCGCGATGGTCCCCAGTGACCCCGTGGACATTGATGTGTCAGACCCGTCGCTGGAGTCCTTCTGGGCGATGGCAGCTAAGCTCGGTGTGCCGGTCCTGCTGCACGGGGCGAGCCACAGCAAGTGGGACGATTTCGGGCCGTCTTATCTCGCCTATAGCATGGGACGCACGCTGGACACGACTATCTTGGCGGCGAAACTGATCCTCGGCGGGGTGATGGATCGCAACCCGAGCCTCAAGCTGGCGCTTTGTCACGGTGGCGGTGCGCTGCCGTATCTCATCGGGCGGGTCGAGGACGGCTACAAGCGGGGTATCGAGCGCCGCGACGGCCATGAGCTGGAACTGGGTGGCCCAACGGAGTACCTGCCTAAGATGTTCTACGACACGGTGACTTTGAACGAGCGCTCGCTGCGGATGTTGATCGATTTCGTTGGAGCGGGTCACATCATGCTGGGGTCCGACTACGTTTGGGGGCCGATGGCTCAGGAGTTCTCGGGCCCAGTGGAACGCACTGCAAACGAAAAGGAGCTGGAGAATATCCGGCACGTGACTGCCGAGAACCTATTCGGCATCGCGTAGTAAGGAAATGAAATGACTGTTATCGACTGCGACGCCCACGTTGAAGAGAGCGACGCGACCTGGAGCTACATGCCCGAAGAGTGGCAGATGTTCAGGCCGTTCGCGGTGACCTTCCCGAAAAACACGTACTTCGGTTCGCACGACGCGGCTTGGGTGATCGACTACAAGATCAGGCTCTACGCTGCGAACCCGACGATCATGACCCGCGCCACCCAGAAGGACACGTCTATCCCGATCCAGGAGTTGGCAGATGTGGCGGGCCGCGTGGCTGCGATGGACATGATGGGGATCGATCACCAGGTCGTTTTCCCGTCCATCTGGCTGGGAGTGCTCGCGGAGAACGTGGAACTCGAAGCGGCATTGGCCTCTAGCTACAACACGTTCATGGCTAAACAGTGTGGATTGTCGAACGGTCGGCTGACCTACGTGGCGGTGTTGCCCTGGCGTCGCTCTGACCTGGCGGTGGCCGAGATCAAGCGCGTGACGCAGCTGGGCTCGGCCATCGGCATCTTTTGTCGTGGCATGGAGTGGGATAGCCCGCTTACGCATCCCGACTTCCGGCCAATCTTTGCGGAGGCGGAGGCGCAGGATCTACCGATCGCTATCCACGTGGGCAACGGGACGAGCCCGACGATCAGCCGGATGTTGGAAGGAATCACGCGGCCTCACTACGGTGACCCGGCGCCGCACATCAATCCGTACGGGAACGGGATAGTCAGCGGACCTTACGTGCAGTACGCCTTCCAGCAGATTCTTGGGTCGGACATGCTGGAGCGGGTCCCGAAGCTGCGAGTCGGCTTCATGGAGGCGGGGTCCGAGTGGACAGTGCCTATCGTCCGCAAGTTGCGCGAGCGCCGGGCGAAGTTCATCGATAGCGTGCTCGGCGATCGGGTCTTCGTGGCGTGCGCTGTGGATGAGGACATCCCGCACATCATCGACAAGGTGGGGGTCGATTTCCTGGTTACCCAGACAGACTTTCCTCACGGTGACGCCTTCCGAGAGGATCACCTGCGGGAAAATCTGGCCGAGCGCGGGGACGTGAGCACGGCGGATATCGCCAAGATACTTGGCGATAATCCGGCGAGGCTGTTCAAGCGGGGTTAGCCCTCTTTGATCTCAGGAAACACGCCAGTGTTGGGGGCGTGTTCGCGCTTCCAAACCATGACGGGGCGCTCGAAGACGACGACGATGGTGCCGTCCTGTTTCACGCCGCGCGTGCGGACGGTGACGATTCCGCGGGTGGGATCGGACTTGGACTCGCGGACGGCGAGCACTTCGGTCTCAGCGTAGAGGGTGTCGCCAGCGAAGACAGGATTAGGCAGCACGATCTTGTCCCAGCCGAGCGCGAATCCGTTCTGGCTGACATCTTTGACCGCGAGGCCGGTGATGACTGCGATGGTGAAGACGCTGTTCATCAGTGGCTTGCCCCACTGGGTGTTCTTGGCGTACTCGCTGTTGAAGTGGATCTGGTTGTCGTTGTTGGTCAGCAACGTAAAGTTGATGTTGTCGAACTCAGTCACGGTTCGCCCGATGGCCGAGCGGTAGATGTCGCCAACCTCGAAGTCTTCGAGGAATCGGCCTTCCCAACCTGTCTTGATTGCCACGTACTGCTCCTTCCAATGGCCCATATCTTGGACCGGGGGACTACTCGCTGCCTGAGGCCCAGTTTATCGGGCTTGCGCAAGACGCGGGTGGTGTCGCTCGGACTCTTGTTGCGGGGCATGGGCGAGCGTACAGGGACTTGGTGAAAAACAGGTTCATTCTGGGTTCATTCTGGTTGGGTCTTGGGGCGTTTGATGCAGCCAAGGGATGGCACTCTGGCGCGGGCTGTACGTGGCGGGTGCTTGGCAGCGAGTGCATCAAACCACAGCCAGGCGCGCAGTCGTTTGATATGCTTCGAGACGATGGATAGCGCCAAGTATCTCTTTTCGAGGGACCCGGTCGGGTCGATCCAAAGAGGGCACCTGAACGCAATCGCCGAACTCGTTCCATCCGACCGCGAGATATCGCTGGAGACACGCCTTGACCGCTGTTATGCCGTTCACAAGCATCGATCTGTGCCATTTGCTCGAAGAGCGGAGGATGCACGAGTTGGAGTTGCTGACCGATCTGACCGACGAGCAGTTGCGCGGCGTGGCGATGAGGGACGTTGAGCGCCCGATCTGGGAGTTGGGGCATGTGGGGTGGTTTCAAGAGTATTGGATATTGAGGCACCTGGACGGAGCCGATCCATCGATGGTGGGTTCCGATGCCTTGTATGACTCGGCGAAGATGTACACCCACGAGCGTGGAGAGCTTGCATTCCCTTCTCGGTCTGAAACTCTTGAGTACACGTCGGCGATCCTCCGTCGGTGCGTTGAGAGATTGAGTTCAAGTGAACCGGATCCTGAGGAGACCTACTCGTACCTCTTGTCCATCTTTCACGAAGACATGCATTCGGAGACCCTGACTTTTATCCGCCAAACCCTGGGGTATTCTCGGCCCAGCCTCTCAACCTCCAGATACGATGAATCGCTGCTGGTTATCGACGCTGACTTCCGGTTTCACGACGTTGACATGCCTGGTGGAGCCTTCCGTCTCGGGGCTGATGCGGACACTCCTTTTGTGTTTGACAACGAGAAATGGGGCCACATGGTAGAGGTCGAGCCCTTTTCCATATCGGCCACCACCGTGACGAACGCGGAGTTCCTGGAGTTCGTTGAGTCGGGCGGTTACGGGATGAAGGGGCTCTGGGGCAAACGGGGTAGAGATTGGCTTCGTCGAAGCAAGGCGGAGTGTCCCCGGTTTTGGCAAAAGGGTTCGGATGGTGGTTGGTATCGCAAGAATTTTGACCAACTTTCCCCGCTAGAGCCGTTCCACCCCGTGGTGCACGTGAACTGGTACGAGGCCAATGCGTATTGCAATTGGGCGCACCGGAGGCTGCCGACTGAGGCTGAATGGGAGATGGCTGCTGGCGCGATTCCTACGACCGGTGAAGGTGGCGCTAACAAGCCGAGCTTCCCCTGGGGGGATGAGACCCCAACCCCGCTAACGGTCAACATGGACTGGACGGCGATGGGATGCGTGGACGTGCGGGCGCTTGCTGCCGGAGACAGCGCTGCCGGTTGTCGGCAGATGATAGGGAATGTGTGGGAGTGGACAGCGGACACATTCGAAGCGTACCCAGGGTTTGTGGTCGACCCTTACCGGGAGTATTCGGAGCCGTCCTTCGGGAAGAAAAAGGTTCTGCGGGGAGGCTCGTGGGCGACGCGGTCTCTCTTGATACGCAATACCTGGCGGAACTTCTACATGCCTTTCCGGAACAATATCTACGCTGGCTTCCGTACTTGCGCCGTTCGATAGCCTGAGGCAACTTAGGCGAGCGGCGTCAACGCTCCCGCTTGGGGCGCTCGGGTTCGTTGGGGGCTGCGTCTCGAAGTAGTAGTATGTACCCCTCATGTACATACCGAAATTCACCCTTGTCGGTGGCCGCAGGAGGATCCGGTCGGTCGCCGTCGCAGCCGTGAATGTGATCGCGCTGTTGTTGGTCGTGGGCTGCGGCGTTACGCCTACGGTGGCGCCTGGCGCAGACCTGCCACCGGCTCCCTCATCGGCTGCGACTCCCCCCGCGTTGTCTGACGTCCCTGACATTGGCCCCGACGGTCGAATAGGGTGCTCGACCACGCTCGCGTTTGTGATCGGGCCCTGGAAGGTTCTGCGGGGCATCGATCAAGTGCCTTCTGGGCCCGATTCGGCCAACGCGATGGGATGCAACTTCGTACGGGGCGTGGAGAGCGTGACGGTCGTGTTGCGGGGTGACGCCAGGGAGCTGACCCGAACGTACTCGCTAGAGGCTCCAATGAGTACCATCCGATTCCCTATGGAGGATGGCGCTTTCGGTATATTGCCTTCCGACCTTCCATTGAGCGAGTACATGCGCGAGGTGTGGGTGACCTACGAGGGAGGGGAGACGGAGCAGGTCCCACCGCTCTCATTCAGGCCGGTCTACGTGGTCGGGAACCGTTCAGATCAGGTGCCTCCGACGCCGACGCCTTGGCCTCCGGCTACGGCGCCAAATCCTGCCGGCCCTGAGTTGGTCGTTGGCATCGCATCAGCGCTTCGTGACGTGATGGCCCCCTGGCTTGAGTCGTTCGCAGATGAGCATGCGAATGTGGTCGTCTCGTATCTGGAGGAAGACCGGCTAATCGATCGTACAACGGCGGAACGGTCGGCCGCTATCTACGTCATGGACGTCCTGGTCGTGAGCGTCGCTACGAGTGAGCGGTTCGCAGCGTACGGCGCGGTCGACTCCGTCCATGGATTGGATCTCGATGGGGCGAGCGAGTGGACGGTCGCCGTGATGAAAGATGCTCCTCACCCTGAGGAGATAAAGCTGTTTTTAGAGTGGGTGGGCGCTGAATAAGTGGTGGTGGCTAAACCTAGTCACGGTCGTTTCGCTGGCGACGCTATTGGGCGGTTGTGCGCTTGGCCCCTCACAAGGTTCAGTCTCGTTGGGTGAGCAGAACGCTTGTCGGTTCCGGGCTGAACCTACGGCCATGCCGTCCGATGCGACGGCAACCCCGTCTCCTACGCCGCCGCCACGACCGACAGCAACGCCGTGGGGTTATCTAGCACCGTCGCCGACACCGAGTCCAACACCAGGGCCGACTGTGGAGTCGATCCCGCTGCGGCTTCCAGATGGGGTTGCTGGCTGGGCGGACGCGATCGTCGAGGTTGGTGAGCCGACCGATTCGGGCGGGATGCGCACGCAGGCGGGCTTAGTGGTGAGCGAGGATGGGGCCGTGCTCACGGTGTTTCGGTTGCCTCCGCGACCGGATGGAATACAAGTGACGCTGGGCGGGCGACCGGTGCCTGCGACGGTCGAGGCGTTCGAGCCGCTCACGGGGGCGACGCTACTCAGGGTGGAGGCAACTGGGCTTACGGTTGCGCCTCTCAACGCCTGGAACGTCGGTAGTCCTAGCGAACGTGCGCTGGCGATCTGGCCGGAACACGCAACCGGTCATCTGGTGGTTGAGGGGATGCTGGCGACTCGCGATGAGCTATCTCCGGAGGATATGTTTGCGCTGCTGGTCGACTCCGAAGCCCGGAGCCCGGCGATGGGGGCGGTGATAGTTGCGGTCAATGGGGAGCCGATCGGGTTGGCAGGCAGTGCATCTCTATGGGGAGGCACCGGTTTCTTTCCGAGAGGCCCACTCTTATTCGTGCGCGTGCTGGCTGGGGTGGAGCTCGAAGCCGGACTGCGGCTGCTTGGCGGCGAGCGACCGGAGGTCGCGAGAGTGCCCGGCGCGGTGGCGTATCACGGCCAGAGTTGGGTCAAGTTCGTCGACAACCCGCAGACGCGTGAGGCAGTGTCGGGGCCGGTAACTGAGGAGTCGTCCGGTCTTCGCCCGGCGGCTACGCTGGATGGTCTTGGGGGGCGTCCCCCGTACATGGGTGGCCGGGAAAGTGGCACTGTGCTTGAACTGCGCTACTTCGAGCCCCAGGAGTTGCGCGGTCGCGATGACCGGGTGCTGGGGACTGGGCGCTACATCGCGTTCTGGTGGGCGCGCGGGGAAGGCAAACCTGATGTTGTGCTCTGCGGTAGTGACGAGCATCACGTTGGCGCAGCATTCGAGACATCGGGGCTTGATCGATTCGAGGCATTGATGGACGGTCTGCCGACGAGACGGAGTATCGTCGATCCGGTGGAGCCATCCTTGCTGGGGGCGTATCGCGGTTGATCTATGGCGCATACGAAGATGATCTGGATAGAGCCAGCCTTAGATTCCGGTACGCGACGTTCGAGGTATGGGGGCCAGTCACGAGCGTGACTGAGGGGCCGAGCAGGACGACGGTGGCGTTGGAAGGGGGCACTGGAGGTGGTGTGGTGTGTTCGTACCAGACGGGGGTAACGCCAACGCTGGCGCTTGGTGACCGGGTGGCCGTTCGTGGCGTGATCACCGGTCGCGCACTCACGGACGAAGGATTCGATGTGGTAATGGCTCGCTGCGAGTTGGCCGGGACGCCCGCCGGACGGTTGTTGGAGGATGAGCCGCAGGTGGTTCTGGGGCCCTCAAGCGGCGGAGGGAGTAGGGACCTCACGGCAACAGAGGGGCTGACGCTGTCTAAGAATCGGTTTGACGCTGGAAGCCCGGTATCGTTTGAATATGGGGGACGGGGTGGGGGCGGGTGAGGTGGTGGATGTGACGATCACCGCTCCCGGCGGGGTGAACATACGGGTGGGCGAGTAGACCTCAGGCGCCAACGGAGAGTTTCATGCTCAAGCGGCTGCAAGCGAACTAGCCACCGGCCTGCATGCGATCGTCGCTCTCGGCGACCAGGGAGGACTGGCCTTGACGGCGCTGTTGGTCAGATGAGCGCTGTGAGGGGTGTTACGCCTTCACGCCATCGGCGGCGCTGAGCGTGAGGTAGGGCCAGTTCTCTGCGGCGGGGAAGACCTCTTGAATTGCGTCGATGTGCGTCATGTCGTTGTGTGCGGCGTCGGTGAGGATGTGGGGCGGATCGGCGCCTTCTTGAACGGCACGCACGGGACGCAGGATGTATTCACGCACGGCGATGATGGCGACGTCGCTCATGCCCAGGCGCTCTTGGGTGCGGTCGAAGATGCCTGAGTAGTCCATGGTCTCCGTAACCACGGCGTCCTGGATGAGCACGCTCTCGATGCCGCTGTGGTTGCCGTTGGTCATCATTTGGCGATCCTGATGGTAGCCGTTGCGCATGTGCTGCGTTTTGTTGAAGTTTTCATCGATCACTGTGGCACGGTCCACGTCGGCTTGGGTAACCGGCCGCTTGAGGTAGCCGCGGTCGTACCGCCAGGTATGGGTGTCGTCGATGGGCACGTAGAAATGGATCTCGCGGTTGAACACCGGCACCCAGACCTCGCGTGGCATCACGAAACTGGAGACGCGCAGGTACTGTCGTGTCCGGTCGTTCTGTTTGCGTAGCGCGACGAGGCGGAGGCCGAAGTCGGTCTCTTCCGTCTCGTATTCCGGTGCGAGGTCATGGAGGAGGGGGCGACCTTCAGCGAGTTGATCGTAGCGTTGGTGCAGCAACGAAACGTGAGCGGAGTCGCACTCGCCCTCGGCGCCCTGGAGCCAGTTGCAGTCCATGAGCACTTTGGTGACGTAGACGTTCTCTCCAGGAACCTCTGTGAAGCGGTAGTTCGGGAAGACGGGCCGCTTGTCCTTCGGGTCGAGATACGCCCAGATCATGCCCGCTGTTTCGTGTGTGGCGTAGGAGGGATGGTGCACCTGGTTCTTGATGACGCTGCGTGCGGGATCCGCTGGCGTGTCGAGCACGTTGCCGTCAACGTCGTACATCCAACCGTGGTAGATGCAGCAGAGGCAATCGCCCTCAGAACGTGCGTAGACGAGCGACGATCCACGATGCGAGCAGTGCTCTTGAAGCAGGCCTACGCGTCCGTCGGCCAGGCGGTAGGCAACAAGTTCTTCGCCTAGCAATCGCACGGCCACAGGCTTCGAAGAGCTATCGGGTAGCTCCTGGCTCAGCAGTGCAGGCAGCCAGTATCACTGCATCATGTCGTTCAACGGTGAATCGTCGTTGGTACGAGTGATTAGGGCGTTTTCCTCTTTGCTAAGCATCTGCATGGCTCCCGTACGTCATCGATTGCGAGTGATGGGGGCATGGTACTCGGAATCTACAGGAATTCCATATGGGAGCCAGGATTCATGTGGGAGTGCTAGATGCCGCTGGGGGCGGTCGTCTACGATATAGAACCGGGAGCGGTGAACGCTGACTTCAGGAGAGCCCACGAGAGAGGTGATCGACGGATGGAACAGGAGCCCGCAGGACAGGATGTGCCGATTGAATGGCGTGTCTTGATAGGACTTGGCGTTGGTGTCGGTGTAGGTTTGGCGTTACGAGACGCGCCGATCGGGATCGGAGTTGGGATCGTCTTCGCTCTGGGCGCAGCTTTTTTGTGGAAGCCAGGTAGGAAACTCTAGCCGAGAATCCGTACGCCGATCATCCCCACGAGGAAGCCCAAAGAGGCACCTGTTGCGGGACTCCAGTGCCGGTCAAGCCTGGCATTGGGCGCGATATCTTGAAAGATCAGATACAGGATCCCGCCCGCTGAGAACAGCATCAGCGATGCGATCGCTTGGTCATGCCCCGCGAAAAGGAATGCGCCAACAAGCGCAGCGACGATCCCGACGAGGCTGAAGGGCACCAGGATGAGTAGCGCTTTGTTGGGGCTGAACCTGGATTGGACCAGATCGCCGAAAGCGTTGTACGACTCTGGTAAGTTTTGGATACCGATGAAAAAAGCGAGCAACAGGCCTGCTCGCTTGTCGGTCGAGAAGACCGCTCCTAGAGCGATCGCTTCGGGAGCGAAATCAAGGACCATTGCCATGAGCTGGCCGCCTGCCCCGGCGCGTTGCTCGATCAATCGATCCAGGAAGAACACCGTTCCCACGCCTCCAAAGAAGGCGAGCGTGATTACGGGTAACGATAGGATATCCATGCCCTTCGGCGTGAGTACGAAGGCGACGGCAGCCACAAGTACGCCTCCACCAAAGGCGACGACTCCGTGGGATATCTCTTCGCCGCGCTCGTTCTGTGGCAGAAGGTTCGCGCGGGCCAGCAACCCTCCGATGATCACAGTGACGCCAGCGAGGCTCGCATAGCCCGCAAGTCTCGCGAATTCCTCTATAGATTCAGGTTGCATAGCCCACTCTCAACGCTGTTGACCATCCCGTAGCGTCGAGATGATAACCGGGCATGCGGGTGAGAGACCTGGTAACTTGGCGTGGTACTTGGTGAATCGCCTGTCGCATCGAATGCAGTTAGGAGCCATGTGACCCAGCCGCCACCATCGGAGCTCCTACCAGAGCATGCAAGGCGAAGAACGTTTGAGTCCTACGGAGAACCACGCTTCCGACTGCATCAGGCGTCGTGGGTCACGTCGTCCATGGCCATGCAGATGGCGCAGCTTGCCCGCCCTTGGCTAGCCTTCGAACTCTCGGACTCCGCGCTCATGCTTGGTGTCGTGGCAGCGTCTCAGGGGTTGGCCCAGGTTATCGCCGCGCCATTCGGAGGGCTCGCCGCCGACCGTTTGCCGAAGCGCACGGTGCTTCTTGTTTCCCAGATCGCGTTGCTTGCGATGGTGTCCGTGATGGCGGCGCTGGTCGCGTTCGACGCTGCTGAAGTCTGGCATCTGGCGTTGTTGGCGATGGTCCACGGCGTTGCGGTGACGTTCAACAATCCGGTTCGCCAGGCATTCATCCCGCTGTTGCTTCCCCGACGACTGTTGGCCAACGGAATGGCGCTCCACAACGGTGCCCGCAGCTTGAATCAGATCGTGGGGCCCGCGATCGTGGGCGTGTTGCTGGAGATCGAGCTATCCATCGCGTTCTTCGTGATCGTGGGGCTGCACATGACATCGGTGGTTTTCAGTACGCGGTTGCCACGTGGGCTCCCGGAGCCCGGCGCGGGCAGGAGTGTCGCGGGCGAGTTGATGTACGGCTTGCGCTACGTCGCAGGCCACAAGGTACTCAGGATCATCGTTCTGTTGTCGGTGTGCGCAACGATCTTGGTGCACCCGTACCCATCGCTGATGCCAGTCTTCCAGAAGAACGTCCTGACGGTCGGAGAGTCTAGCCTGGGCTTGATGTTCGCTAGCGTCGGACTAGGGGCGCTCGTCGCGTCCTTTGTAATCGCGACTTTTGCCACATGGTTGACCCGGAGTGGGTTGCAGCTTTTCGCTGGCTTCGCGTTCGGCTCGATGGTGGTCGCGTTCGCGTTGTCGCCGTTCTACCTGTTGTCGCTGCTCACCCTGTTCCTAGCTGGAGCCGCTGCGCAGGTGTTCAGCGTCGCTAATAGCACTCAGATGATGTACCACGCGGATCCGGCGCTGTACGGCAGGGTGTCGGGCCTGAACATCTGGATACGCGCGCTGATGTCCATCGCACTGCTCGGGTATGGCGCGCTGATCGACGTGTTCGGCGCACCAGCGACTGTCGCGACCGGTGGCGTCGTGTTCATTGGCTGCGTGGTTGGCATCACGCTGGCGTTCCCCCGGTTTTGGCGTGGAACGAGTGCTAGCGAGACCCACTAACCGACTGCCGCAAACCTAGGTCGTTCGGTCGGCGAGGGCGAGGATGTGACGGGCGCGCGCGATCACGGGCTCTTCGAGGAACGCACCTTTGTAGTTGATAGCGCCCGTACCTTCCGCGACGGCGGCGTTGTAGACGTCGAGAACTTCGCGGGCGTAGGCGACCTCATCAACAGATGGCGAAAAGGCAGCGTTGATGGGCGCAATCTGGTCAGGGTGGATGGCGGCTTTGCCGGTGTAGCCGAGTCGGCGTGCTTGGGCCGCTTCTGCCGCGATGCCATCGATATCATTCAGATCAGTCCAAATGATGTCGATTGACTCCACCCCCGCAGCAGCGGCGGCGATGGCGATGGTGGAACGGGCGAAAAGTTGGTCTTTGGCCTCGGCCTCTTTCACGAGGGGTAGGCCCATCTCGCGGGAGAAATCCTCAGCGCCGAAGGCGACAGCGACGATGCGGGGGGACGCCGATGCGATGGCGTAGGCGTTGACGAGGCCGAGGGGGCTTTCGATCAGCAGCATGATGCGCGTGCTGCCCGGTTCGGCGCCGGCGGCTTGCTCGTGACGGGTGAGGGCGGCATCGACGGCGTGGATCTCGTCTGCCGTTTCTACTTTGGGTAGGCCGATGCCCTCGATGCTGAGAGCAACGGCGCAGGCAAGATCGGCCTCAAATATCTCGGCGTGCGACGGGTGATTGAGCCTGACGAACCGTCGGGGTGCGCCGGGCGCCGCTGGCGCGGTGAGGTACTGAGCGAGCAGGTCGCGAGCTGCCTGCTTCTCGGCAATGGGAACCGCGTCCTCCAAATCGTAAATGATAGCGTCTGCCGTCAACTCGAAGGACTTCTGCAGCATACGCTCGCGCTGGCCTGGGACATACAGCCAGGAGCGGACAAGCGGTTGGGTGGTGGTCAGCATGGTGAGTTACTCCGCCTGCTCGATCGCGCCGTCCGCGATGAGCTGGTCGATCTTGGTTTGGTCGTATCCGAGAACCTCGTGGAGGACAGCCGTGGTGTGTTGGCCGAGGAGGGGCGGCGGGCCGAAGGTGTCGGGGTCAGCAGCCGACATCTTGATCGGGTTGCCAGGGGCCTTGAACGATCCACCGGCAGGATGGGGGATGTCCACGATCATGTCACGGGCGAGGACGTGGGGATCGTTTACGGCGTCCGCTACGCCGTTGACGGGCGCGACAGGGATGCCTGCGGCACTGAGGTCGGTCAGCCATTCATCGCGAGTGCGCTGTTTCAGCACGTTGGCGAGGGCTGCGTTGATTGGCTCGCGTGATTCGAGCCGTGCGATGCGCTGGAGGAGCTTATCCTGGCGCAGGTAGTCGACGTCTGCACGAACCGAATCAGGCAATTCCATCGTGCCAAGTTCGTTCATGAGCGCAGCCCAATGGTTGTTGAGGAAAGCGGCGACGAACAGGAAGCCGTCTGCTGTGGGGTAGGCGTTGTAAGGGACGTGAAGCGCGTGCTGGTTCCCCCAGCGGGCGGCTGGTAGGCCGGACATCATCTGCATGGTGGCGATGTACGTGAGCATGGACACCTGAACATCCAGCATCGAAATATCGATATGCTGGCCAACGCCGGTGCGGTCACGCGCGATGATGGCGGCAAGGATGCCCAGCGCGGCTGCCATGCCAGCTGATGCGTCTCCGTACAGCGGGCCAGCGCGCATCGGGCCGCCGTCGGGCTCGCCGGTGATACCCATGACCCCGGCGTAGGCCTGGATGCAGGCATCTAGCGCGGCCCGGTCACGCCCGGGGCCGGTCTCTCCGTACCCTGTGATAGAACACGTGATGATGCGTGAATCGACCTCACACAAAGACGGGTAGTCGATCTTCAGTCGCTGGGTCACACCGGGGCGATAGTTGTCGATGACCACGTCCGCCCACCGGACTAGGTCGTCGAAGGTTTGCTTGCCACTGGCATTGCGCAGGTTGATGACGATGCCGCGCTTGTTGCGAGAGAGCGTCATGATGTGGGGCGAGAGCCCCTTCATGGTGTACCGGGGCTCGGTGCTTTCAAACACGCGGGCTGAGTCGCCAGGGGCCGGTGGCTCAACCTTGATGACGTCTGCGCCGAGGTCAGCAAGCAGCGATGCGGCGTAGGGGCCGGACACGATGGTAGTGAGGTCCAGTACCTTCAAGCCGTCGAGTATCTTCACAGGTCGTTCGCCTCCAGAAAGGGTGGGGCTAGTGTACGCTGTGGAGGCGGAAATCGCGTAGTTTTAGAGGCCGAGTGCACCCATGGCTGATAGTCGTTTAGATGAGCCTTCGGACCAGCAGCCGACAGGCGTTCTGACTGTGGATGACCGATTCATCCCGGTCCGCGCGGAGGATCTGGCAGAGGTGCTAGCGCTGGACGTGGATACGTTCGGCGAGCACGCTGGTGCACTGCGCGAGATCGCTGAAGCGGTGACGTTGGTCATCGACCAAGAGGTCGGCACGTTCGAACGTGAGTTGGCTCATGCTTACTCGCCGTTCAATCCTGACCGCGACACGTTGGTTATGCCCGGGGACGAACCCTCTGGCGAGGATGGTGAGGCCGATGGAGTGATCGACATGCTGGAGAACCTTCTCTGGCAGGCCAACTTCGAGGAGATGGACGACGACCAGGTGGTCGCGGCGATTCAGGCGGCGAACAGCCACGGCATGCGAATACGGTTGGATCCTGAGCGGGTGCGGATACTGCGTGTGTGGGTGCGTGGACACGGGACCGCGACGCAGTGGCGACGCCCTTGGCGGCGGCCTTGGACGAAGGAATCGTCCGAGGTTCCCGTGCTCAAGCGCTTGGTGGTTGCAGTGCGGATGAAGGCAAGCCCGCACGTGATGCTGAAGCTGTTCAAGGAGATCCCGATTAGCGACCTGGAGTCGTTGTTGCCGCATGCCAAAGTGAAGATGAGCCCGCGAGAGATGTTGAAGCTTGCCGCCACCGGCAGTGGGGCCGTTTGGACGCTGGCGTTCAAGATCATCACGACAGGTTTGGCGGCTGCGGGGCAAATCTTGTACCTGGTTGCTGTGCCCTTGGTGGCGCTGACGTGGAAGACGTTCAGCGGCTACAAGCGCGCGATCAAGGACCGTGACTCCGAACGCACGAAGAACCTCTATTTCCAAAACCTAGCGAACAACGCTTCAGCCATCCACATGCTCGCGACGGTGGTCGCGCAGTCGGAGGTGAAGGAGGCTTTACTGGCATACGCTTTCTGCGTGGCACACGAGTTGGAGGGCGAGCGGGGTGCGTTGGTGGACGAGCTTGACCGCGTTGTGGAGACGTACCTCAAGGCGAAATTCGATGTTGACGTGAACTTCGACATGCCGGACGCACTCGAAACGATGGACCGGTTGGGGTTGTGGGAGGATCGAGATCGGTTGCGGGTGGTTCCACCGGAGCAGGCGCTAAGGCTGTTGGAGACGCACCGCTTGGAGCGGCGATCTGCTGGCTACCACGCCGGGTTAGTGGAGTAGGTGCAGGCGTGCGCTAGAATCCTGGAAATTTTCGGTTGGCCCCGCCAAAGGGGCACTGGAGGAATACGATGGCATACGGTTCCCGCGGAAGTATTGGTCACGTCTGTCCGTCTATCCCGTTGGACATGATCTTGAACGAGTGCGACAAGATGGTGCCCGACGATGTGATGATGGTGTATTCCAGTCTGCACGTGCAGCAGTTGCGTCAGCAGGATTTTGACCGGGCGATCTCGATGCTGGATGAAGCAGTGGGCTTCATGGTGGATGGTGAGGCCGATTGCATCATCGTCGGCGGAGGGCCGGTGGTGGCGGCGATAGGCTCCGACCAAGGTGTCGTGGATCGTACGACCGAGCTCAGCGGCAAGCCTTCGATCTCGACGACCGGGGCGATGATCACGGGCTTGGATAGCTTCAAGGCCAAGAAGATCGCAGTTGCGACTCCATACACAGACGAACGGAACGAGCTACTGAAGAAGTACCTGGAGGGCCAGGGATTTGAAGTGGTTGGCATGGGCGGACTCGGGTTCAGCCGTGCGGCTGAGATCGCGCGCCTGCCGTTCGAGGTTCCGCTGGAGCATGCGGTTAGCGTGGCGAAGAGTGCACCGGATGCCGATGCGATGTACATCCCGTGCGCACGTTTCCCTGTGGTGTCGAGCATCGAAGAGATCGAAGCTGAGACTGGCCTGCCGATCGTGACCAGCACGCAGGCGATGATCTGGTGGGGCATTCGGACGATGGGGCTGGCGGACGACGTGCCGGGCTACGGCAAGCTGTACGGCGTTGAGCCCGCAGCGTCGCGGAACTAACAATCATGGAAGACTTCGACGCTAGACAGGCGCTTGAGACGTTTCTCCGGAATCGGAGGGCGGGGACGTTCTTCCCGAAGGAATGGGAGGGCAGCCTGCTGCTGGAAGAGGCGTACGCGGTTCAGCTTGCGCTGGTGCAACACCATGCGTTGGAGGGCAGACGGCAGGTTGGCTGGAAGGTGGGGCTGACGGCTAGACCGATCCAGGAACAGTTCAGCGTGCACGAGCCGGGGTTCGGTTTCCTGCTGGACAATGGATTGCATAGCTCTGGCGATGCCATCCCCCACGATTCGTTGATCGGACCTCGGTTTGAGAATGAGTTGTGCGTGACGATGGGCACTGACCTGGCCGGGCCCGGCGCGACGCGGGCCGATGCTGAAGCGGCGATTGCGACGGTCGCACCAGCGTTCGAGCTGGTGGAGACTAGAGGTGATTTCACGGGTCATCTGGAGATGGTGGTGCCTGACAACCTTCAGCAGAAGGGTGTGATCCTGGGGACGCCGATACGTCTGCGGGACGCGCCGGATTTGGACACCGTCCGACTGACGGTGCGGATCAACGGGAAGATCGTGGATATCGCGACGGGCGATGCCGTACTGGGGCATCCGGTGAACTCGGTGACTTGGCTGGCGAATCGCCTCGCGGAGTACGGGAAGTCATTGGCGGCGGGTGACTTGGTGATGACGGGCTCGTTCACACGCCAGTATGCGATATCGCCGGGCGACACGATCAGGTCGGAGTTCGCTGGAGTAGGTGCGGTTGAAGCTAGCTTCCCCTAGGCCGGACACTCCGGCCAATCTTCAAACTTTCTTGACAGTTCCTGGTTAGGCTCTCGGACGCTGAGACGGATGACGCCTGGCGACGTAGGACGAGCACTGGGGGTTTGTGATGAGAAAGCGGTGGCTGTTCGCGACGGTGGCTACGGGTGTGCTGGCGCTGGGTGTGTTGGGCGGTACGGTGCTGGCGCAGGAGACGATGGACGAGTCGGGCAAGCCTGGGATTTTCGGGCGGGTCGCCGAGATCATGGGCGTCGGTGAGGACGAGGTGAAAGACGCGTTCGAACAGGCGCAGGCGGAGATCCGCGAGGAGAAGTCTGACGCGCGGTTCGACAAGCTGGTCGAGTCTGGCAGGCTGACGGAGGAGCAGGCGACTGAGCTCCTTGAGTGGATGGATGGACGGCCAGAGGTGGACGGTGCGTTCGGGCCTGCGTGGAGGTTCCGGGGTCACGGCTTCGGGCAGCGCGGCGGTCGTGAGTTCACGTTCCGGTTCGGGGGCGAGATACCCGAGATGGACGGGCTTTTCCCTGAGCTCCCGGAGATCCAGGAGCACCTGGAGATGTTGCGCGATGGCGGCGCGATGAGGGAGTTTGACGGGCGGGGCTTCAGGTTCTTTTTCGGGCCCCACGGCGGGAACCACGGTGGCGGTGGGACTGAGACGGAGGAAGCTCCAGCCGTTGGCGGCGTGAGCCTCTAGCGGTCAGCTAACAGATGAGATGGAAAGAGGGGCGCCCCTGATGGGGCGCCCCTCTTTTTGCTGATCGGGTAGGACGTTAGTCGCCGACGGCGGCCTTGGTCAGCAGGGGAACTGCGTCGAAGGCGTTGTCGTAGAAGATGTCCTTCTTGTCGTCGTCGGACAGGAAGTCGTAGGAGCCGATGACCGGGACGAGGTCGTCGCCGGGCAGGCCGGTCTCGGTGCGCTTGGCCGCACCGGATCCGGGAGCCTCGGTGCCGAACAGCACGGACTGAGGCGACTTCTGCTTGATCATGGTCGCAAGCAGTTCCTTCTCCAAGATGCAGGAGTCGAACCAGAGGTTCTTCGTGAGGTCGCGGTGGCCGCGGTGGTAGTCCTCCTCGATGAAGCGATGGAGTGCGCCGCCGCCGTGGGTGATGAAGACCTTGAGGTTCGGGAAGTCGTCGAAGACTCGCCCGTGCTCTAGGAGCTGCATGGCGATGTACTCTTCGATCACGTTGTTCATCTGGTAGTTGGCAGGAACGACCTCGAAGCGGGGGTCGAGGCTGACGGACGGGTGGACCATCAGGACTGCGTTGAGCTCCTGGGCCTTCTCGTAGAGGGGGTACCAGTACTTCTCGTGCATGCCTGGCGTCCCGCGGTCTCCACCGGGGTCAGGGTTGACTAGCGCGCCGACGAATCCGAGTTCCTTCACCGAGCGCTCAAGCTCTTCCACGAGGTGGGAGGAGTCGAGGTCGCGGTTCTGGGGGAGTTGGGCGATGCCGCCAAAGCGTTCAGGGTACATGCGGCAGATCTGGGCGATCGTGTCGTTGGTGAAGTGCGTCCAGTCGTACTGCAGGTGAGGCCGCATCCAGTGCCACATGGCGATGGGGCGGGGTGAGATCAACTGGTAGTCGATGCTGTGGTCGTCCAGCATGTCGAGGTGGCGCTTGTTGGCCGTGGCCATCTGCTCGTCAGACAGCTCCGGGAACGCACCGTGGTTGCTGGGGCCGGTGTTCTGGGACACCCAGTTGGCGATCGCTCCTCGGAAGCCGGGAGGCGTCGTCATGTGACCGTGGACGTCAATGACCTTATTTTCTCCGAACATGTTTCTCCTCTTTACTCTTGCGCAGGCTTGCTGCTGCTTTGATACCAGGTTTGGCGGTTGGTGGCTACAGGTCCAGGATATTCGCCGCGAATATCTCGCTGAACTCCAGCTTGCGGGGAATGAATCCCTGCTCGTGGGAGAAGTCGATCATGGTCTGCATCATCTTGGCGTTGTCTTTCACGCCGTACGGGTAGGGGTCGCTGCCGAAGGTGGCGCGGGTCTGGGCCATGTACTGGGGGCCGAAGACCATGTCCGACGGAATCTTGCTGCTGAGCTGGGAGTACCAGGCTTCCTTCGCCTTGACGAAGGCTGCGTAGAGGTTGAACGCGAGCCAGGGGTTGGCGCGGTAGACGTCGCCCCGGATGGCGTAGCAGTGGTTGGCCGGGATGTAGCCGTGCTCGTTGAAGAAGCGTGTGCCCTCAGCGACGAGGTCGGGGAAGAGGGGCTTGACCTTGCTCCAGTCGGCGTTAGCGGGCCTGACCGTGGTGGAGCGGTCGATGACGTTCTTCTCGTTGCTGAACGCACGGCCGATGGGCGCGGCGTCGATCTCGTTGTTGGCGAGCATCGTCGCGAGGCTCTTGTCGTTGGGGATCTGGTGGAACTTGATGCCGTCCATGGGCTTGAAGCCGGTGGCGCCACCGTGGCTGAGCTCCGGGGAGCGCTCCATGTACCAGTCAACGCCGAACTGGTCGACGCCGAAGTCGTGCTGGAGCACGCCGCGCAACCAGAGGGATGCGGTCTGCTGGTACTCGCCAACGCCGATGCGCTTGCCGTTGAGGTCGCTGGGCTTCTCGATGCCCGCGTCGGCGTGAACCGAGATGAGGGCGTGCATGAAGCGGCGGGACGGGAAAACGGGGATGGCGACCATGTCCATACCCTGGGAGAGGGCGATGAGGAGAGACGAGAAGGACATCTCGCAGATCTCGAATTCTTCGAACTTGAGTTGGCGCCAGAACGTCTCAGAGGGGTCTGAGTTGGTCCAGATGAGTTCTGCGCCCTCTACCTGAACGTCGCCGTTGAGTAGAGGAGAGATGCGCTCATTACTTGCTGAGATGAAGCTGAACTGTTTCTTGTCGGCCATTGATAGTCTCCGTTATTCGCTAATCGTCGCGTCGTCAGGCGTGCGTGAAGATACGCGTGCGCCTGGCCTGCTGTCAAACGTGGGGGTCTAGGTGCGCTCCGGAATGGGCAAGGTGTCGAAGGAGTTCAGCCAAGGTGTCGCTCGTTTTGTGCTCGTCGAGCAGGCCGTTACGCCAAGGTGTCAAGGTGACGGTCGAAATTTGCGATGTTTTTTTCTGGGGGTTCTGGCGGGGGGACGTTGTGGGGTGTGGCGTGGGTGAAACGGGTCTGATGGATGTCGGATTCAACTTGTTCGGTTTGCCTAGTGGACGTGGATGGCTGACCGTGAGGTCGCGTGGGGACGGCATAGGGACGTGGGGTGCGATGGCGCTATGGGCGTTTGTCACGTGGGGTGGTGGGCGGGGCGCTAGTAGTCAGCGCGGTGGTTACCAGGAGCCTGTGGAGCCTCCTGAACCGCTCCCTCGACGGTTCCTTCCACTGTTTCAGGAATGGACACTTCTGTGACGAAGGGCTCCGTGCCATGAGCAAGCTCAAAGTGAGCGTCGAACGTGACCATAGTTGGTTCCCAGGATGCTTCCAACGAGCCTACCGATATCGTAATTCGGAAAATCCCTGATGGAATTACGAACCTGTGCAGATCGGGCCGCGGTTGTCCATCGTCATGCCTGGAGGGGATAGATATCGAATGCCCGTACGGATTCTGGATTCGCGCATAATCCAAGTACGCAATGCCACCATGGCCACGGATATCCACCTCAAACTGCCCACCATCATCGCGTGACCACGGCAAGTGTGTGCCAGAAGGAGGCCACTGGTCAGGGAGCACCTTGTCACGAAATACGCCATTGCTGCCGCGCATCAAGAAGGACATCAACTGCCCTTGGCACCGACGGGCCGTTTCGTTGCCATGATTTACAACTTTGATTCGCCAGAACCTACTTGGCGGCGGATCGCCCTTGGCTGCAACGGGGTCGCGTTCTACAGAAATCTCTAATTGAGGAGATAGTGCGGACTGTAGGTCTGCCAACTCCGCGCGAACTGAACCAAGAGTGTCCTTTTGGCTTTGCCAAACGCGAAACGGGGCCAAAAAGACGCTGAATAGAATCAGCAACCCGGAGGGAATCAAGACGAACGCAATCCTGATGTAAAGTTCCTCCACTAGTTGTTCTTTCCCTCCCAGCAAGAAAAGAACGGGCCAGCTAACAAGTGATACCAACGCGAAGATCAGCGTGCGGAAATTGAGACCGAAGAAGGCCCTAATGTCCGACCATGCTCGCACGGAGCTTTCGCACTCAAAACGCCAGTAGTCACGCATGCTCCGATTCTACGCCTCGCACTGTGTCGGGTAGGCAGCTCACGAATTCTGCGGCATCGCTGGGCGCGGGCTCTGAATGACGTTAACGGAGGTTGCTGCGGTGTGGTTCGCGCTGGTTGGTGGCTGTCGTTTCCCCCTCTCCTCAATCCTCTCCCTGGGGAGAGGAGGCCCGAGTTGGGAACGTTCTGCCGGGTTGTTCGAATCCGTTGGCGCAAGGGGAAGCCGGAGAGGGAACCCCCTATAGTCCCCCTTCGAAAAGGGGACGGAGGAGGGGGAGGGACGCGCGTGGCTTTACACGCGCGCTCGTGCGGGGTACGGTTTGGCGTTAGTGGAATCGTTGGAGGAGTGAACAAGGGTTATGGCAGATTCGAATGTGCAGTTAGACGCCGACGTTATCGTGGTTGGCGCTGGGAATGCGGCGCTGAGTGCGGCGTTGGCGGCCAATGAGGCGGGTTTGAAGGTGGTTGTGCTGGAGAAGGCTCCTGAGCACGATCGTGGTGGCAATACTTACTTCACCGGCGGTGCGATCAGGTTCTCCTATAAGGGGATCGAGGATGTGCAGAAGCTGGTGCCCGATCTTTCCCAGGCTGAGTTGGATGTGATTGAGGTGGGGACGTACCCGGAGAGCAAGTACTTCGAGGATCTGATGAGGGTCACCGAGGGTATGAGCGATCAGGAGATGGCGAATTTCTTGGTTCGCGATTCGTTCCCGACGATGCAGTGGATGACGCAGCAGGGCGTGCGTTTGGTGCCTTCGTGGTCACACCAGGCCTTTAAAGTCGACGGTAAGTTCCGCTTCTGGGGCGGCCTTTGTTTGGAGGCTGTCGGTGGTGGCAAGGGGCTTTCTGACCAGCTATTCGAGATCGCGCTCAAGAGAGAGATCGCAGTCCACTACTCGACGGCGGCGACCAAGCTGATCGTGAATCAGTCGGGGGCCGTTGAGGGCGTGACGGTGAAGGGCCCCGATGGCTACCGCGACCTGTATGCCAAGAGCATCGTGCTGGCGGCTGGCGGATTCGAGGCGAACGCTGAGATGCGCGCACGTTATCTCGGCGCTGGCTGGGACCTCGCGAAGGTGCGTGGCGTGCGCTACAACACGGGTGACGCGATCAACATGGCGTTGGACATCGGCGCGCAGTCGTTCGGGCACTGGCAGGGCTGCCACGCCGTTGCGTGGGACCTGAATGCCCCTGCGTACGGCAACCGGGCGATCACCGACCTGTACCAGAAGCACTCGTACCCGTTCGGGTTGATCGTCAACGCCAACGGCGAGCGGTTCGTGGACGAGGGCGCTGACTTCCGCAACTACACGTACGCGAGGTACGGTAAGCAGATCCTGACGCAGCCGCAGCGGGTTGCGTACCAGTTGTTCGACCAGAAGACGTTGCACCTGCTCCGCGAGGAGTACCGCATCAAAGAGATGACGATGGTGGAGGCTGACACGGTCGAGGAGCTCGCGGAGATGATGGACATCGACGTTGAGGGGCTGGTGAAGACGATCGCGGACTACAACGCTGCGGTGCAGCCCGGCGAGTACAACCCGACGGTGCTGGATGGTGTTCACACGGAGGGGATCAACCCGGCGAAGTCCAACTGGGCGTTGCCGTTCGATTCACCGCCGTACCAAGCTTTCGGTGTTACGTGCGGTATCACGTTCACGTTCGGTGGTCTGCGGATCAACCAGCGTGGGCAGGTGATGGATACGTCTGAGGAGCCGATCAGGGGTTTGTACGCGGCAGGTGAGATGGTGGGTGGGTTGTTCTACAACAATTACGCTGGCGGCGCGGGCCTGATGGCGGGGTCGGTGTTCGGTAAGCTGGCGGGGACGTCGGCTGCGGCGGATGCGCAGGCGTAGAGTCGGGCTAGCAATCTAGGTAGATGATGAGAGAGGCGGGCCCCACGAGGTGCCCGCCTCTTTGCGTTTGCGGCGATGGGGACGATCGTTGCGGACGGCGAGCCGGGATGGCCCGGGCTCGTTGGTGGGTTCGGTCGTGTAGCAGGTCGGGGCTCGCCCTCGGAACTCATCGGCTTCGCCCGCCGGACTAAAGGTCGCTGGGCGCTCCGGGAGTGGGGACGATCGTTGTTGGTGGCGAGCCGGGATGGCCCGGGCTCGTTGGTGGGTTCGGTCGTGTAGCAAGTCGGGGCTCGCCCTCGGAACTCTTGGCTACGCCGCCCGGACTAAAGGTCGCTGGGCGCTCCGGGACTTGCCCGGGCTCGTTGGTGGGTTCGGTCGTGGAGCCAGTCGGGGCTCGCCCTCGGAACTCTTGGCTTCGCCGCCGGACTAAAGGTCGCTCGGTGCTCCGGGGGGAGGGGACGATCGTTGCTAGACGGCGAGCCGGGATTAGGCTAGGCGGTTGAGCTTCTCAAGGGCTTGTGCAATCGGTGCTGCGAGGCCGTAGTTCATGACCCAGGGCTCCACGGTAAGTGCGCGATAGCCTGCTTGTCCGCTGGGTTCCGCGGCGCGCAGTTCCTCGGCTTTGTCGGCATCCGTTGCGACGACGGCTAGCCCGCCTCCCCAGATGCCGGGGGCATGGGGAATCTCAAAGGGGCCGCAACTCATGA